>Ga0164318_10004531_pt1 | contig 13376 bp, 9 predicted proteins | sample GuaBasSedimGuay9_FD_113734 | JGI IMG/M metagenome (GOLD analysis project Ga0164318, IMG submission 113734) | Subseafloor sediment microbial communities from Guaymas Basin, Gulf of California, Mexico - Guay9, Core 4571-4, 0-3 cm | ecosystem: Environmental > Aquatic > Marine > Hydrothermal vents >...
TTGCTGCCGGATGGTGTCATTGCCGACAATCATGTCAAACGGGCATTTCTTCCATTCATATTCGTAGGGCGGCTGTTTCCACTGGAATTGATTTTTATGATGGTAAATGATTGCGGAGAGCAGTTTTAAGGATGTTGTATACGGCCTGAACTGATACGGGTCTGTGACGTGAATGCAAAATCCGTTGCAAGTCTGTCCGGCCCATTTGTTGGATGTGGGTTCAAATGCCACCGGCCGGAGAATTCCGCCCGGAATATGCTGCCCTCCCATAAATGAAAGCACTTTATCAATATTGATAAAAGGGGCGCCAAATTGCTCAAACGGCAATGTCGTGCCACGTCCTTCTGAAATATTTGTTCCTTCCCATATGACCTGTCCCGGATAAACGATGGCCGATACTGGAGTCGGCAGATTCGGGGACGGCGGTACCCAGGCAAGGCCGGTATGCTGAAAGTACATCCGCCGGTTCCACCCTTCCATGGGAATGACTTCAAGGGGGCAATTGATGTTAAATGACTGGTTAATATATGAGGCATATTCTCCCATGGTGAGACCATGGCGCATGGGAATCGGATAGCGCCCCACAAACGATGATAGCGCCATGGAAAGACAATTCCCTTCCACCTGGATGCCGTTGATGGGGTTAGGGCGATCAAGCACCACAACGCGTTTGTTTAAGCGGGCACATGCCTCAAGACAATAGGAAAGGGTTGATGTAAATGTGTAGACCCGTGTGCCGACATCCATAAGATCAATAATTAATACATCAATGTGATCTAACATTTGCGTTGTTGGGACACGGGTTTTGCCATACAGGCTGAAAACCGGAATTTTTAATTTAGCGTCAACCATGTCTGCTGACTCAATCATATTATCTTGTTTTTCGCCAAAAAATCCATGCTGGGGAGAAAACAAGGCAGTCAGTTGATCCGGGAAATGTCGATGTATCAACTGGCTTGCATGGCGATATCGGCTGTCAATGGACGCAGGGTTTGACAACAGCCCCAGGCGGTTTTTCGACATCCAGGCAGGGGGGGCGGTGATGAGGTTTTCAAGTCCTGTGGTAATTTTTGTCATATAAAATGTGTTCTTGTTAATTTGAAAAAAACCGGTAAATTTTTGTTGATATTCTATCTGCTCTGCTTATGATAAATATTATATTTTAAAAAAAATGTAAATCAATACTCTAAGTTCAGTTTTCCGACCTTTACGTTAACAATCTGAATTTTTGAACAAATAAAAATGTTCCGCAATACACGTCACTCACAAGTCGCAAATTTGCCGAAAAATCGTAAAATTCGATGAAATTTTAAGAAAATAAAATCATTTTAAAGATTTTAAATTATCCGCATAAACGGCGATAACGCATAAGCGCCTTAATATTGACGGCGATATGATAGATAGATGAATTGCTTGAAGTTATGGATAGTTGTACTATAAAAATACTCTAACACCTTTAGAATTAAATGAATATATATTGTTTAAAAGTAATTTTTAAAAAAAGAAATATCGCTTGATATTGAATTTGACGGCATAGTGAATTTGCTTTATAAGGATGATCAATTTCCTGCTGATGCTTTCTTGGCTGGTCAGCGATTCCTTTTTTGATTAATCACAAAAAAATTTAACAGATCTTACCGTTTTAATAAGTTATATAAAACTAACTGCACAATATTTGTTTTTTATCTTGTTCTTTTGTTGCCGGTGTTGATGGCCGCAATAAGTAGTGTTTTTAATGTTTTAGCGTGTCCGTTTGCAAGGAAAAATATCCCATGGAAAAAGTCTGGCATAAAGTAAAAGATACGATCAAGGAAAATATTCCCGCACATGTCTATAAAATGTGGATCGAGCCGATTCAGTTTTTAAAAATAACCGGTGAGAATATGGTCCTGATCTGTCCAAATAATTTTTTAAAAAAACGGATTATTGAAAACTTCGGCCTTATGATTAAGAGCGAATTAAACCGGGCCGCCGGGGCAGGATTTAACTTTTTACTGGAGGTGCCGCAAGGGATTGACAGGGCTAAAAAGCCGGTCATAAAAAGAAACACGGCGGCCGCTTGCCAGCTCACACTTCCCCATGTGAATAATCGCCCGAAAAATGGCAGAATGCTGAGAAGGGATTTTACTTTTGATAGATTTGTGGTGGGCAAGAACAGTGATTATGCGTATATGGCGGCGCTGTCACTGGCATCCCAGAAAAAACCGGCACAAAATTCATTACTATTGTTCTCACCTCCCGGTATGGGGAAAAGCCATCTGTCCCAGGCAGCCGGCCACCAGATCCTTTCGGCTTTTCCCAAAGAACGTGTTTTTTATATTACGGCTGAGGATTTTACCAATGAGATGGTGGGGGCATTTAAACAAAACGCCATCAATGATTTTAAAAATAAGTACAGGTCATGTTGTGATGTGTTGTTGTTAGAAGATATTCATGTGCTGTCAGGGCGAACGAGGACTCAGGAAGAACTTGCGTTAACACTTGATTATTTAAATGAAACCGGTAAAAAAATTATTTATTCAAGTTGTATTCCCCTGGCAAAAATTCCAAAAATGAGTGAACAGTTAAAATCCCGTATCGCGTTGAGTTTAATTTCTGAAATAGAACCCCCTGATTTCCGGACGCGTGTAAAAATTCTCAGGCATAAGGCCAGGGATAAATCTCTGCGTGTTCCATCCGAGGTTATAGAGTTTATCGCAAGTGAATTAAAGCAAAACGTCAGGGTTTTAGAAAGCGGTCTTATCGGTGTAACCACAAAATCCTGTCTGCTGGGCGTCCCGGTTGATCTGGCTCTGGCCAAGAGTGTTGTTAAAAATATTGCAACGACCCATAAGAATATTACCATTGATGTGATCAAAAAGGTAGTGTGCAAAGAGTTTGGCATTACCGTTAAAGATATGATTTCCAGTTCACGCAAACAATCTGTTGTCAGACCCCGGCAGATTGCCATTTTTCTTTCCCGGCGATATACCGGCCAGACCATTCAGGCCATTGGAAAAAATTTCAACAGGTATCATGCCACGGTGATTCACTCCATCAATACGATTGAAAAGGAATTGAAGACAAAGGGTGAGGTGAAAAAGCAGATGGAGATCATTGAGAGAAAATTAAATTCAGGAAAGTTTTAAGCTTGCGGAACAGCAGGAACTGGAGACCATGAAGACTGACTTTGGTCGCTTTGAAGATTTTTACTTTATTCGATTTTATAGATAATCAAATGGCTTTTTCAACAAAAGTTTTTAGAAAAATTGAAAAAATAGTTGGGAAAGCCAATTGCTCCAACGCAAAGGAAGATCTCCTTTGCTATTCCTATGATGCGACTCCCACGATTTTTTTCCCGGATGCCGTTGTTTTCCCCAAAAATGTTCAAGATATCTCGTCAATATTAAAACTTGCCAATCAGTATGAGTTCGTAGTTACTCCCCGTGGTGCCGGTTCAGGCATGACAGGAGGGTCGTTGCCGGTGAACGGCGGAGTCGTGCTTGTGATGACACGATTAAACCGGATTTTGAATATCGATAAAGACAATCTGATCGCAGTTGTTGAGCCGGGTGTTGTTACGGGTGATTTCGGCAAGGCGGTTGAGAGGCAAGGGCTTTTTTATCCCCCTGATCCATCGAGTGCTGATTATTCAACCCTGGGAGGCAATGCTGCAGAATGTGCCGGCGGCCCCAGGGCTGTCAAGTATGGTGTAACAAGAGATTATGTACTCGGCCTTGAGGTCGTCCTGCCCACCGGGGAAATTATCAAAACAGGTGTTCAAACGGCCAAGGGCGTGGTCGGTTATGACTTAACGCGTCTGATTGTCGGTTCTGAAGGAACACTCGGGGTGATTACAAGTCTGACCCTGCGATTGCTCCCCCTGCCGGAAACGGTAAAAACCATCACGGTGATTTTTGACCGTATTGAGACGGCGGCAGAAACGGTTTCAGAGATTATTCGACAGGGCATTATTCCGCGATCCATAGAATACATGGATAACGCATCCATTCGATGTGTTGAGGATTATATTAATTCCGGATTGCCCACAGATGCTGAAGCGATTCTGATTATAGATGTTGACGGCGGTGCTGATGAGGTGGATCGTTCGATTAAGCGTATTCAATCGGTTTGTACAAAATCCGGTGCAAGGTACATTAAAACAGCAGCAACCAGTCAAGACGCTGAAAAAATTTGGAAAGCACGCAAAGCTGTTTCTCCGGCGCTTTTTAAATATGGACCGGATAAGATCAATGAAGACATTGTTGTCCCCAGAAGTAAAATTCCCGACATGGTAAAAAAGATAAAAGCGTTAAGTCGTGAGACTGGTTTAACAATGGTCAGCTTCGGTCATGCCGGTGACGGAAACATTCATTTTAACATTATGCTGGATAAACAAATACCTGAGCAGCAGACTAAAGCCGATCACGCTGTGGATGAGATTTTTAATTATACATTGGAACTCGGCGGAACCCTGTCCGGAGAGCATGGTGTCGGCATAACAAAATCACGGTATATGTCAAAGGAAATCAGCCCTGATTCAATTGCGCTGATGAGACGAATTAAGGCGGCATTCGACCCGGCGGGGATTTTGAATCCAGGGAAGATGTTGGTTTGAATTACTGAATTTTTAACGCTACCTCCTGAGCGCCTATCATATCCTCAATTTGCAGTATTTTTTGCTGTGTATTCCGCTCAATGGCGCATTTTAATCGCAGGGCGCAATATTTTCGGCAGATTATATCTTCCATATTAAGACCACCGAAACATTCAACATAATTTTCAACAGGTTTGTCTTTGAAAAATGCTTCCATCATTTATTATTATATCTCCAGTATTGATTTCAGATCATTATGAATACGGCTGTTGGCCGCCATTTTTTTTATCAATGGTTGTCAGTGGCTGTCAGTTTTCCCAAAAAACCGGTTAAAATTTCGGCGTTCCGATAAGCCGCTTTTATACTTGTATTTTTAATATTTTCAAGATCCATTTTATCTCAACTATACCAGAAGTGTGTGTTCGTCAATACCATTAACCTGTTTTGAAATTACCATGGACTGCATTTTTGAAATCAGCAGATGGAGTGTGGCGGCGTTTTTTGCTGAAATCGGAATCCCGCGGGTTTCTTTTTCAAGAATTTTCATGGTGTCTTTGCTGACAAGATCTTTTTTATTTAATGCCATAATGCGGTTGATCCGATGAATATTAAGGTCTTCTAAAATTTTATTTACAGATTCAATCTGCGATTGATAGTCCGGATTGCCGCTGTCTATGACATGGATTAACAGATCCGCACGTTTAAGCTCTTCTAATGTCGCGCTAAATGCGATTTTGAGCTCTTTGGGGAGATCTCTGATAAAGCCAACCGTATCGGTAATAATCACTTCCGTGTCTTTTGGAAATTTCATTCGTCTGCTGGAAGGATCAAGGGTCGCAAACATGCGGTTTCCAACTAAAACTTTGCTTTTGGTCAGAGTATTCAACAATGTTGATTTTCCGGCATTTGTATATCCGATGATAGATATAACCGGCAATCCCTTTTTTTCCCGTTTTGATTTTTCAAGATCGCGTTGCCTTTTCACCTGTTTTAATGATTTCTCAATGCGCGAAATCCGGTCACGGATCCTTCTGCGATCAATTTCCAGTTTGGTTTCCCCCGGCCCGCGTCCACCAATGCCGCCGGTAAGTCTTGACATGGCGGTGTTTTTTGTAATCAGCCGGGGGAGCATATATTTAAGCTGTGCAAGCTCAACCTGAAGTTTTCCCTCTTTTGTCCGGGCCCTCCGGGCGAAAATATCAAGAATAAGCTGGGTTCGGTCGATGACTTTAAGGTCGATTTTATTTGTAATGGATCTTATCTGGGAGGGATTGAGTTCCTGATCAAAAATAATCATGGATGCGCCTTTTTGCATGGCAAGGATGCTTAAATCTTCGAGTCTGCCACGGCCCATGAGAAACCGTGAATCAATTTTTTTGCGATGCTGAATTACAGTGTCGACGACAAAAATATCGCTGGACCGGGCAAGTTTTTGAAGTTCATTGATGGAAATTTTTGCTTTGTGCCTGGAAGACGTGGTCACGCTGATGAGAATCGCCCGTTCAATACCTGAATCAATATCATGGAGCGCAGTAATTTGTGACAGTTCTGATTCAATGGACTCGATAAGTTCAAGACAGTGGACATCCAGCCGGCCGGGATCAATGGGGGGGTGGATTTGATACGGTTGTGCTGCGGATTGATTCGGAAAAATATTCGCGATATGGATGTGACGGGCCTGCCCGTTTTCGGAAACGGTAATGGCGGCCATAAGATCAAGCCGCAATAAGGTGAGGTCGGTCAAGTCGTCTTGGGTTAATTTTTCATCCTTAAGATGGGTGTGGATACATCTCAATCCTTTGAGTCGTCCCGGTGGTGTTCGATAATCACTGGTATCGGGAAGCATGATCTGTTTATGATCGCCGACGATAACGGATATGATTTTTCCCGACCGGTTAACCAGCAGCCCGATTTGACGGTTGATCTCGGAAGACAGCATGCTGATCTTTTTGATAATTTGAGACGTTACAATGGTTTCGGACGGGATACGGTAGCGATAGAGTTTTTCAATGTTTCTGATCTGGGTTGTTTTAAGACCGTTGGTGTTTCCAAACAGTTTTTTCATTTATAATCGGCCATGTTGTAAAACCCTGTTAATTTGCAGAAAAAAATGTAACTTCTCAATAAGGCGGTTTTTGTCGGGTTACGTCCGGCGCTCAACCCTGCGTGTACCGGATTGTTTCCTGTAAGGATTTTCAGAGGTTGAGCACCAGACTAACCCGACCTTCGAATATTCCTTTTCCCGAATTTATTGAGATGTTACATAAAAATTAGATTAATACCTGAATTTTTATGCGAAATCCAGGTATTAATCTATAATTTTTTTTGTCTGCTTTCAATACCGTTAACTTAAGGGCACTGGTTGTTCACTATCTAACCAGGATATATTATTTTGTTAATTTTTTAACGACAAACCCCTTGTACTGGTTTTTGATATAAAGCTGAATCGTGTCTCCGTCTTTGATGTCGGATATAAGGTCTTTATAATCGGAAACGTTTTTAACGGGATGGTGATTGATTTCCCTGATAATGTCTCCCTGGGCGATGTCTGCTTTATCACCCTTGCTGTCCGGTTCAACATTGTCAACGATCACGCCGTTACGATCAGGCAGGTTGAGTCTTTCGGCGATTTCAGGCGTTATGTTTGAAACATAAATGCCGAGTTCATCCGCTGAATGTTTGGCGCCGGATTCATTTGATCCCAAAACTTTTGAATCATCCCGCTGTGCGATTTTAACTTTAAATGTTTTGATTTTTCCGTTCCGATTGACTTTGATTTTCGCTTTATCGCCGGCAGACAGGGTTGATACAAATTTGGAAAGTTCACGGGCAGAATTCATTGTCTGATTGTTAACGGAAATAATGATATCTTTTGCTTGAATTCCCGCTTTTTCCGCCGGATCTCCGGGAACTACGTCGACAACAAGAACTCCCTGGTCAACGCCGTAATATTCCTGCAACTCGGAATCCAGATCCTGGATACTCACGCCAAGCCATCCTCGGGATACTTCGCCTTTGTCTTTTAATTGATCGATGATATTTTTAGCCATATTTGCCGGTATCGCAAATCCTATACCATCCCCTCCGGCTATAATGGCCGTATTAATCCCCACAACCTCACCATTCATATTTAGCAGCGGGCCGCCGCTGTTGCCCGGGTTGATCGAGGCATCGGTTTGAATAAAATCATCATAAGGCCCTGCACCAATCACGCGTCCTTTTGCGCTGACAATACCGGCAGTCACGGTATGTTCAAGGCCGAATGGATTACCGATGGCAACAACCCACTGGCCGATCTCAAGTTTGTCGGAGTTGCCCAGTTTTAATACCGTCAGCTTATGTTCCGGTTTAATCTTTATTAGCGCAAGATCCGTTGATGCATCTGATCCGATAATTTCTGCAGGATATTCTTTGCCATCTTTTAATTTGACCTGAATTTTATCCGCATTTTCAATGACATGCGTATTGGTGACAATGTAACCATTTTTGTCCATGATAAATCCGGAGCCTAAACTTTTTTGTTTGAGTTCCCGTTGGGGCTGGTTTTGAAAAAATTTTTCAAAAAATTGATCAAACGGGTCCTGCCGTCCCTGGGGCCCTTTGAAAAAATGTTCAAAAATACGCCCGTGTCCGCTTTGGAATGATCTCACCGTACTGATGTTGACCACCGCCGGACTTGCGGTTTTGGCCAGTTGAGTAAAGCTTTGGGGAACCATTTTGACGGCCGGAGGGTGCTTTCCGAAAGCCGAGGCTGTATAGATTCCGGGCATAATGAGCAGGGCAGTCACAAAGGTAAGCGCCACAAGGGCATAGGAAAAATATTGCTTGTTTTTTAAAGGTTTCATGGTTGTATCTCCTTTTTTAAAATAACTATTATATCATAGTTGATGAAAATATTATGCGGTTATAATAACCAAAACTCCATAAAAATTTGGTTAAAATAATATTAAAATTTTCTTATTATTGTGAATCGGAACATTAATATGAGACACTGTCAGTATCCGTCAGAAACGGAGCTAATGGAAGATCTAAGGAAAATGCGATTGCGCGAAGCAGTTCCGCTTCTGCTGTTGAAACGGTCCGGTCAAATAAAACGCAGTGGGCGCAGGCATCAATGATTACCTGTTTAACCCCTGGTTTTGATGCGGCAAAGTGTGATATTGCACGGCCTACCTTGTCAAAGGAAATATCTGAAATGACTGCCGGTTTTGATCCGGCAGCCGATACCGGAATTCTTTTCATGGCAGCGTCATAGGCTTTTTGCGCAACCGTTTTATCGGCATGGCCAACAAAGGCCAGTTTGGCAATCAGGTTAGCCGCATCATCAATTAATGGTTCGATGCTTTTGTAAATTTGTTTTTTTGCCGCCGGATGATAGGACGCTTCAAGACGACTGGCAATGATCTGCTGGAGTGAAAATTCAAAAAGACTCAGTTTGCCGTCTGATTCCACCAGGCTGGTAATGGCTTGTTTGAACTGTGCAAATTGTGCGGGCGACATCTGGCGAAGTGTTGGCAAAGCAAGATCAAGAAGCGGCAATTTCAGGTTGCTGTCAAGGCCGCTGATTACTTTGTCGATCAGTAATGTGTGGCGGATTATTTCTCCGGCGGCAATCTGCTCAAGGTTTTTTATCTGATGTTTTTTTTCCACCTTGTCCTCATTTAGCAGGAGGGCAAGGACAACGGCTGATGCTCCAAGGGGATCGGACATCTCTTTTCGGACTTCCGGAGGGATAGATCCCAGCAACGTGGTGCTGAATTGAACATGTTCCGGCAAAACCATCCCCATCTGTCCTGCGATATTGTCGGCGTTTATCGCTATTTGTTCGCCGGGGCCTGAAAAGCCCATTGTTGCTGCTTTTTTTGGTTTAAATTCAGCTTTGATTTTTTGAAATTCGGCAAAATTTCCTGAAAAAGACGGTTCAATCCGACGGATACGTTTCACAAGGGGAGGATGGGTGGCAAACAAGGTTTTTATTGCGCTGGAAAAAAACATATGGCTGGCTTCGGAGGCCAGTGATGTTTTTAATATAGACCCCCTGGAAAACCCGCCGATTTTTTTCAAAGCATTGGCAATGCCGGATGGATTGCGGGTGAACTGGACTGATGAGGCGTCCGCAAGATATTCCCGCTGCCGCGAGACAGCGCTTTGAATCATGCGTGAAATAAAAACACCTATATACCCTATGATGATCAGGGCCAGTCCGGCAAGCATGAGCGGCGGGCTGCCTTTTCTGGATCTGGGGCTGGATCGAAGAACGATACTGCCGATGGTGGTAATGATCATAATACCGCTTAAAAGGCCGATCAGGCGGATGTTTAACCGCATATCCCCGTTTAAGATATGGCTGAACTCATGGGCCACTACCCCCTGGAGTTCGTCCCGGGAAAGTCGCTGCAAACAACCGTTTGTTACTGCCACAACCGCGTCATTGGGACTGTAACCGGCAGCAAAGGCATTTATCCCTGTTTCCCCCTCAAGAACATATGCAACCGGCACCGGCACGCCGGACGCGATTGCCATTTCTTCAACCACATTAACGAATTTTTTTTCGTTTGGATCTTTTGTGGAAGAATTGACCGGACGCCCGCCCAGACTTTCCGCGATATATTGTCCCCCCCGGCGCAATGCGATGATTTTCACGATACTTCCCCCGAGGATAATACACAGGGTGGCAAAGCCGACCAATAACAGGAGCTGCGGGTCAATCCATTTAAAAATATCGTTGCCGATGCCGGGATAGCTGGCATGACCTTTGCCGGAATATTGGTAAATAATAAAAATTATTACGGCATAAACAGCCAGTATAATCCCGGTGACCGCAAGGATAAACATGGCAATCAATTGAACGCTTTTTTTTTTTGAGCGTTCCTGATTTTCAAAAAAATTCATGGAGATATCTCTTAAAAACTAACCTTGGGTGCTTTACGTTCTTCGGGCGTCTCTGTTGATTCCAGCAGTTGTGCTTCAGTAAAATTGAACATGCCCGCAATGATCGTATTCGGGAATTTTTCCCGGGAGATATTGTACGCCATGACGGCATCATTAAATGCCTGGCGGGCGAAAGATATGCGGTTTTCCGTGGAAGACAACTCTTCCTGGAGTTGCATCATATTTTGATTGGCCTTTAAATCCGGATAACTTTCCGAAAGCGCAAACAGGCGGCCCAATGCTCCGCTCAACATGCCTTCCGCTGCGTTCAGATTTTTCATGGCACCGGGATCTCCGGGGTTCCCGGAGGCCTGCCGGCTTGCGTTAACGGCAGAATTGCGGGCCTGGATAACCGCCTCAAGCGTTTCCCTCTCATGTTTCATATAGCCCTTTACCACTTCCACCAGGTTGGGTATCAGGTCATATCGCCGTTTGAGTTGAACATCTATCTGAGAAAAAGCGTTTTTATAACGGTTGCGCTGGGTAACCAGCCTGTTGTAAATGGCAATCACCGCAAGAACAATCGCGATAATAATACCAAGGATGATTATAGCAGTCAATTTTCACCTCCTGTGGTTTAAAGAAAATTTATCCATCGATTCTTTGGTTTTGTATGTCTTTTTTAAGAATATAAGGAATCTCTGTTAAAATCAACAATCGGATGTATATTTTTTTTTCTAACATTATGCTTTTATCTATGATAGAAGAATTTGTATGTTTAAAGTAATGATCAGAGACTCCATGTCTCCCGTGGCAAAAGAAATCCTTGAAGCAACCGGAAAAATCGAGGTGGTTGTGGATAATGAAAAGGTGACCAATTCACCGGATGCGCTTTCAAAGATCATCAGTGAATTTGACGGACTGGCGGTTCGAAGCGGTACAAAAGTGACCCGGGAAGTCCTGAACCAGGCCGGACGATTGAAAGTCATCGGTCGTGCCGGCATCGGTGTGGACAACATCGATTTAAAGTCCGCCACCCGGCAGGGAATTGTTGTGATGAATGCACCGGGCGGCAACACCGTCACCACTGCCGAACATGCCATTTCAATGATGCTGTCCCTTGCGCGGAACATCCCCCAGGCAACCGCATCGCTTCGATCCGGAAAATGGGAAAAGAAAAAGTTGATCGGTGTGGAGGTTTTTGGAAAAACCCTGGGGATTTTGGGCTTAGGACATATCGGCCGCATTGTCGCTGACAGGGCAAGGGGGCTGAAAATGAAGGTCATCGCGTCAGATCCGTATGTCAGCAAAGATGCGGCCAGGGAACTCGGCGTAAAACTGGTTTCCATGGAAGCGCTTTTTGACCGGGCGGATTTTATTTCGCTGCATGTTCCCAATTTGAAAGAAACGGTGAATATGATCAATACAACCACCCTGGCGCAAATGAAACCGGGTGTTCGTATTGTCAATTGTTCGAGGGGAGAAGTCGTCAATCTGGATGATTTAAATGATGCCATAGAAAGCGGACATGTGGCGGGCGCCGCGTTGGACGTGTTCCCTAAGGAACCGCCGGACGGCTTTTTAAAAATTCTGTCTAATCCCCGTGTTGTTCTATCCCCGCATCTAGGTGCTAGCACCGGAGAAGCCCAGGTTAATGTGGCGAAAATGATCGCTGAACAGATGGCCTCCTATCTTTTAGACGGCGTGATCACCAATGCGGTCAATTTTCCGTCCGTATCCATGGACGAGATGGAACAGCTTCGGCCTTATCTTGACCTGGCTGAAAAGATGGGGTCTTTGATGGGGCAATTGATCCGGGCACCTCATGATGTCACGATAAACTATAGCGGCGATATCGCAAACCTTGCCATAAAGCCGGTGACACATGCCCTGCTTAAGGGCTTATTGAGTTCTTACACCGATAAACCCATTAATTATGTTAATGCAAGGGCCATGGCAAAGGCGAAAGGGATCGGTGTTAAAGAAGCGGTTTCACAGGAGGACAGTGCTTTTTCAAGTCTGATTAAACTCAAAATTGAAGGCACGGATGAAAAGCCGGATGAAATATGGGGAACCATTTTTGAAAAGCAATATCCGCGCCTGGTTCGAATAGGCAATGTCTATCTGGATGCAATCCCCGACGGTTCGATGATTGTGATTCAAAATGTCGACAAACCCGGCGTTATCGGAAATGTCGGCACTACCCTTGGGCGCCATAATGTCAACATCGGCCGGTTTCAACTCGGACGAAGAGATGACCGGGCAGTATGTCTGGTGAACATCGATGCACCGGTGGACGATGCGGTGCTGGAAGAAATCAAAGGCCTTCCGAATATTCTTAGGGTCAGGCAGGTGCTGTTGGGATAGCCCCGTCACTCCCTGTGTAAAATAATTTTTGCACGTTGTTTTTTTTTAAGGCTGTGCTGTTTTTTTTCATCAAGCCGGCGTTGCCGGGCTCTTTTTGAAACCGTGGTTTTTTTCCGGGGCGGCAGTTCTGCAAGAGCTCCTTTTAATAATTCCACAAACCGCTCCACGGCCGCGTCCCTGTTGGCTGCCTGACTCCGGTGCCGTTGTGAAATGACTCTGAGGACACCGTCTTTGCTGACGCGAGTTGACAGACGAGAGCAAATGCGTTGTTTTTGTTCAGCCGACAGGCTGGGGGATGCAGCCACATTAAATAAAAGGGTCATGCGGGTACTGACCTTGTTCACATGCTGCCCGCCTGGTCCGCTGCTGGGTGAAGCGGTAAAACTAAGCTCGTCTTCATGAATAAAGAGCGTATCTGTGATTTGTATCATTTTTTTATTATTGCATTTTTAAGCCATTCGGCCCAGGCGTCAATCCCTTCTCCGGTTTTACATGATACTTTAAAGATCTCAATATCCGGGTTGAGTTTTTTTACCCTCTCTTCCAGGAGTGCCATGTTAAA
>Ga0164318_10004532_pt1 | contig 13375 bp, 11 predicted proteins | sample GuaBasSedimGuay9_FD_113734 | JGI IMG/M metagenome (GOLD analysis project Ga0164318, IMG submission 113734) | Subseafloor sediment microbial communities from Guaymas Basin, Gulf of California, Mexico - Guay9, Core 4571-4, 0-3 cm | ecosystem: Environmental > Aquatic > Marine > Hydrothermal vents...
AATTTTCATGTCTGTTTGGAATGTGCATATTAATTTTTTTCCGCTTAGCGGAATCGTAAAATACTTTCGTTATCATAAAGGGAAATATTTATTGGCAAAAAATCCGAAATCTTCGCAAGAAAATGAAAGAACATCTGTAGTAATTGAAAATAAAAATGGAATTAAGGTTCTTTATCGTCAAATTGCCGGAACCGTTGCTCGCAGAATTGTCTTTTATGTAAGAGAAGGAGAGGAAGTGGTGCAGTCGGAAGAAAGCGGATTTATAAAATTCGGCTCGAGAGTAGATGTATTCCTTCCGCTTGATACTGACATAAAAGTAAAAATCGGCGATAAAGTAAAAGGTTCTCAAACAGTAATTGCTGAATTTTCAGAGTAATTGATAAAATAATCTGCCGTATTTTCTTGTTTAAATAATTGGCACGACCATTGACTGTGTAAACAAAAAGATTTTAAAAGAAAAATTTATGTTTAAAGATATTATTTTCGGAAATAAAGATGAAATGAGCAGCGGCGAAATGATACCTCTTGCAGCAGGTATTGATAATATTTCAATTGATGATTTTGATTTACCTGACGAATTAGAACTTTTAACCTTACGAAATACGGTTTTATTCCCCCAAATTGTTATTCCGATTGCTGTCGGCAGAAAGAAATCTTTAAAACTGATAAAAGAAGCCCACAAAAAAGAAATACTGATCGGTATAATCAGCCAAAAAGTTGAAAATACGGAAGATCCTAAATTTAAAGATATATATAAAGTAGGAACATTGGCACGTGTCATAAAACTTTTCGATATGCCTGACGGTGAAAAAACAGCTGTTCTACAAGGAATTGCTCGATTTGAAATTACTGAAGAAACAGCCGTAAAACCTAATTTAAAAGTCAAATATAAAATACTTGAAACTGAAAAAAAAGGAGTTAATAATGCAGAATTTGAAGCTCAAGTTTTCTCAGTTAAAGAATTATCGGTAAAAATAATTCATCTTTCATCAAATTTACCTAAAGAAGCTGCTTTTGCCGTTAAAAATATTGATTCTCCCGAGTTTTTAATAAATTTTGTCTCATCTAATTCGGATGTGAAAACAAAGGAAAAACAAGCCCTTTTAGAGCAAAATAATTTGTCGGAAAGAGCCGGTTTATTATTAAAATTTTTATCGGAAGAAGTTCAAAAATTAGAATTGAAAGATAACATTCAAAGTAAGGCAAAAACGGAGATGACGCAGCAGCAGAAAGAATATTTTCTGCATCAGCAAATGAAAGCCATACAAGATGAGTTAGGGCTTGATTCACCGAAAGTTGAGATCGATGAATTAGAAAAAAGAGGGAAAAAGAAAAAATGGAATGATGAAGTAAAAGGAGCATTTAAAAAACAAATAAACCGATTAAAACAAATTAATCCGATGTCACCGGATTATTCTTACCAACTGATTTATGCTCAAACATTGGTTGATTTACCTTGGAATGAATATACCGAAGATAATTTCGATTTAAAACGGGCCGAAAAAATATTGGATGAGGATCATTACGGATTGGATAAAGTCAAAAATCGAATATTGGAACATCTTGCCGTGTTGAAACTGAAAGGTGATTTAAAAGCACCGATTTTGTGTTTGTACGGACCTCCGGGAGTAGGGAAGACTTCACTCGGAAAATCTGTTGCGCGTGCATTGGAACGAAAATATGCCAGAATGTCACTCGGAGGTTTGCATGATGAAGCAGAAATCAGAGGACATCGAAAAACATATATCGGTGCAATGCCCGGAAGAATTGTTCAAAATCTGAAAAAAGTTAAGTCATCAAATCCTGTTTTTATTTTGGATGAAATTGATAAAATCGGAAATGATTTCCGTGGTGATCCGTCATTTGCATTGCTTGAAGTCCTTGATCCTGAGCAAAATAATACTTTTTATGACAATTATTTGGAATTGGAATTTGATTTGTCGAAAATCTTATTTATTGCCACCGCAAACTCTTTAAATACAATAAATTCAGCATTACTAGACCGTATGGAATTAATTGATGTGTCCGGTTATATTGTTGAAGAAAAAACAGAAATTGCAAAACGGCATTTAATTCCCAGACAGCTGAAGGAGCATGGTTTAAAAGCATCTCAGTTGAAATTTTCTAAACTTGCGGTTGAAAAAATAATCACTTCTTATACAAGTGAATCGGGTGTCCGTAATTTAGAAAAGAAAATTGCTGAAATTATTCGGAAAATTGCGAAGAAAATTGCAATGGAAGAGGCCTATAATAAAATTTTAAATATTTCTGATATTACGGAATATCTCGGTGCTCCGAAGTATCTGAAAGGAAAATATGAGGGGAATGAATTTGCGGGTGTGGTTACCGGATTGGCTTGGACACAAGTCGGCGGAAAAATTTTATTTATTGAATCAAGTGTCAGTAAAGGAAACGGTCAATTAAATTTGACCGGAAATCTGGGGCAGGTGATGAAAGAATCAGCGGTTATTGCTTTCGAATATTTAAAATCTCATGCAGAAGATTTGCATATAAAAGAGGTTGTTTTTAAAAATTATAATGTCCATATTCATGTCCCGGAAGGAGCCATTCCGAAAGATGGTCCTTCGGCAGGTATCACGATGGTAACTTCAATTGCTTCCGTATTAACACAAAGAAAGATTAAAAATAAATTAGCCATGACCGGTGAAATGACCTTAAGAGGAAAAGTATTACCCGTCGGTGGTATTAAAGAAAAAATATTGGCTGCAAAACGTGCTGATATTAAGGAACTTATTTTATCAAAAGACAATGAAAAAGACATCAATGAAATTGAAGATTTGTATTTAAAAGGATTGAAATTTCATTTTGTTGAAACAATTGCGGAAGTTCTTGAAATTGCATTATTGAAACAAAAAGTATTGCATCCGGTCAGATTTAAACTTAAGTAAAATGAATTTCGGAAAACAATTATCAATTGGATTTAAAGGGTATTTTAAGGCATTAGAACTTTTGTTCTCAAAAGGTTTTATGAAATATATGCTGTTCCCTTTACTTTTAAATATTTTGATTTTTTGGATAGGAATGAGCCAAATTATGGATTTAGCCGTCACGGCAAGGCATGCTTTTATTAATTGGATTGATTTGGGAAGTGCCGATTTTTGGGGTGCAGAATTCTTGAAAGGTGCGCTTTCCGGAATTATTACGGCATTGATTTATGTTTTATTTTTTATCAGTTTTGCTTATCTCGGCGGCTATATTATCATTATTATTCTTTCTCCGCTTTTTTCCGTTATTTCTGAAAAGACAGAAAATGTGCTTACCGGTCATAAAATTGATTATCCGTTTGAATTAAAGCAATTTATGAAAGATGTTTTCAGAGGTATCGGAATTGCATTAAGAAATGTTTTGTTCGAAACCGGTGTAATGATTTTGGTTTTTATAGCAGGAGCAATTCTTTCTTTTATAAGTTGGATCGGTGTGATTTTTATGTTTTTTATTACCTCTTATTTCTACGGATTTTCATATATGGATTATTCTAATGAAAGGTACAAACGTAACATAAAAGAAAGTGTTACATTTATGCGAAAATACAAGTGGGTTGCTGTTGTAAACGGCTCTTTGTTTGCATTGGTATTGTTTATTCCGTATATCGGCGTTGCTTTATCTGCTTTTATAGCAGTTATTTCCGTTATTGCCGGAACGGCTTCAATGGTTGAAATTAAGAAACTTGAAGATGCCGAAACGGATAAAATTTTTAATGCTGAAATTTGATTATTTTGAAAGAAAAAATTAAAATATCAGCTGTTTCTTATCTGAACACATTACCTTTTATTTACGGTATCGAGAATGATGCATTATTAATGAAACAAATTGATTTGCAGAAAGATATTCCTTCTTCTTGTGCCGATAAATTGATTCATAATGAAGTTGATATCGGCTTAATTCCGGTAGCGGAAATCGGGAAATTAAAAAAATCCTACATTATTTCGAATTATTGTTTGGGAGCTGTCGGGAAAGTTGATACCGTTTCTTTATTCAGTCATACACCGATTGAAAATGTGAGCACAATTTTATTGGACTATCAATCAAGAACTTCTGTTAAATTGACAAAGCTCTTAGCAAAAGAATATTTTAAAATTAAGCCAAAATATGTAAATGCAAAAGCCGGCTATGAAGATGATGTAAATAATCAGTCGGCTGCATTGATTATAGGTGACCGTGTTTTTAAATATCAAAATAAATTTGAATTTGTTTATGATTTATCGGAAATTTGGCTGAAATTTACATCTTATCCGTTTGTTTTTGCTGCATGGGTTGCAAATAAAAAAATAAATGATGCGTTTATAAAACAGTTTGACAATGCTTTAAAAACCGGTTTAATAAATATTGATACCGTTATTGAAAATTATAAAAGTAAGAATGAAAATTCCGAGATTGATTTAAAAAAATATTTAACAGAAAACATAAGTTTCGGATTAGATTCTGAAAAGCGAAAAGGAATGCAATTATTTCTGCAAAAAATTAAAGAATTATAAATTATAAAAATAAATAAAATGAAAAAAATAGCAATTCCCGTTATTGACGGAAAATTATCAGCTCACTTCGGTCATGCACCGTTTTTTTATATGTATCATACCGAAAATAATAAAGTTGTGAAAGAGGAAATGGAAACTCCCCCGACTCACGAATTTGGTGTTATTCCGAATTGGTTAGCAGAAAAAAACGTAACTGATATGATTACGGGAGGTATCGGACCGAAGGCTGTAGAAATTTTAAATACGAATAATATAAATGTTTTTACCGGAGCACCGGTTGATGAACCCGGAAAAGTGATTGCAGATTTTTTAAACGGTACTCTAAAAACAACGGCAAATATGTGTAATCATGATGACGATGATCATGAACATAATTGTGAACATTAGTTTCATTAACAAAAAAAATTATGGAGTCCTTTAACTTTGAAAATATTCGATCGTATCGAGATGATGAAGTACACGATAAACTTCTTGAAATGATTGAAGATGATGGGTTTATTTATGTTCTGAAAAAAATATATCCTGATGAACGTATCCGACATTTAAGTAAGGAATTATTTCGTGTAAATTCGGTTTATGACTTCCAGAAAAGATATATTTCTGAGTATGTAAAAACATTACTTCAATTAACAGTTACCGAATTGAATGTTTCCGGCTTAGAAAATTTGGAAAAAGATAAAGCATATATTTTTATTTCAAATCATCGAGATATTATCTTAGATTCCACACTTATTAACCATTCTTTATTAAATAACGGTTTTAAAACTTCCGAAATTGCAATTGGTAATAATCTATTGATTTACAAATGGATAGAAAGTTTAGTGCGTTTAAATAAATCATTTATTGTAAGACGTGATTTGAAAGGCAAAGAAATGTTGGCGGGTTCTCAAAAGTTGTCGGCATATATTCGAGATACACTTGTTAACCGCAATACTTCGATTTGGATTGCTCAGCGTGAAGGCAGAACAAAAGACGGCATCGATAAAACCGATTCCGCCATTTTGAAAATGTTTAATATGAGCGGCAGTAGTGATTTTACCGAAAGTTTTTGCGAATTGAATATTATTCCCGTCAGTATTTCTTATGAAAAGGAACCCACAATTGAATCGAAAATTGCTGCAACTTATACTAAAATTACCGGTACGGAATACACCAAAAGTTTAGAAGAAGATTTAAAAGATATGGGCAGAGGTTTATACGGTATGAAAGGTGAAATAAATATTGTTTTCGGGAAACCTGTTAATGAAAATTTAAAAAGTATTGAAAATATTAAGAAAAGGAATGATAAATTTACGGAACTTGCCGGCAGAATAGATGATGAAATTTATAAAAATTACAAACTTACAAAACCCAACTATATTGCTTTTGATATTTTAACCGGTTCAAAAAAATTTATACGAGAGGGCAAGTACATAAAAGCGGAAGAAACAAAAATGCAGATGCAATGCAAAAAAGCAATTGCTTTAATTAAAGGAAACGAGCATCTGCTTGAGAAAATTTATTACGGTATTTATGCAAATCCGTTGATAAGTAAAATAAAAAGATAGTCTGAATCTTATTTTGCCGACAAAACTTTTATTATTTGTACAGAATAAATATTATAAATGTATATATTTACCGCAGATGCACACGGAATATTCTGTTTCACTGCCGATTAAATGTTTATAATAAAGCAAAAAGATGAATCCCCTGTTTAAATACATTATTACGCAAACGGTAAAAAAACGTTTAAAAAAGAAGGAACTCCAATCCTTTCAGTTTGAACAGATTTTTTTAAATGTTAAGGTTGAAATAAACCATATTCTAAGAGACAGTTTTTTTATTCTTTTAGGTGTTCTTTCTGCCGGATTCGGACTGAAAGGATTTTTATTGCCGAATAAGTTTTTAGACGGCGGTGCCATGGGTATCTCGCTTATCATTGCCGAGATCTCAATTATTCCGCTTTCGATATTGATTGTTGCGGTTAATATACCGTTTTTAATTATGGGACGCTATTCAATCAGTAAACAGTTTGCCGTAAGAAGTATTGTTGCCATTGTGTTATTGGCAACAGCCGTTCACTTTATTCCGTTCCCCGTTGTAACGGAAGATAAATTATTAATAGCGGTTTTCGGCGGATTTTTTTTGGGTTTGGGTATAGGCTTAGCAATTCGCGGCGGTTCGGTAATTGACGGTACTGAGGTATTGGCAATATTTATCAGCCGGCGAACATCAATGTCAATCGGGGATGTTATTTTAGTTTTCAATGTTTTTATTTTCGGAATAGCAGCTTATGTTTTTTCAATTGAAGTTTCTTTGTATGCTATGTTAACTTATTTGGCAGCATCAAAAACGGTAGATTTTGTTGTTTCGGGGATTGAAGAATATGTAGGGGTAACCATTATTTCAGAGAAATCTGAAGAAATACGAAAAGCAATTCTTGAAAAAATGGGCAGAGGATGTACGGTTTATTACGGAAAAAAAGGGCACAGCTCAGAAGATACCGAAATTTTATATACTTTGATTACACGATTGGAATTGGCAAAACTTCATACCGAAACGGATAAAATTGATAAAAATGCATTTATTGTGATGCATAGTATAAAAGATGCCAAAGGAGGGATGATAAAAAAAAGAGCATTAAAATAAGATTTTTTGTATTAAACAGTTAAAATTTTAAGATGTCAGATAAAGTTTTTCTTTCACCGGTTCAAAAATTCGTAAAACTTGAAAGTTTTGCGGGTATTTTGCTTTTCGGAGCAACAATTGTTGCGTTAATTTGGGCAAATTCCGGTTTTGGTACATATTATCAATCTTTATTAGATTATAAGATAGGGCTAAGTTTTAAAGATTTTGAACTTAAAAAACCCTTAATTTTATGGATAAACGACGGTTTAATGGCGATATTCTTTTTCTTCATCGGTTTGGAATTGAAAAGAGAACTTTTAATCGGAGAAATAAATACGATAAAAAAAGCTGCTTTTCCGCTTATTGCAGCTTTGGGCGGAGTGCTTATTCCCATAATACTTTTTTTATCTTTAAATCAAAATCCCGAAACCGTAAAAGGGTGGGGAATACCGATGGCAACTGATATTGCTTTTGCATTGGCAATTCTCAGTATTCTCGGAAAACGCGTTCCGTTGAGTCTGAAAATTTTTTTAACGGCTTTTGCAATTATTGACGATATTGCGGCAGTTCTTGTTATTGCTGTTTTTTACAGTACCGGTATCAAATGGATGTTGTTGCTTTATGCACTTGTTTTGATTATTGTTTTGGCTCTGATTTACAAAAAGAAATATTCGCGTGAAATCGGAATTATATTTTCAATTGTTATCTGGTTTTTATTCTTAAAATCCGGGATTCATCCCACCATTGCCGGAGTTCTTTTGGCTTTTACCATACCGATAAGACGAAAAACGGATGTGAAATCTTTTTCGAAACATCTCAAAATGATTGCAGACAGCATATTGAAATCGTCAGAAAAAAGTAAAAAAAGTGTTCTTTTGACAAAAGAAGAAACGGAAACAATTGATAAACTGGATACATTGTCTTGTAACGTCAGATCTCCGCTGCAACATTTGGAGCATAAGTTACATAATTGGATTGCCTATTTTATTCTTCCTGTTTTTGCATTTGCAAATGCGGGTGTTATCATAAGCGGCAGTACTGCGTTTGATTTTTCTTTAATGTTCAACATTGCCTTCAGTTTGCTTATAGGAAAATTTGTCGGAGTGGCATTATTTTCATATCTCGGGATAAAACTGAAAATCGTTGAGCTCCCTTCGGGTGTTTATTTCAAACAGGTTCTCGGCATAGCAGCCATTGCCGGTGTCGGGTTCACGATGTCAATGTTTATTAATAATTTAGCTTTTCCCGGAGATTTTCTGAGTATAAATTCGGTTAAAATCGGAATTATTATCGGATCTTTAATTGCAGGATTTTCGGGATATTTTATTTTACGTATAACCGGTAAAAAATGAATCAAAGAAAAATAACAAATATTTTATTGCTGATAATTGCATTACCGATTGTTTTTTATATCTTAAAAATTCTGTCGTTTATTTTTATTCCCTTGTTTTTTGCAATGTTTATCGCACTCATCTTTTTGCCTTTGATGCGTTTCCTGAAAAAGAAAAAGATACCGAAAGCTTTAAATTTGCTGATAGTAATCTTAATTATCGGAGGCTTTTTTATACTTGCAAGTGAAATTATTCAATTTTCGATGAAAGAAATTCTGCATTCCGAAAGCAATCTGTTTGCAAAAGCGGAACTGAAATCAGAAAACCTGGTTCTTCCTGTTGAGAAATTTCTCGGTATTCAACGCATTGAAGGGAAAAGTATTTTTCTTCATTATTTTCAGAAAATTGATTTAAGCAAATATTTCGGTTTAACCGTTGATTCTTTGGGCAGTATTTTGTCTATGACTCTGATGACTGCTTTTTTTACGGTTCTTTTGCTTGCAGAATCATTGAATTTTCAAAGAATCTTAAACAGAACAATATTGCGTCAAAGATTTTCATCCGTAAAAGTTTTTATTCGAATTGAAAAAGACATTATTAAGTTTATAAAAGTTAAATTTCTGATAAGTTTACTTACCGGCTTGGGTTTTTCTCTTGCGTGTTATTTCTTTGGAGTCAGTTTTCCTGTTTTTTGGGGTTTGTTAGCATTCTCAATTAATTTTGTTCAAATGATCGGTTCGGTAATATCAACGGCTTTAGTTTCTCTGTTTGCATTTGTCGAAATTGATAATACCGGAATTTTATTGTTTTTTATTCTCATGGTTACGCTTATACAATTGCTGATGGGAAGTGTTTTAGAACCTGTATTTATGGGAAAATCATTTTCAATAAATGTTATAACAATTTTAATTATGCTGATGTTTTGGGGTTTCTTGTGGGGCGTGCCGGGTATGATTTTAGCCGTTCCGATTACCGTATTTTTAAAAATTATTCTTGAACAATTTGATAAAACAAAGATAATTGCAGATTTAATGTCAGGAACTCAATTAATACCCATACAAAAATCATAAGAAATTAGATGCTTGTCGTAAAAAAATATTTAAATTTAAAAGTGATTATCGCTGTTCTTATTTTAACGGTAATTATAATAATTTATGCCATCCCGGCTAAACAAAAAAACTTTTTTGAACTGTACGGAAAAAAAGACAAAGTGTCTGAGTCGTTGAAAAAGTTTCAAAAAAAAACCGTCAAATTTATTGAAATGAATGGTGTAAGGTGGAAATACTTTTCCGGCGGAACGGGTGATAAAACAATTTTATTTTTACACGGAATGGGAGGAGCTTATGATATTTGGTGGCAACAAGTTGATTTTTTCGAAAAAAAATATCGTATTATTACTTATACATTACCGAAAGAAATTGATAATTTAGAAGATGCATCAAACGGAATTTTGAAAATTTTAGACAATGAGAAAGTCGGAAATTTTTATTTAACAGGAACATCAATGGGCGGATATATTGCACAGTATCTCTTACAGAAGATACCCGACAGAATTGATAAAATTGTACTGTCAAATACATTTCCTCCCAATCATATTATGCTTGAAGAAAATAAGTTTAAAAGCAAAATTGTTCCTTTATTGCCGGAAATCTTAATTGCAAAACTCGGAGAAAAACAATTAAAAGAAAAACTGATTCCGGCTGCTGAAAACTCAAAATTGTTAGCTGCATTTCTTCCGAGTTTGCCGTTTTCCAAAAAACAGTTTGTAAACAGGTATTATGTTGTAATTGACTATTTTAAAGTAATTCCGGATGATCCGAACATAAAACGTATTCCGAAACTCATAATCGAATCCGATAATGACCCTCTTGTTAATAAAGAATTAAGAGAAAAACTTAAAAATCTTTATTCGGGGAATACAAGTATATACACATTTCATAATAAAGGACATTTTCCGTATATAAATGCGGCAGATGAATATAACAGAGTTCTGCAAAAATTTTTTGAAGAAAAAAATAATCTCTCAGGAAAATAAAAAACCGAATTAATAATTTAATCCGGTTCTTAAATGTTGTAAACAATTTCAGAATTTATTCCAAAGTTCCGACCATTTTAGAAGGGTCAACCCATTCGGTAAATTGTTCATCGGTAACAAAACCGAGTTCAATGGCGGCTTTTCTTAAAGTACTACCTTCGGCATGAGCTTTTTTAGCAATTTTTGCGGCTTTTTCATAACCTATTTTTGTATTTAAAGCTGTTACCAGCATTAAAGTATTTTCTAATTTATGTTTAATTTCGGTATAATTCGGTTCAATACCTACGGCAAGATGATCATTGAATGATTCACATGCATCACCGAGTAATTTTGCTGATTCCAATAAATTGTGAATCATTACGGGTTTAAAAACATTCAGTTCAAAATGTCCTTGCATTCCTCCGACAGTTATAGCAGCATCGTTTCCGATAACTTGTGCGCAAACCATTGTTAATGCTTCAACTTGAGTGGGATTTACTTTCCCGGGCATAATTGAAGAACCGGGTTCGTTAGCAGGAATTATTAATTCACCGATTCCGCCTCTCGGTCCGGAAGCCATAACACGAATATCATTTGCAATTTTCATCAGACTTACGGCAAGTAATTTTAATGCTCCGGATGATTCAACAATGGCATCGTGAGCTGCTAAACCTTCATATTTATTTCTTCCGGTAATAAAAGGTAAACCGGTAAGATTTGCAATTTTTTGAGCTACTAATTTATCATAACCTTTGGGTGTGTTCATTCCTGTTCCCACTGCAGTACCGCCTAAAGCAAGTTCGGTAAGATGTTCCATCGTGCATTTTAAAGCCGATAATCCGTGGTCAAGTTGTGAAACGTATCCTGAAAATTCTTGTCCTAATGTTAAAGGTGTTGCATCCATCCAGTGTGTTCTTCCGTTTTTCACAACCTTTTTAAATTCGGAAACTTTATCTTCAAGTGTATCTTTTAATTTTTTAATTCCCGGTATTGTTTTTTCAATTAACATTTTATAACCGGCAATATGCATTGCTGTAGGAAAGGTATCATTGGAAGATTGTGATTTGTTAACATCATCATTCGGATGGATGATTTTTTTTGCATCTTCAAGTTTACCCCCGTTTAAAACATGAGCTCTGTTTGAAACAACTTCATTCACATTCATATTCGATTGTGTCCCTGAACCGGTTTGCCATATTACCAAAGGAAATTGGTCATTTAATTTTCCTTCAATAATTTCATCACAAACCTTTTCAATTAAATTCATTTTATCCTTAGGAAGAACTCCCAATTCAAAATTTGCTTGTGCGGCAGCTTTTTTTAAATATCCGAAAGCATTAATAATTTCTTTCGGCATCGAAGCCGGTTCTCCGATTTTAAAATTATCTTTTGAGCGTTGTGTTTGTGCACCCCAATATTTGTCAGCGGGAACTTTAACTTCTCCCATTGTGTCATGTTCAATTCTGTATTCCATAATTTCTGATTTAGATTTTGAATAATCAAATTAAATTCAAACTTAAGAAATATAAAAGTATTTAGATATGTCATAAAACATAATTGAATATGTTTTATAAGTTATAGTATATCAATAATATACAAATAGTATTTTTTGTTACTTCAATAAATTAAGCTCCTTAGAATGCAAAAAATCCTTACATTAGTATAATAAGTAAGGATTTTTTAATTTATTTCAAGTTAAAAATTAAGATAAATTATTTTAATTTAACTTTTATAAACTGATTTGCTATTTGAGCAGTTCAGCCATTTTACTTCCGATATCAGCCGGAGAATCAACAACATGAATACCGCAATCTCTTAAAATTTGTTTTTTTGCTTGAGCCGTATCTGCTTTTCCGCCGATGATAGCTCCTGCATGACCCATGCGTTTGCCTTTGGGAGCAGTTTCGCCTGCAATAAATCCCACAACCGGTTTGGTTCCGTTTGCCTTAATCCATTCGGCAGCTTCGGCTTCCATATTTCCGCCTATTTCACCAATCAATACAATCCCTTTTGTATCGGGATCAGCTTCAAAAAGTTTTACTGCATCTTTCGTTGAAGTTCCGATAATCGGGTCACCGCCGATACCTATTGCTGTTGTTTGTCCTAAACCGGCTTTGGTTATTTGATCAACCGCTTCATAAGTCAAGGTTCCTGATTTAGAAATAATACCGACACTTCCTTTTTTGAAAATGAAACCGGGCATAATACCTATTTTTGCTTCTTCGGCAGTAATAATTCCCGGGCAATTAGGACCGATTAAAGTCGTATCTTTATCCGTTAGATATTCTTTTACTTTTACCATATCCGAAGTCGGAATTCCTTCCGTGATTGTAACAATGACTTTGATACCGGCTTCTGCAGCTTCCATTATGGCATCAGCTGCAAATGCAGGCGGAACAAAGATAATTGAAGTATCTGCACCTGTTTCTTTAACGGCATCTTCAACCGTATTGAAAATGGGTTTATCCAATCTGAATTGTCCGCCTTTTCCGGGGGTTACACCGCCTACGACATTAGTTCCGTAATCAATCATTTGTCCGGCATGAAAAGTTCCTTCGCCCCCGGTAAACCCTTGAACGATAACTTTTGAGTTTTTGTTTACTAATACGCTCATTTATAATTAGTTTAATGAATTATTATTTTAATTAAGTTTGCCAAAAGTATATTTTTTCAATGACTAAACCAAAAAAATAAAAATGTTTGATAACAATATATGAAGATGTATTGATGTTTGAAATTTTTAATTTGATATAGAAATTAAAAAAAGTTAAATTTACCCGAAAAATATATGAACGCTTATGTGTTAAAACCCTCACGAAAGTAATAATTCCATCTGACTAATTCATTAAGTCGCTTATAATTCGGACATTGCGATCTTGTTTTTCATCATTATATTTTCAATAATTTTTATTTTTTCAAAACTCATA
>Ga0164318_10004533_pt1 | contig 13371 bp, 8 predicted proteins | sample GuaBasSedimGuay9_FD_113734 | JGI IMG/M metagenome (GOLD analysis project Ga0164318, IMG submission 113734) | Subseafloor sediment microbial communities from Guaymas Basin, Gulf of California, Mexico - Guay9, Core 4571-4, 0-3 cm | ecosystem: Environmental > Aquatic > Marine > Hydrothermal vents >...
CTGCATCTTAGAGAGATTGCGCGAAGAGCCGGGCTTAATGAGAGTACTGTTAGCCGGCATCTGAATGCGCTTTTGAATGAGAAGATATTTAGGTTTGAAAGGGAGGGGAACCTGAAGAAGTTTTCAGTTAAGCGCAGTGTGATCCCTAAAGTATTTCCTATCTTTGATGATGAAAAGATTGAAGGGCTGCCTTTATTGAGAAAAAATGCGGTCAGGGAGTATATTAAGTGTCTGGTTAAGAAACCGGTTTTTATGGTTGTGTTTGGCTCTACTGCTAGGGATACGTTTAGGGATGATTCTGATCTGGATATTTTAGAGGTATATAATGGCAGGACAGACACAAGAGATGCGGTTAAGAGTGCGGAGGCGCTTACAGGCATAAATATTCAGACTTTCCAGTTGAGTGAAAAACAGGTTTACAGGGAAATCATTGAAAAAAAGGAGCATGTTGTGCAATCTGCGCTCAAAACAGGGTTTCCTGTGTTTAACCAGAAGTATTATTATGAGGTTGTTTATGGTGAATGACCTGAAATAAGTAATCTAAGACGCTACTTGAGCGCTCACTATATAAATTTATGCAGTCACAGATGTTTATTATGCATGATCTGTTGTTGTGATATGATATGGATAAAATGATTTTTTATAGTACTAATCTTTCGGCGCCGGAGGTCTCTTTTGAGGATGCGCTGCTTGGCGGCATTGCGCCGGATAAGGGGCTTTATATGCCCCGCAGGATGCCGCATATAGGGATTGATGAGATTATCGGCATGCGGGGGATGAGTTATGCGCAGGTGGCTTTTGCTGTTCTTCGGAAGGTTCTTTGCCCGGGGGTTGATTCGGGGAGTCTTCGAAGGATCTGTGAGGATGCTTATGATTTTGAGGTGCCTGTTGAGAGGGTTTCTGGGGAGGATTATATTATGAGGCTTGATCGGGGGCCTACTGCTTCGTTTAAGGATTTTGCTGCGCGGCTGATGGCGCGGCTTGTGCAGTATTTTACTGGTAAGCAGAAGAGGGATATCATGATTCTTACTGCTACTTCAGGGGATACGGGAAGTGCTGTTGCGCAGGCGTTTTTCGGGCTTGAGAATATCCGGGTGGTTGTGCTTTTTCCAAAAGATGAGGTCAGTGAGAGACAGAGGAAGCAGATGACTACACTTGGAGGAAATGTTACGTGTGTTTCTGTTTCGGGGACGTTTGATGACTGCCAGGCGATGGTTAAGGAGGCATTCTGCGATGATGGGCTTTCGGGGCTTAATCTTAGTTCTGCGAATTCGATTAATATAGGGAGACTGATCCCACAGATGGTGTATTATTTTTATGGTTACTCAAGGGTGGCGGATAAAGGCGAGGAGGTTGTTTTTTCTGTGCCGTCAGGTAATTTCGGGGATCTTATGGGTGGTCTTCTCGCACGTGAGATGGGGCTTCCTGTTGCCAGATTTGTTGCTGCTGTGAATGAGAATGATGAGTTTGTGAAGTTTGTTGAGACTGGGAGTTATTCTAAGATTGTGCCGTCCAGGAATTGCGTGTCTAATGCTATGAATGTGGGGCATCCGAGTAATCTTTCGAGACTGGTTGCGCTTTACGGGGGGCAGATGGATGAGACCGGGAGGATTCTTAAGATGCCGCGGATGGATGATATCCGTGAGGATATTTTTGCTGTTTCTGTTTCTGATGAGGAGACTCGCGATGTGATTAAGAGAGTTTATGATGAGTTTAAGGTTGTTCTTGAGCCGCATGGGGCGTGCGGATGGTGGGGGGTTGAGAGGTTTCGTGAGGGTTTCGGGGATAAGGGGAAGGTGGTCTGTATTGAGACTGCGCATCCTGCTAAGTTTCCGGATGAGATTGTTAAGGCAATAGGGGTGGATGTCGAGGTGCCTTTGAGTATTTCGAGGGTTGAGGGGATGAATGAGAAGATGGATGCGCTCGGTGTTGATTATTCGGGGTTTCGGGAGTTTCTTTTGAAACGGTTTTTGTGAGTTTTTTTTGCTTTAGGGGTTGTGGAAATGTGCGCAGGTCATGATAAGCGCACAAAAGATAAAGTAATCCAGATTATTATAATTGTGATTACTTTTGTTTTGCGGGTGCGCAGCATCCGGCTTGCAAGAATATATTTTCGGATAGGCAGAAGATATAGCATAATTATTTAAAGTAATTTAGATTACTATAATTGTGATTACGTTATTGTTTTATGGTGCGCAGGCAGGTGAATGTTATGAATTTTGTTGACAGGGAACATGAATTGAGATTCCTGAATGAAAGATGGGGCAACAAGGGATTTGAGTTCATTCCCATCTACGGACGGAGGAGAATAGGTAAAACAGAGCTTGTGAAGCAGTTTTTGAAGGATAAGGCAGCAATATATTATCTTGCAACTTCTGGTACGAAAAAAGAAAATATCGAAGCATTTAAGGTGTGTGCGAAAGGTGTGGTTGATGTTGATTTTCTGGTGGATGACTGGGAACCTGTCTTGAAATATATTTCGGAGAATGCAGATGAGCGAATCGTTATTGTTATTGATGAGTTCCCTTACCTGATTGAAAGCCAAAAGGGGATGTCAAGTATATTCCAGAGGATTATTGATTTGCACCTGGAAAATAAAAATTTGTTTTTGATTCTTCTGGGGTCTTCTGTAGGCATGATGTACCGGGAGGTTTTAGCTTACAAGGCACCGCTTTATGGGAGAAGAACAGGGCAGATTAATCTTAAGGCTATGAGTTTTTCGAATTGTGTGAAACTGCTTGATAAGAGTGTTTGTGAATGTGTTGAAATTTACGGGGTTTGTGACGGAGTGCCGTCTTATCTTAACATGTTCAGGAAAAAGGAGGGGTTTTTTCGACTTTTGCGCGAGAATGTCATTAATAAGGAGTCTGTTTTGGCTGAGGAGCCGGTTTTTCTTTTGAGGCAGGAGTTCAGGGAGCCTACGGTTTATATGACGATATTGTCTTCTATTGCTTCGGGGCATACTAAGCTGGGGGAAATCATTGAGTTTTGTGGGCTTAAGGATAAGACAGGGATTATGCCTTATATCTATAAGCTGGAATATTGCGGGTATGTTGAGAGGGAATTACCGGTTGTTTCGGGGAGGAAGGGAGTGTATAAGCTGAATGATTTTTTTATGATGTTCTGGTTCAGGTTTATTAAGCCAAATATCAGTTTGAGTGATGAGGAGATTCTTGCAAAGATTAAAAAAGAGTATAATACTTACCTGGGGTTTGTTTTTGAGGATGTTTCAAAGGAGTTTCTCCGGGAGAAAAGACCGTTTGGGTTTAGTAAAATCGGTAGGCAATGGGGCCGGATTCCAAGGCCTGCGGTGGGGGAGACCAGTTATGAAATTGATATTGTTGCGTTGAATGAGAACAAAAAAGAAATAGGGTTCTATGAATGCAAATGGCAGGAGTTGAGTGTGAAGAGTGCATTGAGGATACTTGAGGATTTGCAGGTAAAATCGAAATATGTTGAGTGGAAGGGGGATGAAAGGAAGGAGCGTTTCGGTCTGATTGCCAAGAAGATTAAAGGTGAGGGGAAAGAGGCATTGAGGGAGATGGGGTTTGATGTGTGGGATCTTGATGATTTTTGATGCTGTGTCAGGGGGTTTCATGTAAGAATGTTTTTAGGAATTGGGTGCATTCCAGTTTTCTGTATGCGCCGTCTTTTGCGCTTTGCTCGTCGAGGGTCTCTGTGGTGTCGGGGGCATTTTCGCCCAGGGTTGTTATGAGGAAGGGGACGGGTTCTTTTGTGTGGGTTTTTAGTTTTACGGGGGTTGGGTGGTCCGGGAGGACTGCTATTTTTATTTTGCTGTCTATCTTATGGAGGTTATTTAGGATGCGGCCTACGAGTCTTTTGTCGAGGTCTTCTATTGTTTTTGTTTTTAGGGTGTAGTTTCCTTCGTGGCCTGCCTCGTCAGGGGCTTCTACATGGACGTAGATGAGGTCGTGGTCTTTGAGGGCTTCTATGCATGCGTCGGCTTTGCCTTCGTAGTTTGTGTCGTAGAGGCCTGTTGCGCCGTCTACGTTTATGATGTCCATGCCGACTAGTGCGCCCAGGCCTTTTATGAGGTCTACGGCGGAGATTACTGCGGCTTTGATGTTGTGCGTCTTTTGGAAGTTTTCCATATCGGGCTTGAAGCCCTGCGACCATGGCCAGATTGAGTTTGCAGGGTCTTTGCCTTGTTGTGTTCTTTTTAGGTTTATCGGGTGGGTGTTTAGGAGGTCCCATGAGGCTCTTATTAATTGCTCTATTTGTTGTGCGGTTTGTCTGCCTTGTTCTGTTGTTGGTTTTGGCATTACCTGTTCTGCCGGGGTTCCCGGGACGTCGTGGGGAGGGATTAAGTCTATGTCTTTGCCTCCATTTTTTATTATGAGTAGATGGCGGTAACTTATGCCTGGGTAGAATTTTATTGCGGGGGTGCTTAGGTTTTGGTTCAGGTGGTGGATGAGCTCTTTTGCTTCTTTTGTTGTTATGTGGCCTGAGGAGTGGTTTTTTATTTTATTGTCTTGGATGCAGATGAGGTTGCATCTCATTACGAGTTCGTTGTCTTGTATTGGTATGTTCATGCTTGCGGCTTCCAGGATGCCGCGGCCTTCGTAGCATTTTTCAGGATTGTAGCCGAGGATGCTCATGTTGGCTATTTCGCTTCCTGCGGGCATGTTTTTTGGGACTGTTGTCAGGAGGCCGGTTTTTCCTTTTTTTGCGAGTGAGTCTATGTTTGGCTTGTGCGCTGCCATCATTGGAGTTACCTGATTTGGGCAGGTTGCGGGGTCGTCTGCCATGCCGTCGCCTAAGATTATTATGTATTTCATTTTTTTTGTCACCTTTTGTTTATATGGGGGGTGTGTAGATTGATATGTGTTTCGTGGTTCGGGTAATATGTTGCGCTGGGTGATGTGCGCAGAATTGAGGGTTATGATGAACAATAATGCGGCTAAATTGACTGTTGTGACGATATGTACGAAAAGGATAATATTGAGTGCCTTAAAAAATACTCAAAAGCAAAAAAGATGTTCGCAGATTCGATGAGTGATATGATGATTTGGGGGGGTTGCGCCACACATCTCAGATGTTTTCGATCTCTTTTCTTAAGTTGCGCAGTTCGTCTTTGAATTCTTTTCTTTTGTAGATGCGCAGTGAGAGGCTTGCGAGGATTGCTATTGCTGCAAGAAGTATTATGCTGAAACCCACTTTTTTTAGTTCTGTTGTGGAGCTTTCTACGCGGAAGGTTGTTGTGTCTTCTATTTCCCCGAGGGGGTTTAAGGTGGCTGTGGTGCTTATTGTGTATTCGCCGGATTTGATTTGAGGAATTGTGAATTCGCGGTGTATGATGCGCGGGGTTCTTTCTTCAAGATTTTGGAGTTTTTCTATGTCTGCATGTATTGTCTGCCGGTCTTTTGAGGAGGTCATTGCCTCTATCTGGATGAATGAGAATGACATGTTTTCGCGAGGGATGAAGATTATTGTAAGATTAACTTTTTCAGATGGTGAATAAAAGGGTTTGTCTGTGTTTGTTATGAGTATCGGGGGAATTTTTGTGTATGACAGGGTGATGATTGTTGTGGTTTTGTTTTTCATTTCCGGGATGGATATTTTTATGGTGCCTGCATCGCCTTGTTCGTATTTTAGTTCTATGTTGTTTTGGGTTACGTTCTGCGTGCGGTCCTCGGATACAGGATAGATCAGGGTTATGTTTTCGTAGTCAATAGACGATGGGTTTTTGAGTGTTACGTCTGTTATGAATATGAGTTCTGTGCCATTGTATTTCTCGATTGAATATTTTTCGTCTGTTATTAGTATTGGAGGGGTTGTTATGTCTATGAGATATGATTTTTTTTCATTTGGGGCGTATGCGTCTTTCCAGAGTGCGTCTATTATTCCTTGTTTGTTGTTTTCCAGGAGATGATTGATTTCTGTGCCTTGTGTGCGAATGTGGGAAGATGTCACTTCAGGAAACAGGGAGGTTATGAACCTGTGCTGGACAGATACGATGTTTGGGTTGTAGACGTCGATTGTCTTGAGCCAGCGAGGGGGCTTTCCTACTATTACCTGATGGGGCTGAAATTCTGATTCGGTGATTTCGAGTGGCAAGATGTTGGTTTTGTCATAAGTTATTCTTATATATGTTTCTATGTCTTTGAAGATATTTTCGTGGGTGTAATAGTTGAAGCCAATGAGGCGTGTTGTTATGTTATTGTTCCCGTAGGGGAGTTGGACTGTGTAGGTTATTGAGTATAAGTCGTTGTTTTTGAGGTCGAGATATTGTTCTTCGTTGTCCCAGTCTGATGATTTAAGCCGGATTGAGTAGCGGATGGTGTTGTCTGTTGTTTGTGGGTCTTTTTTTATTATGAGGTGATCGGAGGTGTATGTGCGCCATCTTTTTTTTAGGGAGTCGTATATGGACAGGTTGACGGGTTCTGCGTCAAGTGATGAGTCAGAGGGGAGCATTATTTCTGCGTGTATGCTGCCGATGCCTTTGTCGCTTGTGTCGAGGATTTTGAATACGGCGGTTATTTCTGCTGTGTCTTTCGGCTTTTTGGCGATGATTTTGGCACTGCTTTTTTCTATGGATGCAAAGGGGATGCTAAGTGTGCTGCCTCCCGGAGCGGGTCCGCCGCCAGGAGGGAGTTCGGGTTCTGAGCCAGGGAGATTTGCGGAGGAGGATGCGGATAGTGTCAGGGGTGTGCCTGATGTGGTGTTGAGGATGAATGTGGTATCTGAGATGAATGTGTATGCTGCGACGGTGAGTGGGCCTGATGCCTGATAGCGGAGCAGGATGTCTTCGTTTAAGCCTAATTGTTTGTTGAGTATTTTTGAGATGTCGTCTATGGTGATTATTAAGATGTTTGATGTCAGGTTTATGGTGATGTTTGATGTGATGTTGTATTCGCTTCCGCCTGAGGTTATGTTTGAATACCAGACTGTTATGTTTTGGATTGTGTAGCCTGCGGGGACTGTTGATGTGATGGTTGTTGCGTTGAAGTATATTGAGGGGTGGCCGAGGTGGCGCGCGGAGTCTTCAATGTTTAGGATGCGGGTGGGGCCGTTCTGTATGGTTGAGATGTATTTCTGGGCGATGCCGTCTGCCTGATAGAGTGTTGGAAGGTCGAGTATGGTTGTTGCGATACCAAGGTACTCTGATGGCTCCCATTTTACGTGCCAGTTGAATTCGGAGACGTAGTAGTGTTCTGTGCTGTTGGTTATATACCAGGGGGTTTCGTATGTCTGGCCTGGCAGGAGTTCCTGGGGGGCGGGTACTGTGCCTGAGGCAATGTCTTGTGTGAGGTTGGTGACGTTGTAGAGGGCCCAGTCTGTTAGTGCGTATGTGAGGCCTTGTGCTTTGTTTGTGATTGTGCCGTGGAGCCATACGCTGTCTTTGAATAGCATGCGTACGCCCTGGCGTACGGGGCCGCGTGAGAAACGGCTTGTGACGGTGATTCCTGTGAATGTGGATGATGTGGCGTATTCTGCTTTTAGTGAGTCCTGCTCGTTTAGTTCTAAGAACTGGTCGTTGCGGTTGTAGTTTATGTTGGCCTGTGTTGTGCCGGGGAAGGTTATGTAGACCGGGGTGTTTGCTGCGAGGTCGCCTCGCCAGTGGATTGTGTCTGCGTAGGTGTCTGCGTCTGTGTCGATGGTCTGGAGTGTTGTTTGGGATGTTGCGGTGGCTGCGCCGAGGATCATGCTGTCGGGGAGGTATGTATTTTCTCTTATTTTGAAGTATAGATTTTGTCCTGTGACTGTTTTGTCGGAGGTTATGGTTATGTTGAAGAATATTGTGTTTGGGGGGCCGGAGTGGATGTCGCGGCCGCCTTCTGCGTTCCTGTAGGCCAGCTTGAGGGTTATTTTTGGGATGAGAGTGTGGTCTGTGATGTTGTAGTGAAGTGAGTAGCCGTCGGTTGTGTCGAAGTACATTAGGGAGCGGTCACCTGTATTGGGGGATGCGGCTGTGTCGCGGAAGGCTTGGGAGGAGACGATGTTGGTTTTTGCGGTGTAGTCGTTTGAGATGTTTATCCTGATGTACTGGAGGATGTCTTGGGTGTTGGGGAGTTCGATGTCGAGGTGGCCCCATGCGGTGAATGGTGTCTTTTCTGTGTTGTTTGTGTATAATTCGTGCCTTGATTCTTCGATGAGGTAGTGGGTGGGGGCCTGGCTGTGAGTTAGGGGGGTCAGGATTATGAGTAGAATTATGAATGCAGATAGATAGGAATATGTAAACCTGTTCATGGAGAATATTTTGGGGGGCGCGGTTTATATATATTTTTTGGGGATAAGCTTATAATGTTTTGTGGTTATTTGGTGGTAGTGGTGTGTTTGCGCTGTTATGTTTTTAACAAAAAATTAGTTTCCAATACGTTATTGGATTTTTTTCTGATGGCAATGTTGCTGTCGGATGTTGTAAGAGTCGGTCTTGAAAATAGTTGCAGATGCTGGAAACGGTGCGCTGCGGCGTTGAGACTGCGGAGACAAGTATATTAGTGGTTGCTTTTTTCTTTGGGTGTCTTTGGCGGTATTGAGACTGTCTTTGGTGTGTCTTTTGTTGTAAACTGATTCTTTTCGATCCACAGTTTAGCTGTGCTGATGACGCTTCCCGTCTTTAGGGTAAGCAGAAATCGGAAAGTGAGGGGATGGATTTGATCAATTAAATTCATCCTTGTGGCAGTAACTGCCGCGGTATCGACATAAGGAACAAAAAGGGGTGTTGCTCCCCCCAGACAAATGTCGAAGCGGGCAAAGGAGAATATGATGCAATATTTAGGGTGGATTGTATCGCAAAGTGAACTGGTGGGGATTATCGCCATATTGTGCGCGCTTGTTGAGTACCCCACTATGAAGAGACTTTTGAGCAGAGGGAAGTCTCTAAAGGCTATCGGTGGATGGATATATCTGCTGTTGGTGGCAACGCTACTAACAGTAGCAAGTTATGCGTTCTCCGGTTTGGAGGCATATTATTGTCTCCAATGGATAGCACTATGCCTTTTTGGCATGCTGCTCATAAAAGCGCTGTTTGATATCTCATCAAGGTATGAGGTCAAAAAGCGCGAAAATGGAGTGTTGTGAGCTCCATTTCTTTCTTTTTTTTCCTGGCGCTTGTTGGAAAACATCAGGGTTCGAGTCCCTGTTGAGCGCATTCCGTGAGGGAACTCTGTCCGAAAAGCTGTGGCAGAGAAATAGCATCCTGATTTTTGGGATTGTATAGTTCTGATTTTCAGGATGACATATCCCTTTTGGATGTTTCGTCTGAGAGGAGATATGGTATAGAATAAGGAATAAAAATGCTTGCGCTGGAATTTCATAGTTTAGCGTGAGCAAAGGAGGATACTATGAAAGGAATTGTGAATCTGCTGCTAGTAATATTTTTGCTAGCATCGATTCCGCTGGCATCAGCGGAAGTAAGCATAGAAATCACAAGTCCCTCTGACGGGGACTTGTGCAACGGCGAGGGGAATGAATTGTATATCTCGGGAATTGTTCGCGATATACAGGAAAATTCCACCATTGCTGCCTTTTTCAAGGCGGAGTGGGATGAGACAGAAACTTGTTGGTATCCAGGGATGCCAATTATACTTGTTCCGCTCGTAGAGGACGGCAATTGGAGTTGTTATATTACGATGGAACCTGAAGAGGTTACAGGCCCATGGATAAATATAACTGCCATTGTTCTTGATGGAGGGACATCCATCGAGAGCGGTAGAGGATATACTGGCGAGGAAATAACGGCGTTTGCAATGGCGTCACATAATGTGATGTGCAAGCGCTGCACTGAGCCGAATATCGAGATAGTCTCCCCTGTTGATGGGCAGAATGTTGGGTTCGATTCTACCAACATCCCTATCGAGGGTAGCCAGAATCTGGATGATCCAGAGGTAACGCTCTGGTTGGCAGGGTATACTGAAACCAACGCCAACGTCTGGCCGTTAGGGGATTGTCAGAAAAACAGCGATAGAACGTTTTCGGGGATAGCGCATCCCGGAAACTGTGACGTGACGTGCGGCGCGACAGACATAACGATTTATGTTTTTGCGCTAAGACCCCCAGGGGTTGAGATTTGGAATGAGAGCACATACATGACGCCCGAAGAATTCGATGAATTCCTAGGAAACATGTCGTGTGTCGAGGACTCTGTCACAGTCTATCGATCGTGTACGGAGCCAACGCCAGTACCGGCACTGTCGTGGACAGGGATATTTGTGCTGATTGCGCTTCTATGCGTGGTTGGCGCAGTGTGTATGAAGAGGAAGTGACGCCCCTCTTTTTCTTTTTTTTGATTAATGCGGGATGAATAGCCCATTAATCTGCGCTGATGAAGACCGATGAAAATATTATTCTCACATTTTGCGCCCTTTTTTAATTTCAGATACCAATAAAGATTATGAAAGTTGTGAAGAAGGATTATGTGGAGAAACACAGGCGCAGGGTTGATGAGCAGATCAGGTGGCGCGGGGTCAATAGATAAGTTTAAATAATTATTATCCTAATAAATGATTATCCTAAAAGAGGATAATTATGAAATTTTATGACAGGAAGGAGGAAATGGAGACATTGAAGTCACATTTTTCCCTTATCGAGAGGAAATCTGTTTTTATCGTACTTACAGGGAGGCGCAGAATCGGGAAAACGCGCCTTATTAGAGAGTCATTGAAGGGCAGGAAGTATCTTGATTTTTTCGTGGGGGTAAAAGAGAGGGGACTGATATTAGATGAGTTCGCCTCAGAGATAAATGAAAAGCTAGGATATTGCCCGAAATTCAGGTCATTTGATGAATTCCTGGGTTATCTGTTTAATACACAGGACAATATTGTGATTGTTTTTGATGAATTTCAGAATATGTTGAAGGTGGATGCAGGGTTTTTGTATACTTTGCAGAAATACTGGGATAAGTTCAAAGATGAAAAACGTTTTGCAGTGGTAATTACAGGCTCATACATTGGAACGATAAAAAAAATATTCCAGAACAAAAATGCGCCACTGTATGGGAGAGCAGACTGCTTTCTAAAATTACAGCCACTGGATTATAAGACGTCGTTTGAAATCATGGATGACCTCGGGGTAAAAAATATGGAAGATAAAGTAAGGTTGTATGGCATCCTCGGGGGGATTCCAAAATATTATGAATATGTTGAAAATATCGCGGATTTGAATAAACCTGATTTTTTTGAAATTGTCGATGAACTTTTTGTTAAAAGACAACAGATGCTGGTTTATGAAGGCAAGAATATGCTTATAGAGGAATTCGGGAAAAAGTATAAGATGTATTTTTCTATAAATGAATCTATTTCAAGAGGGCAGAATACGCTTGTCCAGATTGCGAATGCAATCTATCAAAAGCCGACGACTATTATGAAGCACCTGATGAGCCTGGAGGATTATTTCGAGATTATAAAAAGGAGGTATCCTGTCACAGATAAAATCTCAAAGAAAAGCAGGTACAGAATAGATGACTATTTTCTGCTGTTCTGGTTTTATTTTGTTTACAGGAATATGCGCCATTTTGAGGAAAACAGGTGCGAGGTTGTATCCAAGGATATCCGGGAAAAGTTCAATAGTTATTTTGGCGTGGTGTTTGAGAATGTTTCGATGGACTTTTTGGAGGGTTTGAATAAAAAGAATAGGCTACAGTTCAGGTTTGATAAAATCGGGGGATGGTGGGGGCATTTTATAGAGAATAATGAAAGGAAAGATATAGAGATTGATGTTGTTGCTCTTTGTGATTCTACTAAAGATGTGGGTTTTTATGAATGCAAATGGCAGGAGTTGAATTTCAGCCAGTGTTTGAAGATTCTTCTGGATCTGAAGGAGAAATCCAAATATGTTGTGTGGAATAATGATAAGAGGAGAGAGCATTTCGGGCTGGTTGCCAGAAAGATTGAAGGGAAAGTGAAAGATGAATTGAGGGAAAAGGAGTTTGAGGTATGGGATATTGATGATTTTTAGGCACATGTTTATGATTTGTCCTCTGCCTGTTTATGTGGCGAAATTGGCAGGCTGCTATGGGTTTTCAAGCAGCCATTTCCAGACGGGCTTTATGATTATTGTTTTGTTCTCTTTTTTAATCTCGTCTTCCTGATCGTAGGTTAGAATTGTGCCTTTTTTCAGTTTGAATTTATCCATTGCATCTACCAGGCCGTCAAACTCTCTTTTTTTATTATGGTCATTTAGCTGCCATGTCACCTGTATCACTGAGTTGATGTTTTTGTTTTCCAATACTACAAAATCACACTCTTTTGCAGATGAATGGTAATATATTTTAGAGGATGCGCCTAAAACATTAAATACAAGGTTTTCAAGGAGCCAGCCATTGTCTTTTGTTAATTTTGTTGAAACTGCACGGATAAATCCATTGTCTAGAACGTATAGTTTTTTGTCGTTTATTAGCTGCTTTTTCAGGCTATAGTCAAATTTGCTGATTACTTTTGCAAAGTGCGATTCTTCCAGATATGAGATGTATCTTTTAATTGTGTTTACACTGCCCAAAGGGATTATGTTTTTTAGTGAGTTAAAGCTAAACCGGTTTGAATTGTTGGTTATCAGGTATTGATATAGCTCTTTTAGGGCAGCTATGTTTTCAATGTGGTATCTTACAACAATGTCTTTTATTACAATATCTTCGTAAATTCTTGCGAGTATTTCAATGTCATCGTAGAGAAGGTATTCGGGCATGCCTCCTTTTGCGAGATATTCTCTAAAATGATTTTTAATTTCAGCACGGGTTTCTGTTTTGTAGAGCATGCTTGTTTCAAATGGGTACTGTTTTAATTTTAAGTATTCCGGAAATGAAAAAGGTACGACTACCATGTCAAGATGCCTGCCGGTCAGTTTTGTTCCAAGTTCTTTGCTTAATAGTTTTGCGTTGGAGCCGGTTATATAAAATTTATAGCCATTATCATTGAATCGCCTTACAAAGGTCTCAAAGTTGGTTATGTTCTGTATCTCGTCTATGAAAAAGGTGGTTTTTTTGCCGAATAATTCTACGAGGGTCTCGTAGATGTTGTTGAATTCAGATGCATTGAAGTTGAAGAGCCGCTCATCTTCAAAGTTGATGTAGTAAAAGTCTGTGTTGCTGTAGTATTTGTCTATAATTTGTCGTAGTATTGTTGATTTGCCGCATCTTCTTATGCCTGTCAGGACTATTACGCGGGGCAGTTTTATTTTTGGCTCTATGTCTTTTAGTATGGTTCTTTCAATGCCTGTGGATTTTTTTAGTATTGATTCGCGCTGTTCTGTGAGTATCTGTTTTAGCTGTTCTTTTGAAAGCATGTGAATATATTTGTTGAGGTAATATATATGTTTTCATTCTAAGTGAATAAAATAGGGTTGTTTTGTTCATTCTAAGTGAATAAAATAAGGTTGTTTTGTTTATTTTAAGTGAATAAAATATGTCGAGAA
>Ga0164318_10004534_pt1 | contig 13370 bp, 13 predicted proteins | sample GuaBasSedimGuay9_FD_113734 | JGI IMG/M metagenome (GOLD analysis project Ga0164318, IMG submission 113734) | Subseafloor sediment microbial communities from Guaymas Basin, Gulf of California, Mexico - Guay9, Core 4571-4, 0-3 cm | ecosystem: Environmental > Aquatic > Marine > Hydrothermal vents...
AAGGCAATTTCACGATATGCCGAAAAAAGGCAAAGGTCGTGTTAGGTATCAAGTCAATTCGAGTTTAGGAAAGTTTAGTAAGGGCGATATTGTTTTAGTGAAAGGGAAATATTTGAAGCAAATAAACTCCATTTACTCAAATGGTGTATTGGCGTTTAAGCGAGTTCTGGACGAACCTTTTTCATCAAGACCATCGAATTGTAGATTGCTTGAACGACAAAGTTCATTGGTATTTTCTTCTATTTAATACCCTTGAATACTATTAAATCAGTGAATGTATATAATACTCCAAGCATTCCTGTTCCGTTTTCTGTGGATTTTGCCAGAAATGGGTTAGGGCTGCGATGTCTTTATCTGAGGCATTCACAGCCGGTGTTAGGGAGAGGCTTAGAAATACCGCTCCCGTGAGTGTTGCTAGTTTATTTGTCTTCATCTGTTTAACTTCCAACTTGTAATAGCTGTAGGTGAACAAGCGAACGGTACATCAATCAGATTTGTCCTAAAAAGGACACGTCCTTTTTTGAGGGCAAATAATATGCCAATATAGAATTTTTAGGAGAGCAAGCGGGTGTTCTGAACTCGAAAAATATCCACATCTTGAAGCACGCTTGCCCACCATCCACCCTCAAAAAAAAGGAATGCTGGAGTAAGTGGGTGATGGGGTGTGAGGAAATCACTTCAATCAAAGCACCCGCTTGCTCACCCTACAAACGCGCACGTTTGCCCAATGCCAAGAGCAACATTATACTCCCTATTCCGCCCAAAAATAGGCCTAACCACAAGAGACTAAAATTCAAAAAGACTATTGTTTTTAACGAGATAATAATGCTAGAACAGATGATTAAAGTGCAGCCTATTAATATCAGCGCGATACGTTCGTGCCATTGCTGCATGTCGTTTTTGATATGGGTTAATTCAGTGTCAATACGTTTAATGTGTTCGGCTTGTGCTTGTCGTTGAACGAGGGTTTCATGTATCAGTGTGGGCAATTCGGGTAGATTTTCGGCCCAGTAAGGTAAGTTAGAACGGATGCCTTTGAGAAAGGCGCGTAAACCGACTCGTTCATCCATCCATCGTTCTAAAAACGGTTTGGCGGTTTGCCATAAATCTAATTCGGGATAGAGTTGTCGCCCGATACCTTCTATATTTAATAATGTTTTTTGGAGTAAAACTAATTGCGGTTGTACTTCCATGTGAAAACGTCGCGCTGTTTGAAACAGGCGCAATAAGACTATCCCAAAAGAGATTTCTTTCAAGGGCTTATCAAAAATCGGTTCACAAACGCTACGGATAGCCCCTTCAAATTCTTCTACCCGTGTACCGGCGGGTACCCATTCTGAATGCACATGTAATTCGGCTACTTTTTGATAATCACGGCGAAAAAAGGCGATAAAGTTGGCGGCTAAATAGTGTTGATCTTCTTTGCTCAGGGTGCCCATGATCCCAAAATCTACGGCAATATAATTCGGGCGGTTGGCATTGCGTGCATCGACAAAAATATTGCCAGGGTGCATGTCGGCATGAAAAAAGTTGTCTCTGAACACTTGGGTGAAAAAAATTTCAACACCGGCTTCGGCGAGATATTTTAAATTGACACCTTGCTGTTTTAAAGTCTCTACTTCGCTGATGGAGATACCCCTGATACGTTCCATCACCATGATATTGGACTGTGTATAATCCCATTCTATTTCAGGGATATAGAGTAAATCAGAATCTTTAAAATTACGTCTGAGTTGGGTGGCATTGGCCGCTTCTCGTACTAAATCCAGTTCGTCGAAAAGCGTTTTTTCAAATTCGGCGACGACTTCTAACGGGCGTAGGCGGCGGCCATCTTCCCAATAGCGATTAGCCAGTTGTGCAAATAAGTAAAGTAATTCAATGTCTTTACGAATCAGGCTTTGAATACCGGGCCGGAGTACTTTGATGACGACTTCGCGCCCGTTATGCAAACGCGCTGCATGAACTTGGGCAATGGAAGCGGCGGCTGTTGGCTTATTGTCAAACTCGGCAAAGACTTCATGCACGGGGCGGCCGTAGCCTTCTTTTATAATTTTCTTAACTTCTTCACAAGAAAACGGTGCAACGTGATCTTGTAATTCGCTCAATTCTAAGGCGATGTCATCGGGCAATAAATCGCGGCGGGTGGAGAGAATTTGACCAAATTTGACAAAAATGGGCCCTAGGGCTTCTAAGGCAAAACGAATTCGCATACCGCGCGTGAGCTCTTTAGAGCGTAGCCAGTGCCCTGGTGTCAAATAGATAAATAAGCGTAGTGGACGAAAAAGTTTTGTCGAGAGCAGTAATTCATCAAGCCCGTAACGTACAATGACGCGGTAAATGGTAAATAAACGTATGATTTGCCTGATCAATCTCATAATAATCGTTGCACTCGTTGTTCTAAACGTTCAACATCATCACGCAATGTCTCTACCGATTTGAAAAACGGTTCGATTTCTGCGCGACTGGGTAGATGATGCACTTTTTCTTGCAGGTATTCACTGGTGTGGTTTTGTAAGGCATTGAGACGTTCAGTGGTGTAGTTTTGGCTTTCTCGAAACAGTGTTCCTAATTTGTGCGCTGGTACTTCTCCTAGCCATTGCGCGATTTGTTCTTCCCAGTCAATATCTAATCCCTTGAGCATCAGCAGTAATTCTTGAGCAATATTCATGTCTCCGCTGACTGTCACATCGGGCGTATTTGAGAATGTTGCGTCGTGTTGTAGCAGTAAGCGTAATAAGGTAAAAGGGGCCCCTTTGATGCGAACATCCACTTCACCCTCATACTCATTGAGTATGATAATACCTTGATTATCAGGAAATAAAGTAAAATTGAAATCAATGCCGCTGATTTCAATGCGGATAATTTTGCCAGCAAATGTATTTAAAGCATGTAAGCTGGTTGGATCTAAACGTAGTGCTTGATTAATAAGCGTTTCTAAAGTGGTTACGAAGAATTGATTTAGCAAGGGTAGTCTTTCTCAGGTTGAGTTTTCAGTTATCAGTTTCACGCAAAAGTTTTTTAAGCAAAAACTTTTGCCTGGAAATCAGTTATCAAAGCGTTGATATCCACTATTGGAAAGGCCAACATATTTGATCTGACAAACTATATATGGCGGAGTGTCTAGTGCAGTAAAGCGGAAGTTTCAATACCATTGAAAAACAGGGGCAACCTACAAGGCCATTTTTAGGTGGTATTAGGATTGGAGCGATCCTGCACTAGGAAAATATACCTTAGGGTGAAGTGGTATAATTGGGGGGTTGTCTGAGAAAACATGCCTGAAGGTGAAGGGAATGACTACTTTTTTGGCTTAGGTTGATCAGTTAAGAGCAACCATTTTCGCTTTCATCTTAAGGTATGTTTTCCTAGACAACGCGCCATATTGACTATATATTGTTGATAGAACACTAATTGAACTGACACCATGCAAAAGTATTTCGCAATAAAAACTTTTGCGTGAAAAACGGATTAACGTTGATTAAAAAATCAGTGTTGATCATGATAATCAGCATCATCCGTGTTCTATTACAAATTATAATAAACTTTCTTGAAGTTGAGATAAAGGCACAGTCGCTTCATCATGAATGATCACAACGGTGCCAGCAATCTTGTCATGCCAGCCTTGTTTGCGTTCATCCCACATTATCCAGAGAAAACCTAAACCAAAGGGCAGTGCTGAAACAATATAGCCTAAATAACGTAATATGGCTTGTTTAAAACTAATCTGCTCACCACTACGGGCATCGACAATTTCGCAATCTAATAACAGTTTGCCGGGTGTGGCACTGTATTTTATCCAGAACCATAAAATCAGCAAAGCTGGTAAGAACTCTTGAACTAAAAAGTTTCTGAAATCAAAGTCTTCTAATGAAGTCATTGGGTTTATGCTGTTTTGTAAATCAGTGCATTCTGAACCACCACAAATGAAGTAGGATAAAAACAAGACTAAAGGCCCCATCCATAGCCAATCTATCCAGAATGCAAAGGCACGTCGCCAAAATCCGGCATATTCTGTCAGATAAGTAATCACAGTTTATATCCTCTATGCAGCGCGACTATGCCACCACTTAAATTATGATAATCGCAGCGTTCAAAACCAATACGTTGCATCATTTCAAGTAACGTGTCTTGATTAGGGTGCATACGAATTGATTCTGCGAGATAACGATAGCTTTCAGCATCTTTAACCATCAGCTTACCTAACAGCGGCAATATTTTAAAAGAATAGACATTGTACAATGGTTTTAACGGACGAATCTTGAGTTCTGAAAATTCTAATATCAAAACTCGGCCACCCGGTTTTAAGACTCGTAACATTGAAGCGAGTGCTGCTTCTTTATCGGTGACATTGCGTAGGCCAAAAGCTATGCTGACGATATCAAAACTATTATCGGCAAAGGGCAGATATTCTGCATTGACTTGAGCATAGTTCACCAACACGCCTTTATTCAGCAAACGTTCCCTGCCAACTTGTAACATGGCGGCATTGATATCGGCCAAGACAACTTGCCCTTGGGAACCGACTTGTTTAGCAAACTTAGCCGCTAAATCGCCAGTACCGCCCGCTAAATCCAGAACACTTTGTCCGGGCCGTACCCCGGAGAGTTCAATGGTAAAGCGTTTCCAAAGACGGTGTATGCCACAAGACATTAAATCATTCATTAAATCATAACGGGTTGCGACGGAATCAAATACTTCAGCAACGCGCTGGACTTTTTCTTTGACGGGAACTTGGGCATAACCAAAGTGTGTTTTTTGTTCGGAATTCATGGGATAAAACCCTTTTTTTTAAGAACTCACAGATTAAAATGCAATTAAAATTGCAATTAAAATGTAGTGTGGGCTTCGCTACGCGAAACCCACACTACAAAATACTTATTTATTTACAATTACTTAAAGACTTATGTCTAACGATGAGGGTGCAACCTAGGGTTGCATTACAAGCGTGGCATGGCAAAAACACCATTTATGCTGGGTATATGTTGTCTTAATTGTCCGTCAATTTGCTGACAAAACGTGCAAAAGAAGGAGAGCGTTTTTTTAATTTTGTCGAATCCAAAACGCTTGCAATTTTTTCAGCATGATCTTTGTCATTATATTTTATCCCAGTATGTTGCTTAAAAATCCGTATCAATTCCTTTTTCGGGTTGGATACTGTTTCAGGTTTTTTGACCTCCTTAATTTTTTTAATTTGATGGGGGCTGCTATAGTTAGAAATCACTTTAGAAAGTGCTTGCCCATCTGCTATTAACCATGCTTCTAATTCTTCCCGAATACAAATTAAATAGACATTTGGAGAACTCACGCCGGCTTGTTTAAGAGACTCAAAAATTTGTTCTCGATCTTCTTTTCGACAGGGCTCTTCCTTGTTCCAACTGGGAAATAAATCCCAGATAATCAGAACACGTTCACAACCTTCGCTTAAAAGAATAGCTGTCACTTCACCACAATCTGCTACCAATTTAGGTTTAGTATCAAGTGGAATACTAGAAATTTCAATGTTAGGTACCAGTTGACGAGCAAGGTATTCACAAACTCTTTTGTCTGCACCCTCTGGCCCACATTCAAAAATCATCCCTATTTTCATGATTGAGGACTCAGTTTACCCATTGTATAAAGTTTGCCAGGTGTAAATTTTTTGGCCCATGCTGCCAGTGATGTTTGATTATTGGGCCTAAAAAATAAGGGTTGTCCGCTATTGTCACGTTCGACTAACACAATATCTTCAAGAAAAAGTAAATCCAAAAAATAAGGCGAATGAGTGGTTGCAATAATTTGAGTTTCAAAAGAGTCCACCACATTGCGGATTTCTTCTACAATTAAATGAATCGTTCTTGGATCTAGCCCATTCTCAATTTCTTCAATGATGATCAAGGGTGGCGGATTGGGATGTCGTAGCAATGCCAGTAAGGCGACTAGCCGCAAAGTGCCAGTCGATAATAACCAACTCGCAATTTTAGCTTGTTTTTCAATTAATTGTAGATAAACCGCACGTTCTAATTCGGATGTCACAACTGTTCGCAAATCTTGTGCATAAGGCAAGACATGTTGTAGTGTTTCCAAAATACCTTTGAATGCAACGGGACTCAATTCTTGAATACTCATCAGATATTCTGCGATGTTTGAACCATTTTTATTCAGTTGTATTTCACCACCGGTTCTTTTTTGCGGTATAGGTACGCCCATCATCTCAGGATTGAGTACCATAAACTGCCAATCAAAACGTCTTCTAAATAAGTGGTTATTATTAATAGTTTCTAACCAATTGACTAACTGATTGGATGAAGAAATAGTTTGTCGTTTTAGCATTGATAACAAACTTAACCATAATGATTGTTGTAGGGTTTTAGAAAGTATCGAAACCCCCATATCCACACTATTTATATACTCAACATCTGGTAATTCTGGAAAATTAACCAGAATTTCTCGGGCTTTCTGTTCACGTTCTACTATTTTTGTACCTTTGTTACCAAAGAAAAGTTTCTCACTTTGAATACAAAGTTTATTATCTTTTCCAAGTGTCACCGACATAGTAGAACGAAAGTTAGTCGAATTGATTTCTTGCTTTAAGTCAAATTCCATTAAATTTGTTTCGTCAGCACCATTCTCTAAGGTTTTTAATTCATCAGGTGCAAAAATATTATGAACATGCTCAAATCCTCGCCAACGATTCATGGCAAAATCTAAATCTTGCTTGATAATGGCTTGGTAAGTTTCCAAACCTTCTATAAAACTACTTTTACCAGAACCGTTGTTGCCAATCAACATGGTCAATGGGCCAAATTCTACTGCACCACTATCCACAATGGCTTTAAAATTTTTGACCCGAAAACTTTTAATGGATAATTCACTCATTAACACACTCTCCGGTTTAATAACCAAAATTATTCGGTAGTTATCAAAAAGGGCAACCACAAGGGATTGCCCCTCTTAACACCTATCAGTTTGTCAAAAAAAAAATTCAACACAGAGCTCACAGAGGGCCACAGAGGACCACAGAGAATAAGTAATTCACTTAAGAAGTTTTTGCACGCAAAAACTGTATTTAGCTTCGCTAAATGTGAATTTGATTATTAATGATATTGTGATACAAAAATACTTTGTAAATGTATGTGTTTTTTACCCAGAATTTCAAAACTGATAGGTGGTAAGGATTGCCCCTACAAACCAATACCCCGCGCATGCCCAGAAATTATTTAGCATCCGTTGGCCCTCGTTTTTGCCCTGCGTTTTCCATTTTATCCAGATACGTTTGCCATAATTTATCGTGGTTTTTACCGAGATAATACAACCAATCCCAAGAATAAATACCGGTGTTATGATTATCATCAAAGTGCAAGATAACCGCGTAATTGCCAACCTGTTCAATTTTTTCGATATTCACATCGGCCTTGCCAACTTGCAATACTTCCTCACCAGGCCCATGTCCACGCACTTCGGCCGATGGGGAATAAACTCGTAAATATTCGCAGCTTAATTCAAAATGTTCGCTATCATCAAAAGTCAGTTCTAAAATGCGAGATTTTTGATGTAACTGAATTTCAGTGGGAATCGGATTGTCTTTTGTCATGATTTTTCTCAGACGTAGGATGGGCAACGTGTTCTTGTTGCCCACCGATTGCTTTGAGGGGTGGGCAACTAGGTTGCCCACCGATTGCTTTGAGAGCTAGGGTGGGCTGTTGCCCACCGATTGCTTTGAGGATTAAAGAATATATTGACTCAAATCGTCATTGCTGACTAACTCATTAAGATGCTCATTAACGTAATCAACATCAATCGTTACGCTTGCTCCGCTTTGTTCAGGCGCATCAAAAGATACCTCTTCTAGTAAACGTTCCAACACCGTATGCAGTCGTCTGGCTCCGATGTTTTCAGTCCGTTCATTGACTTGCCAAGCCATTTCAGCAAGACGTTTAATACTGTCCTCCGTGAAATCAAGAGCCAAGCCTTCTGTCTTCATCAAGGCCATGTATTGTTCTGTCAAAGACGCATCGGGTTCCGTCAAAATCCTGACAAAATCAGCCACATTCAGCGCATTTAATTCCACACGAATAGGCAACCTACCTTGTAATTCTGGAATTAAATCTGATGGTTTCGATAAATGAAACGCGCCTGAGGCAATAAACAAAATATGGTCCGTTTTTACCATGCCATATCGTGTGCTGACAGTGCAGCCTTCAACCAGTGGCAATAAATCACGTTGCACACCTTCACGCGATACATCAGCCCCCAGTGTTTCAGAACGTTTCGTCACTTTGTCGATTTCGTCTATGAACACAATCCCATTTTGTTCAACACGCTCCATCGATTGCGATTTCAATTCGTCTTCATTAACCAGTCGAGACGCTTCTTCTTCATGTAGCAGTTTAATCGCCTCTTTAATACGCAGCTTACGGGTTTTAGTCCGTCCTCCCGTGATATTTTGAAACATGCCTTGCAACTGGCTGGTCATTTCTTCCATGCCCGGTGGCGCCATGATTTCCACACCAACGCGATTTTCATTGAGTTCAATTTCAATTTCCCGATCATTCAGTTTGCCTTCACGCAACATTTTTCTAAACTTTTGCCGCGTTGACGAAGAACTGGAATTTTCTTCAAAATTGTGTTCAAAACGATTGCCGCTTCGGGGGGGCGGTAACAAGGCATCCAATATCCGCTCCTCAGTGGCATCCATTGCCTGAGTTTTAACTTCACTCATGGCCTCTTCGCGGGTCATTTTGACCGCCATATCGACTAAATCGCGGATGATTGACTCCACATCGCGGCCGACATAACCGACTTCCGTAAATTTTGTGGCCTCTACTTTAATAAAGGGGGCTTTTGCCAACTTGGCTAGACGTCGGGCAATTTCGGTTTTTCCGACACCCGTTGGCCCGATCATCAGAATGTTTTTCGGGGTAATTTCATTGCGTAAAGTCTGTTCCACTTGCATACGCCGCCAACGGTTACGCAGTGCAATGGCGACAGCCCGTTTTGCGGCCGCTTGACCGATAATGTGCTTATCTAATTCAGCAACAATTTGTTTGGGAGTCATTTCACTCATAGTTCTTCTTACAGCGTCTCAGGTAGAACCAATTGCCAAGGTTTCAATAGTTAAATTATGGTTAGTATAAATACAGATATCGGCTGCAATATGCAATGCCTTTTCAACAATTTCCTTAGCACTTAAAGTGCTATTATCAAGCAAAGCTCGTGCAGCTGACTGGGCATAAGGCCCGCCTGAGCCGATTGCCATCAAACTGTCTTCTGGCTCGACGACATCGCCATTGCCAGTAATAATCAAGGAAGCCGTCTGATCTGCCACGAGAAGCATCGCTTCCAAGCGTCGTAACATACGATCCGTGCGCCAATCTTTTGCCAATTCTACAGCTGATCGGGTTAAATTACCTTGGTGTTTTTCGAGTTTGCCTTCAAAACGTTCAAATAAAGTGAAGGCATCCGCCGTAGCACCGGCAAAACCGGCGAGAACCTTTTCGTGATACAATCGCCGCACCTTACGGGTATTGTGTTTCATTACAGTGTTTCCAAAGGAAACTTGTCCATCGCCGCCTATAACCACTTTATCATCACGGCGTACCGATAAAATGGTGGTACCGATAAATTGTTCCACAATGCTTAAATCCTTAATACGGTATATTAATGGTTAATGGTTAATGGTTAATGGTTAAACCTGTCAGGGTGTGCTTATAGCTTTAGCCTCATGCTTGTGTATAACGATGAGTCTCCCCAAGGGAAAATATTGAACAATTGTTTAAAAATTATACACGATTTATTGTCTAAACCGTCAATCAAGCTCGCATACAGACGTTCAGATATACTGATAGTACAGCTTCTGATCTCGCGTAGCGAAGAACGTAGTTTAGCGTAATGAACGGATTTTTAAAAAGATAACGAAGTGTAAATACAGGTCAAAATTGCCTTAGGCAGATACGCAGGGCTGCAATAAGGTGTCAGGGCGAAACGATGTATTCATCTTGGCTACAAGCTGTTGTCGATTATATATTCTAAATTAAGAATTATGCTATATGGTTTTTCGGATAATGATTTTCAATGTTGAATTGACACAGATATTAAAAATGAGCTAGTGCCTACAATACCTTCTCCAAATTATACAAATTTTATGTGGTTATTATCTTACCCATAGAGACGCGATGCTTCGCGTCTCTACGACGTAGACATTTATATTGATGTTAATGGTTTGAATAAACACCGTAAATATAATGTTATTTCAAAAATAGACTTGCCCCTAAATAAACGTAAGTCATTGAAAATACAAGATACAACGATCTTAAAAATCAAGGACTTAGCTTATTAAGGGACAAGTCTAATTTTTGTGTGAAATTTTATATGATTGGCGAGAGATATTAGCCTACACATTAATTTTAATTTATTATCATGACTCAGTTGATTGCGATACTAGAAGACGATGAGAGGCGCACTCAAGCGATGCGTCTTATTCTCAGACAAAAGCAACCTGAATGCTCACAACAGTTTTTTGATAATGCGCCTGAGATGATCGCATGGCTTACAAATAATCTGTCTTCAGTCACGCTGATATCATTAGATCACGATTTGGGGCCAAATCGTGAGAGAAAGGGTGAAGTCTTTGATCCAGGGATTGGTAGAGAAGTGGTTGATTTTTTAGTGTATCAAAAGCCCACTTGTCCTGTCATTATTCATACGACTAATCCACAAGGTGGTGAAGGGATGAAATGGGCCCTTGATGATGCCGGGTGGCAGTACGAAACAGTGATACCTTTTAAAGATATTGAATGGATTGAAGGATTATGGATTAGAAAGGTACTTGAACTTGGAAAGGGGGATAGGGGATAGGGAAAAGAGGAAGGCATGTAGGGGCGAGCCGAAAGTGTTCGCCCAAAAGGGGAAAAGGATTGTAGGCTTGCGTGTTCGCCCAACGCTTTAAATTTGAAATAACTCTCCATTCGCTTAATCATTTTTTTAAATATACTTAGCATCGTCATAAGGTTGCGCTTTTTTGAAAGACACAGCTCAAGTCAGGTGGTGGTGACTATACTTAGCGCGGTAACAAACTTTCAGGCAAAAGTTTTAATGAAGATGGTGGGCAACAAAAACACGTTACCCACCCTACATTGATATGGTGGGCAACAAAAACACGTTTCGCGCCAAAAGTTTTGCGCGCAAAACTTTTTTTGCTATCCACCCTACAAAAAACAGATAATTTATTTTTTTTGATATTCCTAAAATCAAAAAGTCATGTTAAACATTCCTAAAAAAAAACGGTTGTTTGCCAGTTTAGGCATCATTTTAATGACGATACTTGGCTTTGCCATAATCATTTTACGTCATGTCTTTGATTTTACGATACTATTTTGGTTGGCTTTCATAATCTTTAACGTTTCTTTAATTGTTGCTATCGGATGGTTTGCCGCTCGGTATGTCGCTCGTAAGCGCAGTAAATGTTTTTCTAAATTGGTGAAGATTGACACTGATATCAAAACGTTTTTGGAAAAAAGCTTAAGCCTTGCTACCAATAATCAACATCGACTCAGTCAAGTTGAAATCGCCTCTGTCAATGCTCAATTTAAGAAAGAAGTACACAAGGAAGTTAAAAACAATTTAGAACGGATCACTTATGAGGTTTTACTATTTTATTTATTCCTATTTTTTATGCTGGGTATTGTCTTGCTGACGCTTATTATTCTATTTTTAGACAAAATTCGGGTATAACGGTAAGCATTTTGGGCTAGAATTACAAATCATGCCGTGATTTAAAATCAATGCGTTTCATGAAAATAAGTACCGTGAAAATTATGGTTTTTATTATTTAATTCACAATTCGCAATTATTAATTTGCAATAATAGTCGCTTTCGCGACGATTACAAATGTTCTTACCACCTATCAGTTTTCTCTAACTCATTGTCGTTATACTTAGCGCGGTAACAAACTGTAGGGCAAAAGTTTTTAATGAGTGGGCAACAAAAACACGTTACCCACCATTTCACGCAGCGAAGTATAGCGAAGCGAAACGAAGAGCGTGAAATACATAAAATAATTTATGTTAGAATAAGTTAATTTTATAACTTGCTAATTGTTTAATTGGAATAAAGCTATGCGAAATGCTCGTTATTATAGAACCGTTTTGGGATTGTTATTGGGATCGTGGATTTTATCTGGATGCGCAACTACGACTACCCCTCATGAGTCTGATCCTTTTGAAGGCTTTAATCGCAGTATCTTTGCTTTTAATGAAGGAGTCGATAAAGCGATACTTAAGCCTGTCGCTAAAGGTTATAAGGCCATTACGCCAAAGCCCGTTAATAAAGGGGTGACTAATTTCTTTAGTAATCTTGATGATGTTATCGTGATTGCTAATGATTTGTTGCAATTTAAATTTAAACAGGCGGCTTCAGACACGGGGCGGGTGTTACTCAACTCGACTGTGGGATTACTGGGCTTGATTGATGTGGCCAGCGAATTTGAGTTGCCTAAGCATAATGAAGATTTTGGGCAAACATTGGGTTATTGGGGAGTGGGCAGTGGCCCTTATCTTGTTTTACCCTTGTTAGGGCCAAGTTCAGCGCGTGATACTGTGGGACTGGGTGTGGATGTTTTCTTGGATCCACGTTTGTATTATACAGGAACACCTCAGGGCCTGAGTTCAAATCATGTTATTTATGCCTCTGAGGCCGTCAAAAAAGTGGATATGCGTGCTGATTTTTTAGAAGTTGAAAAGGTAGTCGAAGTGGCGGCTTTGGATAAATATTCGTATTACCGCGAGGCTTATTTGTCAAGACGTAATTACTTGGTTTATGATGGCAATCCGCCGCAAAATGAGGATATCGGGGATATTTTTGACGATGAGGACGATGAGGATTTTGATGAAGACGAGGAAGATGAGGATGAGGAAGATGAGGAAGATGAGGATGAATGACGAGATATAGAGATGTTCAAAAAAATAATTTCACACCAAGGGGCGATAACAAAGGTTCGCCCCTACATTTTGTAAATCAATTCGATAAAATACTTGATAATTGATTATTAATGAGCAATAATGATCGCCCTTCAAACGATACCGATAATCGCTTGACTTGATAGTTACCTAATCTATGGTATTCCATAGTATGGAACTAACAGAGGGCTGAGAATAATCAGCAGCAGTTAGATAGGTGAATCACACCCTAGGATGTTTGATCCAGTCCCTCGCTCTGTGGTTAAGTATTAAGGGTAGCGGAAACGTGAAGGTGTACTTAACGTAAAAACCCTATTTAACAGTCTCAAGGATCACTTTACGTCCCATAAAGGACGAGCTTAAAGCTATTTGGTCAGTACGATTTCTGTACTGATCACCTTTTCATCACAACCATTAAGACTAACATAATAGTATTTAGTG
>Ga0164318_10004535_pt1 | contig 13369 bp, 10 predicted proteins | sample GuaBasSedimGuay9_FD_113734 | JGI IMG/M metagenome (GOLD analysis project Ga0164318, IMG submission 113734) | Subseafloor sediment microbial communities from Guaymas Basin, Gulf of California, Mexico - Guay9, Core 4571-4, 0-3 cm | ecosystem: Environmental > Aquatic > Marine > Hydrothermal vents...
ACTTAGCATTGCTAAATCCTTGCTTTTATCCCCAAAATAATTAGATTAGAAAAGAGCTAATTTGATGTATTTTTTGCTTATTTTTCAAATCAATCATGCATTTTTACGCAATAACAGCATCAAAACAAACTATTTTGTTGAAAAATTTGTTATTGTTGAATTCAACAATAACAAAATACAGATTTAAAAACGGTAAATCTGTATCTGCCCTCCACAGGGAAGGGACATTACAAAAACCTTTATATACCTCCTGAGATATTAGAAATTGCTCTTTTGGGGTGTAATATATGGAAATGGAAAACAAAAAAGGCACGACAACTTTGGGGCTTGTATTTAAAGATGGAGTAGTGGCGGCAGCCGAGCACAGGGCTACCATGGGTACTCTTATTGCCCATAAGGTAACCAAGAAGATTTTCAAGATAGATGAACACATGCTTTTGACCACTGCAGGACTGGTAGGTGATGCCCAGTTGCTTGCCCGTCTTCTGAAAGTGGAGGCGGAACTTTACAAACTGGAAAGGGAGGAGGTAATGCCCGTGAAGGGTGCTGCCGCCGTGATGGCAAACATATTGAATCAGAGGAAGTTCTACCCATATTATGTTCAGTTGATAATAGCAGGAACAGATACAACAGGGGCGCATGTGTTTTCTCTTGATGCTGCAGGAGGAGCAATAGAGGATATATACACTACAACAGGCTCTGGCTCACCATATGTGTTTGGAGTGCTTGAGGATAATTATAAGGAAGGAATGAGTGAGGACGACGCCGTAAACCTGGCAATAAGGGCTATAACTGCTGCCATTAAGAGAGATTCTGCTTCAGGAAATGGGATGGATGTTGTTGTGATAACAAAGAAAGGGTATAGGGAACTAAGTAGTGATGAAATTGAGGAAAGAAAGAAAAAATTGGGGTTGTAAGTTACACTCATGACAGTTGAAGACTTTCTGAACAGGGTAGAAGAGGAGATAAGGGCAGTTATCCCTTCAGACATAAGAATAACAGACATCGAGTTTGAAGGGGCTGAACTTGTTATCTATACCAAAGATCCCGAAAAATTTGCCGAGCAGAATGAACTGGTGAAGCAACTGGCAAAGAAATTGCAGAAAAGAATAGTTGTAAGACCCGACCCATCTGTCTTGGAAGAAATTGAAAAGGCGGAGGAGAAGATAAAGAAATTAATTCCAGAAGAGGCTAAACTCATCAATATATATTTTGAGCCTGACGTGGGCGAAGTCACCATAGAGGTGGAAAAGCCAGGTATTGCCATAGGGAAAAAAGGAGCATTGCTGAATGAGATAAGAAAGGAGATAGGATGGGCTCCCAAGGTGATGAGAGCCCCGCCCATGCCCTCTCGCACCGTTAAGGATATAAGGAGGTATCTGAGAATGGTTGCAGAGGAAAGGGTTGATTTTCTGAGAAAACTTGGTCGTCGTCTTCATAGGGGAGCGAGTGAGGGAGAAAAATGGATAAGGATTACATCTCTGGGAGGATACAGGGAAGTGGGGCGTTCCTGCTCTCTCCTGTCCACTCCCGACAGCAAAATACTCATAGATTGTGGCATAGATGTTTCATCTCCAGACAATGGCTCTCCATATCTCAATCTTCCCGAAGTTCTGCCTCTTGAATCCATAGACGGAGTTGTTGTAACCCATGCCCATCTTGACCACTCAGGTCTTGTTCCCCTCCTTTTCAAATATGGATATGATGGTCCCATCTATACCACATATCCCACAAGAGATGTTATGGTCTTGCTCCAGATGGACTATCTTAGGGTATGTGCAGATGAGGCAAAAAAGCCCCCTTACAGTTCAGAACATATAAGAAAGGAGATAGCCCGCACCATCCCTCTCAATTATGGTGACACAACCGACATCTCTCCCGATATACGTCTCACCATGCACCGTGCCGGACATATACTTGGTTCAGCCATCTGCCATTTTCACATAGGAGATGGATTATTCAATATCGCCTTCTCGGGCGACATAAAATATGAAAAAACATGGCTTTTCAGTGCCGCCGCCACCCATTTCCCCCGCCTGGAGGCATTGGTTCTCGAATCCACCTATGGGGGGAAGAATGACATTCAGCCGTCCAGAAAGAAAGCAACGGAGCAATTGAAGGAAATAGTGAAGAAGACTCTGGAGAGCAGAGGGAAGGTGCTCATACCCGTATTTGCCATAGGAAGGTCGCAGGAAGTGATGATTGTTCTGGAACATCTCATGAAGGAAAAGGAAATACCTGAAGTTCCTGTCTATCTTGATGGCATGATATGGGAGGCAACAGCCATCCATACTGTCTATCCTGAATATCTGAATGCAGATTTGAGGAAAAAGATTTTTCAGGAAGGTGAAAATCCGCTCATGGCTGATATTTTTGAGAGGGTGGAAAGTTATGATAAGAGGAGGGAGATTATAGATGAGAGCGATTCATGTATAGTTCTCGCCACCAGTGGTATGTTGAATGGGGGACCGGTAATGGAATATTTCAAGTCATGGGCTGATGGAGAGAGAAATAGTATAGTTTTCGTTGGCTATCAAGCGGAGGGCACCTTGGGAAGAAAAATACAGAAGGGATGGAAGGAGGTGACAGTGGGCAATAAAGTGGTGAAGGTGGAGATGAATGTGGAAACATGCGAGGGATTTTCGGGGCATTCAGATAGGAAACAATTAATGAATTATGTCAAAAATCTCTCGCCCAAACCAAGGAAAATAATAGTGAATCATGGTGAAGAATCCAAATGCCTGGATTTAGCCGGGAGTATATATAAAAAATACAGTATTCCAACACTTGCCATAAAAAATCTGGAAACCGTGAGATTTAGGTAATAATTTATAAATAATCAAACAATTATAGTCAAGGTGAATACTCATGATGGAAAGAAGTAAACTGGTATTTGTATCAGTCACGATGTTTTTACTTATTGCAGCCATGCCAACGATGATATCGGGCGAGAACGAAGAATGGAAAATATCCTTCTATTATATGGAGGATAATGGGGTGTTTAAGTTTATCTCCACAATCAACGGCACAAATTATACCTGGAATTTCGGGAATGGAGATATTGCCTATGGAAAGGAGGTTGAATATCCGCATTCTGGGGTATATGAAGTTACCCTCATAGTCATTAAAGAAGGCGGAGGGATTATTCAGGAAAGCCAAATGATAGATACTGGGAATGGTAAGCCGGTTGCCAACTTCACCTACTTCCCTGAATATCCATATACCCTTGACCCCGTATTTTTCTCCGCCAATAGTTCATATGATTTAGATGGTTATATCGTAAACTGGACATGGGATTTTGGAGATGGAAGTCATGCCTATGGCAAGAATGTCATCCATACATACCAAAAGGCAGGGGAGTATAACGTAAAACTTACGGTGGTGGATAATGATTTGGAGGCAGATAGTGTGGTAAAGGTGGTGAATGTAAGAAATCGCCTTCCGGTTGCCAAATTTTACTGGACACGCCTGCCAGATGATGAACTGGAATTCCAAGCCAATTTTCATTATGACCCTTCATATGATGAGGATGGTAATATAGTAAATTATACGTGGTCTATGGGTGATGGAAATATAAAATATGGACCTGTTATACATCATTCATATTCTAAGAATGGATTATACAATGTTACCCTCACCGTTACAGACGATAATAATGGCTCATCCTCTTTTCTCAGAAAAATACATAGCAATAATGGCATCCCTTCTGTAAACTTCACATGGAAACCGAAGGAACCCACGGATTTGGATAATGTCACATTTATAAGTAAATCAAAGGATGATGGAGAAATTGTAAACTATACCTGGGAATTTGGTGATGGGACAATTTCCCATAATCAAAGCCCTGTTCATAGATACACTGACAATGGTTACTATACCGTGGGATTGACGGTCATAGATAATGAGGGTGCATTTAATTATAGCCAGGCAGCCATCTACATAAAGAATGTTCCGCCTGTCGCCAACTTCACATACACTCCCCCTTATCCTGTGCCTGGTAGAAAAATAATATTCAATGCCTCCTCCTCCTATGACCTTGATGGTAACATTGTTTCATGGACATGGGATTTTGGAGATGGAAATACCTCATCTGGGGTGGTCGTAAATCATTCATATGCTGAAGATGGAGTTTATACCATAAATCTTACAGTGAAAGACAATGATGGAGCCACCGCAATCGTGCAAAAAACCATCCTTCTCGCAGATTTATATGTGGATGAAAATGTTTATGACCCTGCCAACAGAACCTGGAACAAAATACAGGATGCGGTTGATAATGCCACCAATGGAGCATTCATATATGTCAAACCAGGCACATATGAAGGGGATGTTTATATAAACAAATCTGTGATGATTGTGGCAGAAAAGGCGAAGGTGGAGGGCGTTAAATATGGATTCTATCTGGATGCCCCAGCCATAATCATGCTGAATTTTTCCATTAATGGAGGAGAAAATGGAGTTATAATAAATTCCAGTGGCAATGTTGTGGAAAATCTTGCAATAAAAGTGAACAAAGATGGGATTGTTTTGAAAGGAAATGGTAATATAATCAGAAATGTTTTATCAAATTCAAATAATGTATCTCTCCTCATATATTCCTCCTCCAATTCCATAGAGAATGGAATATTCCATGGCAATCTGTATGGCATAAGTATATATGGAGAGGGAAATACAATCATGAACTCCACCATATATGGAGGAATATATGGGATATCTGTCAGTTCACCAAATAATATTATCCATGAAAATAGGGTGGAGGAAAGCACATATGGCATATATCTCCACCAACCAAGCCAGGTATACGACAATAACATTATCTCCTGTTCTTGGGGAATAAAAATAAATTCTCCATCTGCTGTTATCATAGGTTATAACAAGGTAACCAACAGTTCCAATGCAGGAATCGAGGGCGTCACCCAGTTTATGATAAATGGAGGATATTTTATGAACAATACCATTGCCATATCATCTCTTTCAAATGCGGAAATGGATAATATTTCCATTACCGGAGGAGGAACTGGGATAAAAATATATGGAGGAACAATAACAAATTCCACAATAAATGGGGCAGGATGTGGGATTGAAGGAAATGCAGACATTGCTTATACTTCCATAACCAACTGTAGCACAGGGGTTAAAGGAAGTTTTACAATCTTCAATTGTATACTAAAATATAATGGAGTGGCAGTAAATGGAACATCCTGTAGGGTAAATGAAACACAATTTTCTGGAAATGATTGCGGGGTAAAGGGAGGAAATAGCACAGTTATAAATTCAATTTTTGAATCCAATGGAGTTGCTATCCTTCTTCTTAATAACAACACCCTATATGCCAATCAATTCACCAATAATGGAATAGCAGTGGATGTGGATGGGGAAGAAAACAACATAACTTCCAATAATATATATGGGAATTTATATGCAATAAATGTTGGCGGTTTCTATAACAACATAGGCAAAAATAACGTTTCCAACAATACATATGGAATAAGAATACTCTTTTCACCTCATAACATCCTTCGCCAGAATATCATGGAGAATAATACCTATAATTTTGATGTTGAGGGTGATAAACTCCAGGATTTCTTTTTAGATGTGGATGAAAGTAATATTATCAATGGAAAGGTGATAAAATACATTATAAATCAATCCGACTTCGGTTTGAACACCTCCTATGGATATGTTGCCCTTATAAATTGCAGCAATGTATCCATACAGAATCTCAACATTTCCCATAATGGGGAAGGGTTACTCTTGGTTTGTTCCAGCAATATAACCATTTCTTCCTCCGTCTTTTCCCGGAACATAAAGGGATTGTATTCGTTGAAAGGCAATGGGATAGAAATTGAAGATGTTGATGTTTCTGATAACAATGATGGAATCTCTCTAAAGACCACAACCAATGTATTTATGGAGAATATTACTGGAAGTAAAAACTCGAGAGGAATAAACTTCTTTTTCATGGAAAGAATGCCCTCCTATTCCCATATAAAAAATGTATTTATGAATGAAAACATTCTGGCAGTAAATATGGAAAATATAGAAGAGGTGAGCATCTATAATATCACTCTTGAGAATAATGAGATGGGAATAAGGATATTCAATTCCAACATTTCAATTTCATCCATTAATATGGATGATGATACAGGTATTTATTCAGCAAATTCATATCTGCAATTGAAGAATTTTAAAATTGCTGGCATCACCTCCATGAACTCTGTCGGTTCAACCGTTATTATGGAAAATGGTTCAATAGAAAATTCATCGGATGGGATAATCAGCAACTCTTCCACAATCAAACTCATCAAAATAAATATGTGGAACAATGTTAATGGTATAAATTCAACAGAATCTACCCTATATATGGAGAAATGTAATTTTTCAGGAAACAAAAATAATATTGCATCTTCCTGCCATATTTTCATGAATTCCTCTTACTTTTCATATAATGATGTTGCCCTTTCCCTGATGAAAGGAGAGGCAGAGATTTTACTTTCAGAATTTTATTCCAATGGGAATGGGGTATGGGCTGAGGAAGCAAAGATTTCAATAATCAATTCCACCTTCCATGAAAATGGAAATGGGGTTATAATCAATTCTTCTCTCTCCGTCATATACAATGGAAAATACTTCAATAATACAGTGGCGATTAAGATAAATGGAAGTCATAATATCATCAATGGCACCCTTCTCCACCACAACAAATATGCAGTAATACTATATGGAGAGAATAATACGGTGGCAAACAATTCCATATGGAAAAATCTTTATGGCTTGCTTTCTTATGGGGAGAAAAATGTCATATATCATAATAACTTCATTTCAAATACTGAAAATGCAAGGGATTATGGAAATAATATGTGGAATGTTTCATATCCCATAGGGGGAAATTACTGGGATGATTATGCCGGTGAGGATTATTTATCTGGTAAGGGGCAAAATGAATCTGGCAGTGATGGAATAGGAGACATACCTCAACATTTCTATGGAAATGTTGATTATTATCCCCTCATGGACTACTTCCAGAATGCTTCCTCCATGCCAAATAAATTGCCTGTGGCTTCTTTCTATTTCTATCCATCATCTCCATTTTCTTTACAGAATATTCTTTTCATAGATACCTCCTATGATGAAAACGGAAAGAGAGATATTGTGAAATGGCAGTGGGATTTCGGAGATGGAAATACCAGTAATGAAAGGAATCCCGTTCATGCATACAAAAAATCAGGCGTTTATAATGTAACGCTTAAAGTTGAGGACAGGAGTGGAGGGAACAGCACCTTCATAAAAGAAGTGGTGGTGAAAAATCTTCCACCTGTTGCTACATTTAAATATACTCCTGAGAACCCGCATTCCTTTATTCTTATAGAACTGAATGCTTCAGGTAGTAAAGACGATGACGGTTATATCGTCAATTACACATGGGACATGGGAGATGGAACAATAAAGCATGGAAGTTTCATCACCCATAAATATTCCAGACCAGGGCATTATACTGTAAAACTCACCGTTATAGATAATGAAGGTAATGAGAGTGTCTTTGAGGAAACAATTATCGTGGATAACAGACCTCCAGAGGCGAATTTTATAGTCAATCCAGAAAGTCCAAAGGTTGGGGAAGAGATAAACTTTACCGATCTCTCCAGTGACCTGGATGGTAACGTGGTGGAATGGAGATGGGATTTTGGAGATGGAAATATTGCCTATACAGAAGATGCATCCCATTCCTATGATAAAGCAGGAGAATATAAGGTAACTCTTTATGTAAAGGATGACAAAGGAGCAAAATCCAATTATACATTGACCATAAATGTAAAGGAGAAGGAGATGCCTGGATTTGAAATTCTTGTGTTACTAATTGCCATGATGGTGGCTGTATTTATGAGGCTGAAAAAATTTAAGTAGTTATATATATTGGTGTTGCAATGTCTAAGACAATGGGTAAGAAGGTCCAAGAGACAAATAAGACAAAAAAAGATGTGCTTAAAAAAAAGATAGAGGAATTGGAGGAAATCATAAGGTATTATGATGCCATGATTGAGGAGATATATGAAACACAGGAGGCAATGTTTCCCATATTTGTTGACCTGGTCAAACTTATAAGCAGGATATATAAGGAGGTAAACATAGAGGATGATGAATTGAAGAGTTGCATACATCGTCTTGAAGAAACTTTTACTGATAAGAATGATAATATCCTCAAGAAATATTTGAAGGATAATGACGACTTCACAGTGGCATACACATGATATAAAAATCATTGCGGAAAAAATAGCAGAGAAAATAGAGAATGGAGAAATAGAAGATAAATATGAACTCCTTAAATATAAGAAATTTTTCTCACAGGAATATGGTCTAAAAAGAATACCTTCCGATGCAGAACTTCTTTCCTTTGTGGAGGGGGAGAAAAGAGAGGTTGTAGTAAAAATTTTGCAAAGAAAGCCTGTTAGAACAATATCAGGTGTTGCAGTGGTTGCCGTAATGACATCCCCACATCCATGTCCCCATGGAAGGTGCATACCATGCCCTGGAGGACCACCATATTCCCCTCAAAGTTATACGGGGAGGGAGCCAGCCGCCATGAGGGCTTCCCGTAACAATTTTGATCCCTTTAAGCAGGTTAAGGAGAGGCTGAGGCAGTTACAGATAATAGGTCATCCAACCGATAAGATAGATATGATTGTTATGGGCGGAACCTTTCCTGCCAGAGATTTTGCCTATCAGGAATGGTTTGTGAAGAGATGTTATGATGCCATGAATGATAGAGAGGCAAAGAATTTGGAGGAGGCAAAAAGATTTAATAAGATTGCAGGGCATAGATGCGTAGGACTTACCATAGAAACACGTCCCGACTGGTGCGGGCTTGTTCATGTGGAGAAAATGCTCGAAATGGGGGCAACGAGGGTGGAAATAGGGGCACAGATTCTGGATGATGAAGTTTTATATAAAATGCGGAGGGGACATACGGTGCAGGATACAATAATGGCAACCCAGATTGCCAGAGATGCGGGATTGAAGATATGCTATCATATAATGCCGGGTCTTCCAGGGAGTGATTATGAAAATGATTTAAATTCATTCAAAAAAATGTTCAGAGATGAAAGGTTCAAGCCCGATATGCTCAAAATTTATCCCACATTGGTGGTAAAACCATCCATTTTATATGAAATGTGGAAAAGAGGGGAATATCGTCCGCTGGAAGAGGAAGAGGCAGTGGAATTGATTGCAGAAATGAAAGAAAATGTTCCCGAGTGGGCGAGGATACAAAGGATAGAGAGGGACATACCCTCAAATCTGATAGAAGCAGGAATTAAAAAGAGCAATTTGAGACAGATTGTCAGGAAAAGAATGGAGGAAACTGGGAGAAAATGCAGATGCATAAGATGCAGGGAGGTGGGTCATCTTGGCATTGGTTCCTTGGAAGATTTTGAACTCAAGAGGAGAGAATATCTGGCTAATGGGGGAAGGGAGTTATTTCTCTCCTTTGAAAATGAGGAATCCATAGCAGCATACTGTCGTCTCAGATTGCCCGGTGCTTCCTACTTCTTTGAGGAAAATTCAGCCATCGTAAGAGAGTTGAAGGTTCATGGTCCGATGGTGGAAATAGGGAAAAGGGACAGAGAAAAATGGCAGCACATGGGATATGGTCGCCTTCTCATGGAGGAGGCGGAGAGGGAGGCAATCAGATTCAAAAAAGAAAAATTGTTGGTTTTGAGTGGGGCGGGAGCAAAAGAATATTACAGGAAACTGGGTTACAGGGACAGGGGCTTTTACATGGAGAAGGATTTAACTGAATAGTGTGATGTAGGGCCGTATTAAATAGACGGTGGCTGATAGTATATAAAAACCTGCAAGAGTTAAATAAAAGGCAGCCCATAATTCATTGTTCTCCAGTGAAATTCTTGAAAAGTCTCCTCTGCTTATCTTGTAAATCATCCACAGCGTGGGTATGGATAGAATGAATAGTGCCGACATGGCGGGGGACAAAAGCCCGGATTTAAGGTAGATTGCCAGCATGGCAAAACTTAGAAATGAAAGGAAAATAATTATTCTGGTGAGCCCCTTTACTCCATGATAAACCACAGGTGTCATTATTCCATATTTTTTATCCCCTTCCATATCATTTATATCCTTGGTATTCTGCCATCCAAGAACCCATAGCCCTATAATGCTTCCCACCAGCCAGGGTGTTGCATCCCACACGTTGCCGAAGATGCTCCAGGCGGCTGGCATTGGAAGGAGCCCACGGGAGATAGCCAGTGAACCTGTATTGAGCCATAATCTCTTTTTTAACCGGAATGGTTCGAGATTGTAAAAGATTCCTGCAAGCAGGAGAATGACTATAAATGAACCATAAACGATATTTATTGAATAGGCAATAAGTGTTGCAAATATGGAAAAGAAAAGTGCCGCCACCTGCGCCTTCTCTTGGCTTATTTCTCCACTTACAATGGGGCGATAAATCTTTCCATTCTCCTTATCTATTTCCACATCCTCCACTTGATTCATTATCTGCCCCACGGCTTGAGCAGAAGCCATTGCAAGGGAAGCAAAGAGTATGGTGGAGAAATGGAGCCAGAAAGTACTTATTTCATTATATACGGCAAGTTGAAAAAGCGAGCCAAACATAACTGCCATAAAGGGAGCGATAAGAGTGAATGGCCTCACCAGCATAAACCACGCCTTCCAATTCATAATTTCTACAAATAAAGGAAAAGAACGTTTTAAATATTGTGGTTCAAAAGTAGAAAAATAGGGGAGAAATTACAGCCAGTCGTAGCCGCCTGCAATCAGTGCCTCTCCCATCAGGAACTGAAGTTTTGGTATTCCATATCCTATTTTGCCGAAGTCAATGTATATTCCAACGAATCCAAGCACAAACAGTGTATGGGTTCCCACCATGTCCCAGTATTCAAGGCGAGGAGGAATGAGGTTTAGGTTGAGGGATGCTGTATATCCAAGAAGGAAGTATTGCATGATGATTGGGCGGAACATGAAACCAATGAATGCCTCTCCGGGATAAAGGGGAATCCATGAAAAGCCCCTTCCGAAACTTATTATGGGAAGAAGGAAATCAATTTTTCCACTGAACAGATGCATTAATATTCTTTCTGCATTGAAGAATTCTGGCACCAGTCCCAGTTCCTTGAGTTTGTTTATGAATGCCTCCACTATTTCCTTGGCAAGTGCTTTATCATTATCATTGGAATTGGGATTTGAAAGGACTTTAAGGGCGTCTTCCACAACCAGTGCATTGTTTTGGATGTCGTTCACATCCTTCTCCGAAATCCTAACCATTCTCACTTCCTTTCCCATGGGTGTAATTATTGTGCTCTCCACTTCAACTCCATTTTTCTGATATCCTGCATTCGTTAGATATGGCGCAAGCAAAAAGGCGGTCGCCACCATCACTATTCCAATTTTTACCCCCCATCTCATTTGTTTTCACCTAAATAGGTATAGATTAGTGGATATTTATGCATTTCGCTCTCTCGAGCAAATCCTCGAAAAATGATGCCGTTGTAAGAAGTTTTTTTGATTTAACAGGGTTGAAAACAATGTTATCATACTCCACATCCATCAATACAAGATTTTCAGGAGGAGCCACACCAAAATTCATCCTTTTTTTGCCATGAAGTACCTCTCTTATTATATTTTCATCCACTTTTTTTCTTCCAGCCATCATTATTGCCCCCATCATCCTTCTCACCTGATTCCAGAGAAAAGATTTCCCCGTGAAATCAAATGTTACAATTTCACCCCTGTTTTCTATCTTTATATCATATATTTTTCTTACTGGATTTCTTGAATCTATTCTGGCAAAGGATGAAAAATCATGCTCTCCTACAAAAAGTGTGGCAATTCTTTTCATCTCCTCCACGTCGTATCCATCATTGTAGAGATAATACCTGTATATTTTGCTTTTGCAGTATCTCGGATTAAATTTTTCATCCACTTTTGCATATCCCACAATCCATATATCATCCATATTTTCCAAAACCCTTACAGCATTTCCCCTGCAGTTGAAGGATATAACATTCCCCATCGCACTTACGCCTCTATCAGTCCTTGAGGCATACTGGAATCTGGCTTTATCCTCAATAACGCCTTTTTTTCTCAACATCTTTAAAATTTCTCCCTCCACCGTCCTTTTATCGGGCTGGATGGCAAAACCATGAAATTTCCTTCCATCATATGCCACCTTTATTGCAATTCGCATATTTAAAATATATATTTTATATTTAAAAGTATGAAAAAGAAATATGTATCCCTGCTTTGTTGTCCCTACTGTCATGGAGAACTTGAATTAAAAATTTTTAGCGAGAATGGTGAAGAAATCATTGAAGGAAAATTTAAATGTAAAGAATGTGGAAAGGAATATGAAATAAAGGACGGGATACCCATAATGCTTTAGCCCATAAAGTGCAGAAGATTACTCATATATTTTTCCTTCCATGACTATATGTTTTACCACATTCTCCACTCTTATAACCGCCTGCTTTGTTGTTTCCAGTTTCTTTCTGAGGGCAGGATCTGCATTTGGTATGGAAAGTTCCAGATATCCTTTGGCTATACATAGAGGATTGAAGAAATAATGGGACACCTCCTCCAAGAATTTTCTTTCTTTTTCCAGAACTCTCTTCATTTTTTTATTCACATCTTTTATCTTATCTTCCATCTCCTTCCGTTTGGTGACATCAAGGATGTTGAACATATATGACTTTCCCCCATATGGTATTTCCTTACAAACCATTTCCAGCCATCTTAAATTTCCATTTTTGTCAAAAAATCTGATTTGTTTTGCATTTCCCTTTATAACTTCTTCAAATAAATGTGAATCTTCGGGATGAATCAAATCAAAAAACTTTTTCTTTAATGTTTCTCCTTTATATCCCAAAATTTCTTCCATTTTTCTGTTGACGTAATTTATTCTATTTTTCTTCAAAATCATTATGCCCATGAATGAATTTTCACTGAGCATTCTATATTTGTCTTCCGATTCTTTCAGAGCATTTTCAGCCATAACTTTTTCAGTAACATCTTCAATGGTCATTATTTTTTTCTCCTCGCTTTCTATTTCCCTTATCCTGTAATATTTTTTCCCGATTTTGTGAACGCCTTCTCCATGCTTTATAATCTTTTCAATTTCCCTGTCTCCAATTTTCTCGGCAAATCTATTCCTGTATGTGATACTCCTTTTATTATTTAAAAGAACTATACCCACGGGAATGTTTTCCAGGATTATTTCAAGTTGTCTAATGTTCCCATCCCCTGGTTTAAGGAAAAAAACAAATCTATATAAATGTTTCTAAATGATTTTTCCTTTCCGTTCTCACCCTACACGCCTTTTTCTTTACCATCCAATACT
>Ga0164318_10004536_pt1 | contig 13367 bp, 9 predicted proteins | sample GuaBasSedimGuay9_FD_113734 | JGI IMG/M metagenome (GOLD analysis project Ga0164318, IMG submission 113734) | Subseafloor sediment microbial communities from Guaymas Basin, Gulf of California, Mexico - Guay9, Core 4571-4, 0-3 cm | ecosystem: Environmental > Aquatic > Marine > Hydrothermal vents >...
AAATCTTCCGTTTTACCTTCGTTTAACTTATTAATATCAACCGTTGAAATATTTGTTCTGTAATGGGCAACACCCGCTAACCAACGTAATTTTTTTCCCCATTTCTCCGATACATCCCCTTGAAAATCAGCTTTAATTCTGAATAATTTTCTGGAATGACGAAAATACATTCTTGAAATATAATCCGTTCCGCCGGTTAATTCAAAAGCCGAATTATAATCAGCTTGGTAACCGTTAAAACCATAAAAATTTAAAGCTTGTTCAGTCAGATAAGAAACATCAAAAGTTACTCTTGTTTTCGGAATTAATGTCAGTGCATCATAAGTTAATTGATTAATACCGCTTCCTTTTGTTGTTCTCGACCATTCTAGATATAATGAATGATTGTAGTTAGGATAATTGCTTCCGTCGCCGTAATGATACAAATTAACCAAACCGCCGTATTTAAAACCGGTATCGGCATCATAAGCCACAACGGGAACACCGCCCATACTGAAACCTGTTTTTACGTTTTCTTTTTTTGTGCTGTCTTGTTGCGCAAAAATAACGGAAAATGAAATCAATAATGATACTAACAAGCTAAACTTTTTCATATTTATTAATTTAAATTTTTATATAATACAAATCTAAAAAAAATATTTAAATATTCATATTTTTAATTTATAAAAACTAATTTTGAAAGATAAACTTATAAAAATAAAGAATCATGAAAAAACTGTTGAAATTTTTGTTTTACTTTATCATTATTGTCATATCGGCTTTTGCAATTTTCTTGATTTATTCAAGCATTGATGATTATAAACCGGATGAAAAAATAACCGTTCTCACTTCCGAGAATCCGGATTTATTAAGCGATACAACAGAATATAGTTTAATGATTTGGAACATAGGTTATTGCGGATTAAATAAAGAAATGGATTTTTTCTATGACGGCGGAAAAAACGTGAGACCTTCCGAAGAGAAAGTAAAAGAAAACATACAAGGAGTCAAGTCATTTTTACTTCAAAATCAAAACACAGACTTTATTTTAATTCAAGAAGTTGACAAACATTCAAAAAGAAGTTATTATTTTAATGAATTTGACACAATCGCTAATGCTTTCCCTGAAAGAACCTGTGTTTACGGAAAAAACTACGATGTCTTTTTTGTTCCTACCCCTCCGACCGATCCTATGGGTAAAGTAAACAGCGGATTAATGACTGTCAGCAAATACACGCCTGAGATTTCCTTTCGACATGCATTTCCCGGAAATTATTCCTGGCCAACGGGACTGTTTATGCTCGACAGATGTTTTTTGGTAAACCGATATAAACTTACAAACGGAAAAGAACTCCTTATTATTAATACGCACAATTCTGCTTATGACGACGGCACATTAAAAGCTAAACAAATGGCTTATCTTAAAACGTTTCTGAAAGAAGAATATAAAAACGGAAATTACATTATTGTTGCCGGTGATTGGAATCAATGTCCGCCGAATTTTACGCCTAAGTTTAAAGAGAATAAGATGGATTCAATTGTAAAAACCGATATTTCTCCGGATTATTTACCGAAATGGAATTGGCTGTTTGACAATTCTTTACCAACAAACAGGCGCGTTACTGCACCCTATAAAAAAGGAAAAACACTTACAACGGTTATTGATTTTTTATTACTGTCACCTAATATAAAAGGTATATCCGTAAAAAATATCGATGTCGGTTTTGAATATTCCGATCATCAGCCCGTAAAAGCAAGTTTTAAATTAAAATAACCGTAATTGTGATAAAAGTTACAAATTCGGATTAAAGAAAGCCGTAATTTTGTTTCATAAATTAATTCATAACAAAAAAAACTTTATATCATGAAACGAAATGTAGGAAAAACAGATAAGATTATCAGAATTGTAATTGCAATTATTTTGGTTGCTTTGTATTTCACAGATGTTGTAACAGGAACTTTAGGAATTATATTTTTAGTTGCTGCAGGAATTGCATTAGTAACCGCTTTAGTAAATTTCTGCGGATTGTATGCAATTTTTGGGTTTAGTTCGTGTCCCTTAAAAAAAGGAAAAACCGAATAAGTAAATTTTTCATAATAAATTTAAAAGCATTCTTATCCGGGATGCTTTTTTTTATATATATTTTTTTATATTTGAATAAAATTTAAACCCTTAACAAATAAATATCATGAAACGCGGAAAAAAAATACTCGGAATTACATTATTAATTTTATTTATTCTGTCAATTGCAGCTTACATTTTTATAAATACAATTAAAAGTTCCGGTTTACCGGATTACAATAAGGAGGTTCAAGTTAAAGGACTTAAAGACAAAGTTACCGTTTACCGAGATGCATACGGCATTCCGCATATTATTGCAAATAATGAAGACGATTTATACAAAGTAACAGGATACATTCAAGCACAAGACCGCATGTGGCAAATGGATTTACTTCGTCGGGTTACGCAAGGTCGATTATCGGAAATTTTCGGAAAAGACATGATTGAAACAGATGTTATTTTACGTTCACTTCGCATGCCCGAAAAATCGGATCTGGTTTTAAAAATTATCAGTCCCGAAATGTTAAAAGCATTACAAGATTATGCTGACGGCGTGAATCAATATATTGAAAAAGATAACTTATCATTTGAATTTAAAGTTTTAGGATATAAACCCGAAAAATGGACCCCGAAACAATCTTTGAATCTGATTGGTTACATGGCGTGGAATCTTGAAATGGGTTGGGGAACTGAATCAATAATGTTTAAAATGAAAAATGCATTGAGCGAATCAAAATTTAAAGAACTTTTGCCTGAAATGAATCTGCAAAAAACCTATGTTTATCCCGATATTAAAACTAATGCACAACTTGCTGATTCTTCTTTAAGTACAAATTTAAAGAAAATTGAAAATTTAGCGCCTTCCGTTTTCAAAGCGAGTAATAATTGGGTTGTTGCCGGGAAGAAAAGCACAACCGGAAAACCTATTTTTTCAAATGACATGCACCTCGGATTTATGATTCCCGGAATTTGGTCGCAAATTCATCAATATGTTGGAGGGAAGTTAGATGTTACCGGAGTGATTCTCCCCGGTCAACCGTTTGTAATTGCCGGACATAATGCCGATATTGCATGGGGAATGACAAATGTAATGCTGGACGGTGCCGATTTCTATATCGAAACCCTTAATCCCGAAAATCCGGATCAATATAAATATGATGGTGAGTGGAAAGATATGGAAATCCGAAAAGAAGAAATAAAAGTAAGCGGTGAAGACGCCCCCGTTATAAAAGAAATACGTTTTACACACAGAGGACCTGTTATCAGCGGTTTTAAAGATATAAAAGACAAAACAATTTCAATGCACTGGATCGGAAATATGCAAAGTAATGAATTGCGTTCAATTTATTTGTTAAACAGAGCAAAAAATTGGGATGAATTCAGAGATGCATGCAGCAGTTTTAAATCTGTCAGTCAAAATATTGCTTATGCCGATAAGGAAGGTAACATCGGTTTACAATGTTGTGCCGGAATTCCCGAACGCAAAGCCCCCGGATATTTATTTTTTCCGGGTGATACAAGTCTGTACGATTGGAATTCGTTTGTTCCTTTTGATTCATTACCGAATACTTACAATCCGGAATGCGGTTATATTTTTTCGGCAAATAACAGAACAATCGGAGATGATTACCCCTACTACATCAGCGAATGGTTTGATTTACCTAACAGAGCAGACCGTATAAAACAAATGCTTACGGCAAAAGATAAACTCTCAATTGATGATTTCAAGAAAATGCAAAACGATCAACATTCTGTTCTTGCCGATAATATGAAACCGGTAATCTTAAAATATATTGAAAAAATGAACGATTTATCACCTGAAGAACAAAAAGCATTAACTCTATTAAAAAAATGGGATAATGTTTATGATAAAGATAAAGTTGCTCCGCTGATTTTTGAAGAATATTACCTTGTTTTAAGTAAAAATATTATTAAAGATGAATTAGGAGATACCTTATATAAGGAATTCCAAAAACTCGATTTGCTTACAAATTATCTGATTGACAATGTTATAAAAACAGGTCATTCAAGTTGGTGCGATGATGTCAATACGAAAGACAAAATTGAAACTTTAAAAGATATAGTTCAGAAATCTTTTAAAGAATTAATTCCTGAATTTAAAGAACGAACCGGCAAAATGATTACCGAAACAAAATGGGGAACTCTTCATAAATTAGATTTAAAACATCCCTTGGGTAAAGTAAAAATGTTGGATATCGCATTTAATCTGAACCGATTGGCTCCGGTTGGCGGCAGCTATCATACCGTCAGTGCCTACTCATATAGTTTTACAGATCCTTATCTTGTTCATCACGGAGCTTCCGAACGGCACATTTATAACACGGCAGATTTCGACCAATCATTGAGTATTATTCCTACAGGTGTCAGTGATATTCCGTCCGGCAAACATTATTGCGACCAAACGGACATGTACATCAACGGTGAATATCATCCGGACTATATAGGATTAGATAAAATTAAAGAAAATGCAATTTATACGGCTTTGTTTATACCTAAAAAATAATATATTAAAACAATAATGATTTAATTATGCCCGATAAAAATATATTGTCTCACAAATTTAATTTAGGGTTTTTCCCGACCCCTTTACATTTTTTAAAGAATTTGTCCGAACAATTAGATTATCAGATATATATAAAACGAGACGATCAAACTGGATTAGCAACCGGCGGAAATAAAACTCGTAAACTGGAATATTTGATAAGAAACGCTTTGGACGGAGGATATGATACCGTTATTACGGCAGGAGCTCAACAATCCAATCATTGCAGACAAACTGCAGCAGCGTGTGTACTTGCAGGATTAGAATGTCATTTATTGCTGAATAATAACAAACCGAAAACATTTCAAGGAAACCTTTTGTTAGACAATTTATTAGGAGCAAATCTTCATTTCTCAACTAAAAATACAAAAGGAAGAAATGATGATCTAATAGAATTAAAAACTTCTTTGGAAAAAATAGGTAAAAAAGTATATCTGATACCGATCGGCGGTTCAAATTTTACCGGTTCTTTAGGATATGTTTCTGCAATGAAAGAATTATCTGTCCAATTATCTCAAGAAAACATAAAAAAACCATATATTTTCTTTGCAACAAGTTCGGGCGGAACGCAAAGCGGAATGATGTTAGGAGAAAAATTATTTAATATTGAAACAATATTAATGCCTGTTCAAATTGATAAAATAAAAGATTATCAATTGTCTTTAGAAAATGAGGTCTTAAAAATTTTACAAGAAGGAGAAATAAAATTTCAGTTATCAAAGACATTCAAATTAAATGATATTCCCGTCATAAAAGGTTATAATTTCGCTGAATACGGACAACTTACAGATAATGAAAGATATGCAATTAATTTATTGGCAAAAACAGAAGGTATTTTTTTAGATCCCGTTTATACCGGACGAGCATTTTTCGGAATGACAGATATTTTACGAAACAAAAAAATTCCGACAGGCTCCGATGTCATTTTTTGGCATACCGGCGGAACACCGGCTTTGTTTAGTTATGCAGAAGGATTATAAAGAATTTTTGAAATAATAAAAACCGTACTTTTATTTAAGTACGGTTTTTATTATTATAATTTTAATATTATTAAACAGTCCAAGTATTTCCGCTGTGTAATAAATCATCAACATTTTTAATTTTTGATTTCGATTGCACATCTTTAATTTGTTCTTCAAGAAGGACTTCATAAGTAGGTGCTTCAACCGAACGAATAATTCCGAAAGCAACGGGAAAACCATCTGCTACATTCATATTAATTAATGCCAAATGAACATAAGGTAATTCTTGATGTGCATCATGAACTAAAATATCATCTTTTGTAATTCCGTTTTCGCCGATTGTTACAACTTTTAAATTCAAACCGTCCAAAACTAAACCTTTGTTTTTTTCTTTTCCGAAAATCATCGATTCGCCGTGTTTCAACCAAAGTTGATTATCATCACGTGTTTCTTTGGAAGTAATGGCATTATGTGCACCGTTATTATAAATCACACAATTTTGTAGAATTTCGACAACAGAAGCTCCTTTATGTTTATCAGCTTCAACCAAAATATCAACCGTTTCTGCAACTTTACTGTCAATCGTACGAGCAAAAAATTTACCTCTTGCACCAATTACTAATTCACCGGGATGGAACGGTTGTTCAATAGTTCCGTAGGGTGATGATTTTGTAACTTGTCCGAAAAGTGAAGTCGGAGAATACTGTCCTTTTGTTAAACCGTAAATTTGGTTGTTAAAAAGGATGATATTCAAATTCATATTACGTCTTATTTCATGAATGAAATGGTTTCCTCCGATAGCTAAACCGTCACCGTCACCGGTAATTTGCCAAACACTGAGTTTCGGATTTGCCGTTTTTACACCGGAAGCAAGAACTCCGGCTCTGCCGTGAATTCCGTGAAAACCATAAGTATTCATATAATAAGGAAATCTGGAAGAACATCCGATACCTGAAATAACGGCATAATCTTCTTTTTTATGATCTAATTTTGCCATTGCTTTTTGCACTGACATTAAAATAGCAATATCACCGCATCCGGGACACCATCTTATTTCTTGATCGCTTTTAAAATCTTTGAATGTATATTGTGTATCTGCCATGACTATAATTGTTCTAAAATTTGATTAACTTTTTCTTTAATTTCCGTAACCGTTAAAGGCAAACCTTGAATTTTATCATAATATTCGTAGTGATTATTCGGATGCATCATTCGTAAATATTTTGCAAATTGTCCGAGGTTTAATTCAAAGACAATAATTTCTTTATATTTTGAAAGAACGTCAGCCGTATTTTTCGGTAAAGGATTAATATAATTAAAATGCGCATGAGCTACTTTAGTTCCTGCTTCATTCATTTCTCTTACAGCTGTAGTTAAGTGACCGTAGGTACTTCCCCATCCTACTACAAGAACTTCGGCATCTTTATTACCTTCAATTTCTAATTCAGGAATATCATTTACAATATTTTTCACTTTTTCATCTCTTTCAATACTCATTGCTTCGTGGTTCTCAGGAACATAAGAAACATTACCGGTAACTTCCATTTTTTCCAATCCTCCGATACGATGTTCATATCCTTTCATACCCGGAACAGCCCATTTTCGTACCATTTTCTTATCTCTGAGATAAGGCAGATATTCTTTTGTATCTTTACCTATAAATTGTGTTGTAATTTCAGGCATGTCTTTCATAGCAGGAATTTTCCAGGGCTCGGTACCGTTTGCTATAAATCCGTCGGTTAAAAGAACCACGGGAGTCATATGCTCCAAAGCTATTTTTGCAGCTTCAAAAGCATAATTAAAACAATTTGAAGGCGTACTTGCTGCAATAACCGGAACAGGACTTTCACCGTTTCTTCCGAAAAGTGCTTGAAATAAATCCGATTGCTCCGTTTTTGTCGGCAAACCGGTAGAAGGACCGCCTCGTTGAACGTTTACAACGACCAAAGGAAGTTCTGTAATAACTGCTAAACCTAATGCTTCACCTTTTAATGCAAGACCCGGACCTGAAGTAGATGTTGCTGCAAGATGACCTGCAAATGCAGCACCTATTGATGTCATGATTCCGCCGATTTCATCTTCAGCTTGAAATGCTTTGGCTCCGAGGTCTCTTCTTTTTTCAATTTCAACAAGAATTTCGGAAGCGGGTGTAATGGGATATGAACCCAAGAAAAACGGAAGATTTGCTTTTTCGGCAGCTGCAAGCAATCCCCATGCTGTAGCGGTATTTCCGTTAACATTTCTGTAAACTCCTTTCTCAATTGTTGAAGAATGCACTCTGTATGAAGGCATTGCATGTATAGTAACAGCATAATTAAAACCGTCCTTCAATACTTTTATGTTAGCTTCTGCAACAGCAGGTTTTTTAGCAAATTTTTTCTCTAAGAATGTTACCGAATGTTCCATCGGTCTGTCAAAAATACAATAAACCATTCCGAGAGCAAACATATTTTTGCTTCGAACCATACTTTTTGCATCCAGACCTGAATCTTTTAAACTTTCTTTAGTCAGTGAAGTTATTGGGGCTTCAATAACATTAAAGTCATTATATATTTCTTTTAATTTTTCTTCGTTACAACCGGCTTTTACAAAATTTTTATCAGTAAATGCATCGGTATCAATAATAATTGTAGCACCATCCTTAGCCCAAACGACATTTGCTTTTAAAGCTGCAGGATTCATTGCAACAAGAACATCTGCAAAATCTCCGGGAGTATCAACTTTTTTACCGAAATTAAGCTGAAAACCCGAAACACCGCCCACAGTCCCCTGAGGAGCACGAATTTCTGCCGGATAATCCGGGAAAGTTGAAACATCGTCACCGATTAAAGCCGATGTATTTGAAAATTGAGTTCCGGTAAGTTGCATTCCGTCACCGGAATCACCGGCAAATTTAATTACAACCTGGTCAACTTCTATTATCTTTTTATCCATGATAAATTATATTGATTTGAAAATTTTATTATACAGCGGACAAATGTAAAAATATACTTTAAAAAACATCTAATATTCTATATGTTTTAGAAACATTTTTTATGAATTAATAACAAATTTTATTAAATTCACAATATTCACAGTTTTTTGTGTTACCGGTCATTTTAAAAGTATGATTGATATCAAAAATTTCTTCAATCAAATCAGTCAATTTTTCTTTAAAATCCGGTAAAACCATTTCCGTAACATTTTCATCCAAAGCTAATTTTCCGAATGCTTCATTAATTATCGGCATATCCGAAAAATCAAAACGATTCATTGAACGAGCATAATACAAAGACGGTCGTAATTTTAATCCGGAAAATTCTTTCATATTACTGACAATCAAGGTATAAAATAATGCTTGAAAAGCATTCGGATTTTTATTTTTTGTTTCTTTATTAAAAAGATTTTCTATTGAAAAATTGCCCTTCGGTTTGTTGCCTGATTTATAATCAATAATTCTGAAAACATCACCTTTTTTATCAATTCTGTCAATTATTCCGAATAATTTTACTTTGCAATTTTTATTATTAATCTTTACATTTAGTAACGTATTATAGGCTTTTTCTTTTTCTAAAGAAACAATCTTAAACGGTGTATATTTTTTATCATAGCTTAATACTGTTTTTACATAATTTGTTAAAACATTTTTGATAATAATTTGAATGCCTTCAGGTGAATAACTTTTATTAGTTATAAAGTGTTGTTTGAATGCTTTCAATACATAATTTTCAATTTCGGAAGCTATTGCATTAATATTGCTTTCAGTGATTATTTTATCATTATTTTCAAAAGTTAAATCTTTATAAATCAGTTCTAAGGCAGTATGCATAATTGAGCCGAATTCAGCCGGAGTAAATTCATCGTCGGATTTTTCAACTTCTTTCATACCTGCAACATACTTATAATAAAACTTTAAGCTGCAAGTCAAATAAGTATTCAAAGCAGAAGCTGAAAATGCTTTATTTTCAGAATTTCCGGAATCATTATAAATAAAACGATTTAATCGTTCTGAAACAGCATGATTTTTTTGAATTTCAATAAATTGTCTGCTTTGAATAAATATTTCATCATTAAAATGCGTATGTACAATTTCAAAATTGCTCTCATATAATAATTGCAAAATAAATCGACTCATTTCTCCCGAGTTAGAATCACTTACCAAATCATTATAGATAAGTGTTACATTCTCGGCACGCTGCAATAATCGATAAAAAAAATAGGCAAATACAGCATCCTGATGTTTAATTAAAGGTAAATCAAAAGCAAATCGTAAATTTTGAGAAATAAAAGTAGGTGCACGTGATATTTTCGGTAAATTTCCCTCATTGACGCCTAAAATAATAATGTTTTTAAAATCCAAATTCCGGGATTCCATTAAACCCATAACTTGTAATCCTTCATTTGATTCACCTTCAAAAGGAATGGAATCGGATTTCAAGATTTGGGTTAATATTTCATAAGTTAATTTTAAGCTTAACTTTTCATTATTCTCATTCAAAATTTCACGAAAACGCTTTATTTTTTTATATGCTCTGAAAATATATTCGTTTTTCAAACTGTTGCTTTCCTCTTCACTTTCAAGTTTATTTTTATCAAAAAAGATGAACAAAATATTCAATAAATTATTTAATAAATACTGAGTATTACCCTCATTTTTACTTACTGAAAATATAAGTTTCATAAGTTTATCTTCACTCTTAAGTAATTTCTCGGGAAGAAGATAAATAAGTTTTTCGTCATTAATAATTGTCGTAATTTCTTCGGATATTTTTGAATTATAGTCTTTTACATAAGGATGTTTAAGAATATTTAAAACATCTTTAAAATAAAAACTTTTATGTTTATGTTTTTCGAAAAACAGATGTAATTTAAAAAACTTAATGATGAAGTTATATAAAGGTGTAAATTTAAAAGAATAACCCATCGTAACATTTATTTTTTCAATTGTCTCGGGCAAAGCACTTAAAATCGGGAAAAGCATTGATTCATCTGCTGTTACAACAGCGGTATCATCTCCGTATTTTTCATCATCCTTTTTTATTATTGAATGTAATAATTTTGCTTGATTTAAATTTAAGGATGTTCCGATAATGTTAAAATGCTTATTCTTTGTAAAATTTTTCGGAAAATCGGCAGGTTTTATTCGAAGATCATTGATGTTTTTTCTTAAAAAGTCACCTGCTTCCTGTTTTTTATCAGACATATAGTACTCATCGCCATCCCAAAAAAATTCGGCAATTCTTTGTTTTTCAAAATATCTGAAAAATTTTAATTCTGCTTTATTTAAAGCATTAAATCCGAGAAAAAAGATTCTTTGACATTTATTAATTTTGACATTATCGGAATCAACCATTTCCGATAACACTCTATATATCAAACCGGTATATCCTATTTTTTGAGAAATTAAATATTTTGTGAAAGCTGCATAAACATCAGGCAATAAATTCCAAAGTCCGATAAATATCTCTTTCTCTTTGCTGCTTTTTTCTGTCAGAAAATTCTTCCAAAAATTTGACAATAATTCTTTTTGTTCTTCGGTCAACCAGTCAAAATGTGAATCTATTTCTTTAAGATTTTTAATATTTCGATAGATTTGCTGCGGATCGACTAACCAAGCATCAATTTCATTAAAATCCGAAAGAATAATTTCTCCTATTCGATAAAAACTGTCAAAAGAATAATTGCTGTTAAATTTTTTGAAGATTTTAAATAGTTCAAAAATTAAATTTAACTTTTCCGCATCTTCAAATCCCGTAATTTCACGAATAAGTTTTCCTATTTCAATCATTTTCGGAGGGCGAGATGTTTTGCCTATAATTTGAGCAAAATACTTTCGAAAATAATATTTTGTTCGTTTATTCGGAAAAACCAAACAACAGTCATGTATACTTTCAGAATTATTTTTAATAATATTATCAGCAGTTTCGTATAGAAAAGGTTTCATTTTTAAATTGAAAAAATTAAATTATTAAACATGTAAAGTTAAAAGGAAATTAAGAAAATCGATTAAGAATTATTAAAAATTGTCCAAGCTTTTTCTGCTTGAGAATGTAACATCTCCAGTCCGTTTTGAATTGTAGCAAGTCTTTTTTTTCCTTCTGAAAGAAATTGAGTCAAGGGCGGATTGTAAATTAAATCAAATAAATGATGATTTTTTGTTATGTATGAATACGGAATATCGGGCTTAACATTTGTGTCGGGAAAAATTCCGAGTGGTGTGGTTTTAACGTTTATTAAATTTTCGAAAATATTAGTTTTATTCAATTTTTTATAGGATATAAATTCACTTCCCGGCTTTTCTTTTCGTGAAACAAATTTACATTTAATATCTAAGCTTTTCAGTGCAAAAAAAACGGCTTTAGCAGCTCCTCCCGTTCCTAGTATTAATGCCGATTTTATTTCAGGATTTATTTTTTTTTGTAATGATTTTTTAAAACCGTAAACATCTGTATTATAACCGATTAATTTTCTAATATTTTCTTCATATACAATTTTAACAACATTTACGGCATTGATTTCCGAAGCCGAAACATCAAGTTCGTCCAAATAAGGAATAATTACTTCTTTATAAGGTGATGTAACATTGAAACCGATAAAATTTTTGTCGTTTTTTAATATTCCGGGAAACTGTGCAATATCAGATATCTGAAAATTATGATACTCGGCATCTTTAATATTTTCATTTCTGAACTTATCCAAAAAATATTTTCTTGAAAAAGAATGCGATAAAGGATAGCCGATTAAACCGAAAATTCGCATAAATTTTACTTTTTTGCTAAATGTTCAACGGACCAAACGGATAATACGCCGAGAATAAGAAATGCAATTGCTAAAGTAACTTCCAAGTTAAAAGATTCCGGAAGATAACGCATATAACTGCTGACAACAGGCTCGCCGTTTGCTTTTAAAACCTTTAAACCATCGCTGCCGATAAGATATTGAGCATGTTTCCACGGCCAAAGAATGATTAAAGAACCGAGAATAAAACCCGTTAAAGAAGCAATTGTTTGATTCTTATATTTTTTATAAATCCATGATAAAATATTTGAAAAAGCAGGCAAACCGATTACAATGCCTAAAGCAACGGGAAGCAATACATGAAAGTCCAGACTGTTAACGGAATCAATCATAACAAGTTGATAATTACCCATCAACACTAAAATAAATGAACCTGAAAGTCCGGGAAGAATCATACTGATTATAGCAATAATACCGCAAAGTACCAAATAAAAAAATGCATCGTTTTCAGCAGCAGGATTTTGAACAGAAATCCATACGGCAATTGCTGTGCCTATTATAAAAGACAAAATAACAGGAAGATTAATTTTCTCAATTGTTTTACCGACAAAATAAACAGATGCAATTATTAAACCGAAGAAAAATGCCCAAACAAAAACAGGATAATTTTCAAACAAATAAGCAAGTAATCGTGCAAAGGTAAAAATACTGGCAACGGCTCCGCCGAATACTGAAATTAAAAAAACTAAATCTGTATATTTTGTAAATTCTTTAAATTTTAAATGATATAATAATTTTAAAGAAGTTAAATTAAATGATTTTAAAGCGTCTATTAATCGTTCGAAAATACCCGTAATTAAAGCAATAGTTCCGCCGGAAACTCCGGGAATAACATTTGCCGCTCCGATACCGAAACCTTTAATAAACCAGGAAATAATATCTTTCATAAATATCTGTCTCTTTGTGTAGGACTGCAAAAGTAGTAAAAATATTTAATTTCTTGCATGTACAAATTAATTGCGAAATATTTAAAATCCCTTAAATTCGCAGGCGTAGCACAGATGTCTCTAAAATGAATGACTCA
>Ga0164318_10004537_pt1 | contig 13367 bp, 6 predicted proteins | sample GuaBasSedimGuay9_FD_113734 | JGI IMG/M metagenome (GOLD analysis project Ga0164318, IMG submission 113734) | Subseafloor sediment microbial communities from Guaymas Basin, Gulf of California, Mexico - Guay9, Core 4571-4, 0-3 cm | ecosystem: Environmental > Aquatic > Marine > Hydrothermal vents >...
CACCCCCAAAAATGGCTTGAATACCAGCACCGAGAAGACGATCAACGATACCTATGAAAATCGCAATAACCAACGATACCACAACTACCACAATGGTCGATCCAATCAACTCATCTTTTGTAGGCCAAGTGACCTTCCTCAACTCGGCGTTTACTTCCTTGAGGAACTTCTTAATTTTTTCCAAGACCTATTCCCCTAAATTATTCTGCAGGCCAGGGAGGAATTGAACCCCCAACAACCGGTTTTGGAGACCGGTGCTCTGCCAATTGAGCTACTGGCCTGTAAACACAAACCTTTTATCTCGTCTCCTTGTGCAGAGTATGCTTATCGCAAAAAGGACAATACTTGCGAAACTCCACACGCTCCGGATGCAGGCGCTTATTCTTCTTCGTAGTGTAATTGCGCCGTTTGCAACTGCCACAGGCTAAAATTACTCTTTCTCTCGGCATGCTGCTATCTGCTTTCTATTACTTATTCCTTATTCCACGATCTCGGAAACGACACCGGCACCTACCGTGCGGCCTCCCTCGCGGATCGCAAAACGTAACTCTTTCTCCATCGCGATCGGTGTTATTAACTCTACCGACATCGCTACATTATCTCCAGGCATTACCATCTCTATATTCTCAGGCAATGTCGATACCCCCGTAACGTCCGTCGTCCGAAAATAAAACTGCGGACGATAACCCGTGAAAAACGGCGTGTGACGACCTCCCTCTTCCTTCGTCAATACATATACCTCAGCCTTGAACTTCACATGAGGAGTAATAGAACCTGGCTTCGCCAATACCATCCCACGCTCTATCTCATCCTTGTCAACTCCTCGAAGCAATAACCCTACATTATCACCCGCCTCGCCAGTATCCAACAACTTACGAAACATCTCTACTCCCGTTACTACCGTCTTGCGAGTGTCTCGTATGCCTACGATCTCTACCTCTTCACCCTTGTTGATAACACCACGATCTATTCGACCTGTACCTACCGTCCCGCGACCAGTTATACTAAATACATCCTCTATAGGCATCAAAAACGGCTTGTCAGTGTCGCGCTTCGGCTCTGGTATGTATGTGTCCAAGGCTTCCAACAACTCGTGAATTGACTTGAATACAGGATCATCCAAAGACCTCGACTCATCTGCTCCGGCTGTCATCGCCTCCAATGCAGAACCTCGAATAACAGGGATGTCATCTCCCGGAAACTTGTACTGACTCAACAAGTCTCGCACCTCAAGCTCAACCAAATCCAATAACTCAGGATCATCTACCTGATCTACCTTATTCATGTATACTATGATATATGGCACACCCACCTGACGCGCCAGCAATATGTGCTCACGCGTCTGAGGCATAGGACCATCCGCTGCCGATACCACCAATATCGCTCCGTCCATCTGTGCAGCACCTGTTATCATGTTCTTTACATAGTCTGCGTGACCAGGACAATCTACGTGTGCATAGTGACGCTTATCACTCTCGTACTCCACGTGGGCAGTCGCTATCGTGATACCACGCTCACGCTCCTCGGGAGCATTATCGATCGAATCAAACGACCGTACCGAGGTTCCTGTCTTGCGAGACAATACCATCGTCATCGCAGCAGTCAAGGTCGTCTTACCATGATCCACGTGGCCTATCGTCCCTACGTTCACATGTGGCTTCGTGCGTTCATACTTTTCCTTCGCCATGACTAAGACTTACCTCCCATCATATACCAATCTTGTGTAACATTTTTTTCGTAACTTCTTCCGGAACAGCGTCATATTTAGAAAATTGCATTGTAGAAACAGCTCTCCCTTGTGAGATGTTCCGCAGGGTATTAGCATAACCGAACATCTCCGAAAGAGGGACTGTCACTGCAATTACAATAGCTTCTTGCTTTGGCACCATACCATTAATCTTACCTCGTCGGGAATTTAAATCACTCACAACTGCGCCGGTGTACACCTCAGGGGTTACTACCTCAACGTCCATAATGGGTTCCAACAATAGCGGTTCAGCCTTGCGAACGCCATTATGAAGAGCCATTGAACCAGCAACCCTAAAAGCCATTTCCGATGAATCAACCTCGTGATAACTGCCATCTATAAGTTCGGCATGAATTCCCGTAATAGGGTAACCAGCAAGGACTCCATTATCCATAGCGTCGCGCACACCCTTCTCAACGTAAGTAATGTATTCCTTGGGGATCACACCCCTTATAATCTTGTTCTCGAAAATAAAATGAGTGTTATCTGTGGTTGGGCGAAGACGCAAAACAACATGCCCATATTGTCCCCTACCACCAGATTGACGCACAAACCGTCCCTCACATTCGACTTCTCTGATGATAGTTTCTTTGTAAGCTACTGATGGACGTCCCACTGAAGCCCCAACATTAAACTCTCTCTTGAGACGATCGACGAGGACTCCAAGATGAAGCTCACCCATACCACTGATAATCGTCTGAGCAGTATCTTCATCCTGTCGAATTTGGAAAGTTGGGTCTTCCTCAGATAGCTTCACCAGAGCCTCGGTCAATTTATCTTGATCAGCCTGAGTCTTGGGCTCAATAGAGACCGAAACAACCGGTTCGGGGAACGACATGCGCTCCAGCACTATTGGATGTTTAACATCACACAGGGTGTCGCCCGTTGTAGTTTTGCGTAGCCCAATAGCGGCAACAATATCTCCAGCGTTGGCCATACTGATATCTTCGCGCTTATTAGAGTGCATACGGAGAATACGAGCAATGCGCTCCTTTATTCCTGAAATCGGATTCAGCAGATAGGAGCCGGCTTTAATCTGGCCGGAGTACACCCGCATATATGTCAATCGCCCGACATAAGGATCAGTTACAATTTTGAAGGCAAGCGCCGACGTAGGCTCGTCATTGGATGGTCGTCTCGTAATCGTTTTCTTCGAATTGTCAACATCATGTCCCTCTATCGGAGGTTTATCCAGCGGTGAGGGCAGAAAATCGACCACCGAATCAAGCAGCTTCTGAATTCCCTTGTTTTTGAAAGAGGATCCACATATTACCGGAACCATATCCAAAGCAATAGTTGCCCGCCGAACAGCCGCCATAACCTTGTCCGAATCAAGAGGACGATCCTGAAGGAATTGCTCGAGGAGCTGGTCATCATAGTCAGCCACCGCCTCGAGCAATTTCTCCCGGTACTGGTTAGCAGTCTCAAGCATATCATTTGGCACATCAAGATCATCAAAAGTAATTCCGGCGGAGTCTTCATGAAATACGCGGAATTTCATTGTCAGTAAATCAATAATTCCGCTGAACATTTCTCCTTGTCCGGCGGGGATATTAACAGCCACACAGTTGCCACCGAAGCGTTTATTCATAGAGGAAATAGTCTCATCGAAATTAGCTCCTGTGCGATCCATTTTATTTATATAAGCCACTCGCGGTACTCGGTACTTATCAGCCTGACGCCACACAGTTTCGGATTGAGGTTCCACACCACCTACAGCACAGAAAAGAGCTATAGCTCCATCAAGTACTCGCAGAGAGCGTTCCACTTCCACAGTAAAGTCAACATGACCGGGAGTGTCAAGAATGTTAATCATATGATCCTGCCAATAGCAGGTTGTAGCAGCAGAAGTAATTGTGATACCACGTTCTTTCTCCTGCTCCATCCAGTCCATAGTGGCAGAACCATCATGCACCTCTCCCATACGATGCGTCTCCCCTGTATAGAAGAGGATCCGCTCCGTGGTGGTGGTTTTCCCAGCATCGATGTGTGCCATAATACCGATATTTCTAACCTTTTCCAGACTCATAATACAGACACAAAAAATCCCCGATATACAGTTCTCAACCAATCATTATCGAGTGAATCAGGGGGTGGCAAAATCTTGTTCGAATTAAACAAGGACGGACTATACGAGACTAAGGCTCACCACCGCCGCAATTTCATTATCATCAAAGCTAATTCCCAACTAATCACGTTAAGAGGCAAGCCGACTCATTCCAACATAAGCTCCAACAGCTACCATCGGAAATGCGCAAAGGCCTTATTGGCCTCAGCCATCTTGTGCGTATCCTCCTTCTTTTTTATTGAAGCGCCTTCATTATTTGCCGCTGACAGGAATTCCGCTGAAAGTTTCTCAGCCATTGAGTTTCCACTTCTAGCCTTAGCATAAGAAATAATCCACCTTATAGCCAGGGCTGTGCGTCGTTCCGGTCGAACTTCTACCGGCACCTGGTAAGTGGCGCCTCCTACACGGCGTGAACGGACCTCAAGAACAGGCTTAACGTTATTCACCGATTTATGAAAAAGGTCAAGTCCGTTCTCGCTCGATTTCTTTTCTGCCTTCTCAAGCGCACTATACAGAATTCGCTCCGCTGTGGAGCGTTTCCCGTTCTTCATTAAACATGACACAAACTGACTTATCAGCTTGTCATTGTATTTATAATCAGAAATGACTTGCCGTTTGCTTGCACTATATCTTCTTGACATTTTTCACCTGTTCACTATGCTTTCGGCTTTTTAGTACCATACTTCGATCGCGAATTGCGGCGATCAGCCACTCCAGAAGTATCCATAGTACCGCGAATAATATGGTAACGGACACCGGGGAGATCTTTAACACGACCACCGCGTATCATAACAATCGAGTGCTCCTGCAGATTGTGTCCTTCTCCGGGGATATAGGCAGTTACCTCTATCTGGTTGGTAAGGCGAACCCTTGCCACCTTACGCAAAGCCGAGTTCGGCTTCTTTGGTGTCGAAGTATAAACACGAGTACAGACACCACGTTTCTGCGGACAAGACCCCATTGCCGGGGTTTTCGTTTTACCCAGAATCCGCTTTCTACCTTTGCGAATCAACTGATTTATTGTCGGCACAATCTCTCCTAAAATACCTTAATCAAAAACTGAGCATAGACCAGCAAATTTAATGATATATCTCTATCTGTCAAGCGTTTTTATCAAAAATGTCGGCAATTGTCTTTGGTTCATTACCTCCGGCATGTTCACCAACAGCGGCACCAATTTCTTCCTCTTCTTCTACTTCTTCAATCACTTCAATTGACTTGTATTTCTTAATGCCAGTACCAGCCGGAATCAAATGACCAATAATAACATTTTCCTTCAGACCAAGAAGATAGTCCATTTTACCCGATATGGCCGCCTCGGTCAAAACCTTGGTGGTCTCCTGGAACGAAGCTGCCGAGATAAAGCTCTCGGTAGATAACGAAGCCCTGGTTATACCCAACAGAAGCGGTCGAGAAGTAGCCGGTTCACCACCCTCTGCAATAACCCTGGCGTTTTCCTCAGAGAACTTAATCTTGTCTACTTTCTCTCCTTCAAGGAAGTTTGTTTCGCCAATAGACTCAATTTGCACCTTCTGCATCATTTGTCGGACAATAACTTCGATGTGTTTATCGTTTATTGTTACCCCTTGTAAACGATAGACTTCCTGAATTTCATTCACCAGATACGACTGAGCTTCATAAACACCTAGAATGCTTAAAACATCATGTGGATCAATGGCACCCTCACACAACCTGTCACCTGCCATAACACTATCTCCAGAGTGAACCATAAGATGTTTTCCGTGCGGAATGAGGTAATCTCTAACCTCATCGTGCTCGCCTTCGACTACGATCTGCTGCTGACCACGAACGATCTTGCCAAGCTCAATTTCGCCATCGACTTCTGAGACTACAGCCGGATCGTGAGGACGACGCGCTTCAAACAACTCTGCTACTCGTGGAAGGCCACCTGTAATATCACGTGACTTGGAAATGACACGAGGCATTTTCACGAGTATATCCCCCGCCTTAATTAACTGACCATCCGAAACCTGCAACTGAGCGTCAGTAGGGATACGAAAGCTTTCTATAGTCTTATTGCCTTTTTGAATCATAATCGTAGGGAAGATAGTCTTATCCTTAGTCTCAATTATGATAGACTGAATCAAACCCGTCTGCTCATCGTGAGCTTCACGGAAAGACACATCCTTAATGATATCTTTGAACTTCACCTTACCTGATTTCTCGGCCAGAATAGTACCGGTGTAAGGATCCCACTCGAAGATAATGTCACCACGTTTGACCGTTTGGTTTTCTTCAACCAGCAAATGAGCACCATAGGGAACTTTGAGCTTGGCTCTTACACGATCTTTCTCATCTTGGATGTGAACTTCACCAACCCCTTCACGACTAATCACCATAGCAGTTCCATCATCGCGATCGATTAACTTAATCTGCTTGAACAGAACAACACCATCGAATTTCGCTTCCACCTGTGATTGCTCTGCAATACGAGCAGCAGTACCACCAATGTGGAAAGTTCGGAGAGTCAACTGAGTACCTGGCTCACCAATAGATTGAGCGGCTATCACACCGACAGCCTCACCAATATTGACTGTTTTCATCGTAGCCAGATCACGTCCATAACATTTGGCACATACACCGTACTTGGATTCGCAGGTTAACACAGAACGGATATAAACGGTCTCTATGTCAGCCTCTTCAATAGCGTCAGCTTCATGTTCCTCAATAGGATCGCCAGCTTTTACAATAAGTTCTTCAGTTATGGGATCATAAATATCCTCAAGTGTAACCCTCCCTAAAATACGGTCGTGAAGAGAAACGATAACTTCCTCTCCTTCCTTAATGGCCGAAACCTCAATCCCCAAAATCGTGCCACAGTCAATATCGCGGATAATCACATCCTGAGCCACATCAACAAGCCTTCGAGTAAGGTAGCCAGCATCGGCTGTCTTTAAGGCCGTATCTGCTAAACCTTTGCGGGCACCATGAGTCGATATGAAGTATTCCTGCACGGTGAGCCCTTCGCGGAAGTTAGACGTAATTGGATTCTCGATAATCTCGCCCACACCACCAGTGATCTTCTTCTGTGGTTTTGCCATAAGACCGCGAATTCCAGCCAACTGGCGTATCTGTTCCCGAGAACCTCGAGCACCGGAGTCGGCCATCATATATACAGGGTTAAAACCACCTTGGTCCAAAGCCAGGTTATCAAACATGACATTAGCGATGTCAGCAGTTGTGCGAGTCCATTTATCAATAACCTGGTTATAACGTTCGCCATTGGTGATAACTCCGCGTTCATACTGCTTCTGTATCTTCTTTACCTCTCCCTCCGTCTTCGCCAACAGCTGTTCCTTATCATACGAGACAACCAAATCATCAATAGAAACGGTTACGCCTGACTTGGTCGCATACTCAAAGCCGATGTCTTTAAGTCTATCAAGAAAATCGACTGTTACTGTCTGACCAAAGAGCCAGAATGTCTGACCAACGAGCTTTTCCAGTATTTTCTTATTAACGACTTCATTGCTAAATGGCAGACCATCAGGAAGGATATCGTTAAAAATTAATCTCCCTACAGTCGTTTTGATAACCTTATAGTCAATCCGCACATCAGCCATTGCGTGCAGGTCTATATTTCCGGTATTATATGCTGCCAGCGCTTCATCAATAGAGTAAAAACACATTCCCTCTCCTTTAGCGCCAGCCCTGGCTTTAGTCAAGTAATAACAACCGATCACCATATCCTGAGAAGGAACCGCAACTGGCCGACCTGAAGACGGTAGAAGAATGTTGTTTGTGGCCAACATCAGAATCCTTGCCTCAAGCTGTGCTTCAAACGACAGGGGAACATGAACAGCCATCTGGTCGCCATCGAAGTCCGCATTGAAGGCAGCACAAACTAACGGATGGAGTCGGATAGCTTTACCCTCTACCAATACTGGATAGAAAGCCTGAATACCAAGCCGATGTAGAGTAGGGGCACGATTGAGCATTACCGGATGGTCTTCAATAATTTCTTCGAGGATATCCCAAACCTCTGGCTTTTCATGTTCAACCAGCTTCTTGGCTGACTTGACTGTCTGCACATACCCCTTTTCTTCAAGCTTCATAATGATGAAAGGCTTAAATAACTCCAGGGCCATGTTTTTAGGAAGACCACATTGGTGCAACTTCAACTCCGGGCCGACAACAATAACTGACCTGCCAGAGTAATCAACACGTTTGCCAAGCAGGTTCTGACGGAAACGCCCTTGCTTCCCCTTTAGAAGATCTGACAGGGACTTAAGCGGGCGTTTGGAATCGCCTCGTACCGAGTGGGTTCGTCGACCGTTATCCAATAAAGCATCAACCGCTTCCTGCAACATTCGTTTCTCATTGCGCAGGATGACCTCTGGAGCTTGAATATCAATCAACTTCTTGAGTCGGTTGTTTCTGTTTATTACTCGACGATAGAGATCGTTCAGATCAGAAGTTGCGAATCGCCCTCCATCTAGTGGAACTAAAGGACGAAGATCGGGGGGGATAACAGGGATTACTTCCAGAACCATCCACTCAGGGCGATTGTTGGACTGACGGAATGACTCGACTATTCGCAGACGCTTGAGTACATCCTTCTTGCGCTGAACTGATGTTTCAACTTTGGCTTGAGCTCGGAGTTCCAGTGCTATTTCATCGATGTCCATCCGTGACAGTATTTCACGAACAGCCTCAGCACCCATACGGGCATCGAAATCTTTACCAGCTTCCTGAAGATCGACATACTCTTCCTCGGTAAGGGCATCACCTTCCTGGTAAGAAGAGTTGCCAGGATCTATCATTAAGTAATTCTCATAATATAGAATTCTCTCCAACTCGCGAATAGATAGACTTAGCATGTGTCCTATTCGAGAAGGGAGTGATTTGAAATACCAAATGTGTGACACAGGAACAGCCAGCTCGATATGTCCATTGCGTTCACGCCGCACTTTAGACTGAGTTACCTCTACACCACAACGATCACATACAATTCCCCGAAAGCGGATACGTTTGTATTTTCCACAATTACATTCCCAGTCCTTAACCGGGCCGAAGATGCGCTCACAGAAAAGTCCGTCCCTTTCCGGCTTGAAAGAACGATAGTTGATCGTCTCGGGCTTAGTGACTTCCCCGAAGGACCATGAAAGGATAGTCTCTGGTGAAGCCATCTGTATCTGTATAGCAGCAAAGTCGGCCTGACCTTTATTATGCACCATGTTCTTCCCGGTGATATCGATCATGGCTCTCTCCTCACATTACCAGTACTGTTATTCTTCATAAGTATCCCCAATCATCTCTCTCTACTTCTCAATCAGCCTAACATCAAGACAAAGTGCCTGCAGTTCTTTGATAAGAACATTAAATGCTTCAGGGTAACCCGGTTCGGGCGAGTTTTCCCCCTTGACAATCGCCTCATAGACTCGACTGCGACCGGTTACATCGTCAGATTTAACCGTTAACATCTCCTGTAAGGTGTATGCAGCCCCGTAAGCCTCAAGTGCCCAGACTTCCATTTCACCGAAACGCTGACCGCCAAACTGAGCTTTACCACCCAGCGGCTGCTGCGTAACCAGAGAATAAGGACCAATAGATCGAGCATGAATTTTATTATCAACCAAGTGGGATAGTTTTAGCATATAGATATAGCCAACTGTGATCTGATTATCGAAAGCATCACCGGTCATCCCATCATACAAAGTCATTTTTCCGCTCTCAGGTAAACCAGCTTCGCATAGCTTCTCTTTGATCTGTGCAATAGAGGCGCCCTCGAAAATCGGGTTGGCAACATATTCACCCAGTTCCTTGACCGCCCAGCCGAGATGGGTTTCAAGCACCTGACCAACATTCATACGCGACGGTACCCCAAGAGGATTGAGGATAATATCAACCGTAGTACCATCAGCCATATGAGGTAAATCTTCAATTGGAACAATTCTAGAAACAACCCCTTTGTTCCCGTGACGACCAGCCATTTTATCGCCCACCGATATTTTTCTACGAATGGCAATAGTAACTTTCACAAGTTGTTTTACACCTGGAGGAAGTTCCGCTCCACGCACAATTTTATCGATCTCTATTTCCATTTGTTGCTGTTTTTCAGCTACCAACACCTTCGCTTCCTCAATGATTGAGTTGACGTTCTTGTTGGTGGCTTCTTCGCGGCAATATCCCTCTGGAGCTACGGCATTATCGACGTCAAATTCAGCGAAGAAATCTTCTTTATATTTATGGCCGGCTCTCACCAATATGGCATTATCTATAGCGGAGCGAATAGTCAACGAAGTTTTCCCAACCAGCAACTCATCCAGTTTATTATTTCTTAAAACTGTAATTTCTTTAATCAGGTTATTAAAGCGCTTTTTAATCGAGGCTACTTCTGTTTTTTCCTGTTTCTTTGATTCCTCTGTACGCTCCTTACGACTGAAGAGCTGAGTTCTAATGACAACACCCTTCATACCCGGAGGAGCTTTCAATGAGGCATCGCGGACATCTCCTGCCTTTTCTCCAAAAATTGCCCTCAGGAGCCTCTCTTCGGGAGAAAGCTCAGTCTCACCCTTGGGAGTAACCTTACCTACAAGGATATCTCCCGCTTCAATTTCGGCGCCCTCACGAACAATTCCCGTCTCGTCGAGGTTGAGCAAAGCCTCCTCAGATACATTAGGGATTTCACGAGTGATTTCCTCAGCACCCCGCTTGGTATCACGAACCTGCAATTCAAACTCTTCAACATGGACCGAAGTATAGATGTCTTCGTGAATCAGCTTTTCTGACAAGATGATAGCATCTTCGTAGTTATACCCACGCCACGGCATGAAAGCCACCAGCACGTTATATCCCAGAGCAAGTTCACCTCGGTCCACAGCTGGACCATCAGCGATGCAATCACCTGCGGAAACAATGTCACCCGTATTGACAGTAGGTCGAAATCCTACACATGTATCTTGGTTTGATCGACGGTATTTAGTAAGTTCATATTCGTCATTCTCAACCCAGCCCAATTTGTCGACCTGATGCTTGATGTTAGGCTTTATCACAATCCTCGAGGCATCGACGTGGACCACCTCGCCGGAACGTTTAGCCTTGATAACAGACCCTGAATCTTCAGCAACCTTACGCTCCATACCAGTTCCAACCAATGGCGTCTGGGTTCTTAAAAGCGGTACAGCCTGGCGTTGCATATTGGAACCCATCAAAGCACGGTTAGCATCATCATGTTCCAGAAACGGAATAAGCGAAGCCGCAACAGAAACAATCTGACGCGGTGACACATCCATATACGCCACCTCTTCAGCGTCGACTAAGGGGTAGTCAGAACGTCGCCTTGCAATAATGCGGCTATTAATAAATCGGCCATTCTTATTTACCGGTTCATCGCACTGGGCTATGAAAAAGCGGTCCTCCAGATCGGCTGATAGATATTCAATTTCGTCAGTTAGTTTACCCTTGGAAACTTTACGATATGGCGTTTCAAGAAAACCATATTTATTGATGCGAGCAAAAGTAGACAACTGCGTAATCAAACCAATATTGGGACCTTCTGGTGTTTCGATCGGACACATACGACCATAGTGAGTATAGTGTACGTCGCGCACCTCAAATCCGGCTCGTTCACGGGTCAGACCACCGGGACCAAGCACCGACAAACGTCGCTTGTGGGACAGCTCCGAAAGCGGGTTAGTTTGATCCATAAACTGCGATAGTTGAGAAGAGCCAAAGAAAGTCTCAACCACAGTAGAGACTGTTCTGGCATTAACCAACAACTGCGGAGTGACATTTTCCTGATCTTTAAGCGATAGCCTTTCTCTGATCGTGCGTGCTACACGTGACAGGCCAACAGAAAATAAATTAGACATCAATTCACCAACCGTGCGAGCTCGACGATTGCCAAGATGGTCAATATCGTCCGTAAAGCCCTGATCGTTAACAAGACCGATGAGGTACCTTACAATTTCTACAAAGTCACGAGAATCAAGAGTAGTCTTATCCAGAGGAATATCCATATTCATGCGTTGATTAATCATGTGGCGGCCGACTTCTCCAAGATCATATCGTTTGCTATTGAAGAAGAATTTCTCCAACAAGGCTTCAGCCATGTCTAAAGTCGGTGGCTCGCCCGGACGAATTAGAGAATATATCTTCACAAGCGCTTCTTCACGAGATTTGGTCGTATCCTTGCGCATTGTATTAAGAATTACAAAAACTTCCCGCTTGTTGACATCAGGTGATATCAGTTTTATTGTTTTACGACCCATACCGACAAGTTGTTCAATAATAGACTCTACTAACGGTTCGCCGGGACTAAAAACAACCTCACCTGTTTCGGTATCAACAATGCTCTCTGCCAGTACAGCCTTCTCCAATTTAGACGGATCTGTTTTCGTAAGGTTCACCTTGGTAACCGTGTAGAACAGATCAATGAGATCATCGTCGGTCGAAAAACCCAAGGCGCGTAAAAGAGTTGTCGCTGGCATCTTTCTACGAGAATCAATATAGACATACATGATATCGTTAATGTCCATAGCAAATTCGACCCACGAACCTCGATATGGTATAATCCGTGCAGAGTTAAGCTTCTTGCCATTAGGATGAGTGGATTCGCCGAAGAAAACCCCGGGACTTCTATGAAGTTGACTGACCACCACACGTTCAGAGCCGTGGATTATAAAGGTACCCCACTCAGTAATGAGTGGCAACTCTCCAAGGTAAACATCCTGTTCAATTATGTCCTTGACTACCTTCTCCTCGCCCTCTCCTTCCCTGGTAATGAGTCTCATGGTCACACGCAGAGGAGAGGCGAACGACATATTCCTGTCACGGCATTCATCAATTGTATACCTGCCAGGCCCAAGATGATATCCGACATATTCAAGAGAGTATTTCTCATGAACGTCTGTTACGGGGAAAATATCGGTAAAGATTTGATGCAGCCCCTCCATTTTCCTTTCACTGGCCGGGACATCTGGCTGCATAAAGCTCCTGTAGGAATTAAGCTGTACCTCCAACAGGTTGGGCATCTCAGTCGCATCAATGTGCGATCCAAAAGTTTTCCGATCTATCATTGCTGAGCGGGTCAAGTCATTACCCTCCTAATACAAGACAAAGAAAGCCCATTGGACTCGGAACTTTTCCGGACCGGGCCATTAAAACGGACAATAGCAATATACACTTGCGGTGATCCTGTCATTTCTTCCATTCATCTCCCAACTATATAGTCATGGGAGCTGTTTCTGTGTTCAGTTCACCAACCGCAAAAACAAGTTCGGGGATTTAGTTAGCTAATCTCGTACATACAAAATCAGTCTGCCGGAAACGGCAACCCTTCCGGCAGATGAATCCATGAAACTTACTTAATTTCGACAATTGCGCCGACTTCTTCAAGTTTCTCTTTAGCCTTTTCGGAGTCTTCCTTTGAGACACCCTCTTTGACCTTAGTAGGGGCACTCTCAACGAGATCCTTGGCCTCTTTCAGACCTAGAGAAGTTAGCTCGCGGACGACTTTTATGACCTGAATCTTTTTGTCGCCAATACCCTGAAGCACGACATCGAATTCAGTCTGTTCTTCTTCGGCAG
>Ga0164318_10004538_pt1 | contig 13366 bp, 11 predicted proteins | sample GuaBasSedimGuay9_FD_113734 | JGI IMG/M metagenome (GOLD analysis project Ga0164318, IMG submission 113734) | Subseafloor sediment microbial communities from Guaymas Basin, Gulf of California, Mexico - Guay9, Core 4571-4, 0-3 cm | ecosystem: Environmental > Aquatic > Marine > Hydrothermal vents...
GAGAGTTGTTTTCCGGTAGCAAATTGATTCTCCTGGAGGTATTCAAGAATTTTATCTTTTGAATTCATGAAACCATTATATTTATTATCAACTTGTTGTCAACCAATAATTAATTTAATTGTCAACCATACTATTCAAGATGACATCTATCAAAAGGCGTGTAACCGATGTGTACAGAAATTCTCGTCTGTTTTGCAAGAGATGAGGAACGGTATTGATAATAATTTTTTTTTCAAACACTTAACCCGGAAGCCGCTTCGCTTTGTCTTTATTATAAATGGTAGAATACATTATTCGATGTTAAACGTTCGATGTTCGACGTTCATCTTTTAAATGCCCTCAAGGTGTGGATTCCTCATTAAAATATGTTGAATCTGAATTTACGATAGGTCATTAGCCCTGCATTTATGGATTGAGACTATCTAAGTAAAAGTACAGAAGATTCACTCCCTCGAATGAGCTTGTCCACTTTACCTCTGGGAAACATTTTGTTCAGTAAGGACTGTTCCCCCATCCATAACGCCATCATAGACCGCCTGGCCTCTTGTGATATGAATGATGCCAGTGAAGCAGCGTCCACCAGTTTAATCCAAGCCTTGATTTGGCGAGCGTTATAATATTTCAGGATGGCATTTAAATTTTTTTCAACCATGGGTTTCAGTTTTGTCCCATCCGTTAACCCCACAATCTCCAATTCTGTCTGATACAGTGTCACCATCTGGTTGATCATCTCAACCGATTTCTGGCTAATATTTTCCTGGTCCAGACAGCATGCTATTTTGCTAATCTTTTTCTTTTCTTTTTTTACAACAAGAACCGAACATGTTGCATTATTGGCGACTTTTTGGGGAAGATTAGCCGCGCCTTCCCACTGACAATCTCCTGCTTTGTAGCATCCCATGGCTATCAAATCACTGTCATTTTCCTGGGATTGGGCCAATATTTCTTTGACCGGATTGCCGGATCTTAACAATATTTTTAAATCTTTCCTGGCTCCACGGCATACATACAACTCTTCCCACATCCCTTTTTTAACTTCGACAAATTCATGGTTGCACACCCGTTTTTCATAAGGGGACTCTACTTTTTCAAAATGGTCAAGAAAGTTGCGGCGATAATTTTGTAACGCTTTGCTTAAAGGATGTTTTATTTCGGTGTGACCCGATGATCGGCTGATGTCCGTCACTTTAGGCCCAACCCCAAGCAACGTTACGTCCGCCCATGTGTTCCCGGCCAGTTTGGCCACATCTTTGACGATATGGGCGCTGTAAGGATGTTGATCTACCGCTACAAGAATTCTCATAATAACCTCTCTTGCTTTTTATTCATTTGTTCATTGCCAGAAAATAAGAATCGGAGACGGAATATGGCTCAACAATTGAAACCAGTTACTTTTTTTGCTTATGGAGTGGTGGAGTGAAGATGCTACAAGTCCATAGTCCCGCAGCACATCACCGATTTCTTCCGGCGTACCTTTAATCGTCCGACAATCTTCGGGGTGCCAATTCTGTTCCATTAGGATTTTTTCAATGGCATTTAATGTCCCATTCGCGTCCGCTTTGCCTTTGGAGGAGAGTTGCCCTGGTTCCTGAAATTTACAATAAATCAGGTCGAAGTTGAGCTTTCCGCCGCCAAAAATTTTCAAAAACATGGAAATAAGTTTTTTAGACTCTGCTTCATCTCTTACAATCAGCGCAATTTTCTCCAAATTGACCAGGTTTTTAACAACAATGACCGGGCAGGGAATATGCCTGTAAAGCCGGGAATGTATTTTATCGTAGAGCTTTTTGGCGGTAAAGCTATGAAGTGATCCTTCCACAAACAGATCATACGATTCCCTTTGTATTTCACGAAGAATTTCATTTTCGCGATCTCCGACAAGCATTTTTGGGGACCCGAGCATCGGGCATGAAGATTTCTCCGCATTTATCAATTGTGCAATCTCAAATTCCCCTGTTTTTAGCATCGCACTTTCCCAGGTACGGCGAACCCATCCGGTGCCCGGTGCATGTCCATCTTGATCCAGCTCCTCCACATGAACGGTATGCAGCTTCATGTCAATAACCCGGGTCAATTGACAGGCATACCTGAGTGCAATACTTGATGCCAAATCTGCATCAAGATAAACGAGCGTTCTTAACATGGTTATTCTCCCTTTTACTAAATATCAGGATACTAAAAAAAATCCTTCATTGCTGTTTGATTTAATAATTATCTTTTTCCTTTAATCTTGCTTTCCGCTTTGGCAACAACGTCTTTGATTTCACCCAATTTAAAGGGCTTTGCCAGAAAATCGAAAACCCCTTTTTTGAAAGACTCCTTGGCGGTTTCCATGGTGGCAAACCCGGTGATAACAATAACCTCGGTTACAGGAGATCGGTTCTTTACCCGGGTTAAAAATTCCATGCCGTCGATTCCTTCCATTTTAAGGTCGGTGATAACAATATCGAACTCTTTTTCCATGATTCGGTTCGAGGCTTCCAGACTACGAGAAAAGGCTTCAACGTCATATCCTGACTTTTCCATTGCCGGTTTTAAACGTTTCAGGACGATCGGTTCATCATCCAGAATAAGGACTTTTGTTTTTTGTTCGCTGCCCATGATACCCCCTTAAATTACCTTTTGTTTGATATGATCATTCTTTAGATCTTCAAAGATATTTTTGAGCTTGGTCACCTCCTGTTCGTGGTTCATTTTGACATCGAGTTGACGCGTAAATGCAACCAATAATCCCAGGACTTGCATTTTTTCTTCCATCATTTCAATATCCAGTTTTTTGATTCGGGCGACAACTAAATCTCCCCGGATATCGACACGAAAATCGCTTTTTGCCAGAATCTCCGCCAGCATTCTGGCCCTGCGTGATCTGCGTGATATATCGGTCACACCACCAAGGAATCGAAAATAGGCATAATTGTCATTCAAGTTTTTACTGATATAGGCCGCAATCATAGTAAAATGATATCCCAAACGCAAGTTTATGTTGACATATTCTTTGGACAACACTGCCAGATTCTGTCCAACATATTTCGGCGTAGCCATGGAAGATGAAAACGTTCGGGTCAGACTCGACATAAAACTGCCGAAATCCACGGACATCGGCTCCGTATCCCAGGCGTCGGGCACAGAAAGTCCTTTTAAAAAGGCTTTCATGGGGACGGAGTTGATCTCTTGAGGCTTCACCGCTGAAACGCTTGCCGATTCTCTGATACCGTCGCCGATATCGATTACAATAAGGTCTAAAGGGATATCGAATTTCAATTTTCTTCCGGAACCCACGGTGTCACCGATTTTGGCATATTCCAGTTCAATCAACTCTGACACAGCCTTTTCATGGACATATCGCGTAATGTCATGAAACGTTTTGCAGCCGGATGGTTTAAAGTTTTTTTCAGTGGGATCCAGAAGATTTAATGGTGCAATTTTTTTCAGAACTCTTTGCAGCAACCGATATTCATATGTTGTTTCAAAGGTTTCCTCGGCAAACTCGTAATAGCACAGAGCCTTGACCGCTCCTTCATAAACCACATTTTCCCGGGCATCCACAGTGATGATCTGACCGGGGCGCAGAAGGTGTGTGGCAATGCCTGTATTGACGATGGTTGGCACTCGGAATTCTCTGGCGATGCTTGCCATATGGCCGGTGGGCGAACCGACATCGGTAATGATAGCGCCGGTTTTTTTAATGACTTTTCCCAGCCGGGGAGACGTATAGGCGGTCACCAGAATAGCATCGCTGGGGAAACGATCGAGATCCTCGTCGGTCTTGACGAGAAAAACCTTGCCGGTGGCAATTCCTTCCTGGGCAATGGATCCTTTGTTTTGGAATATAATCGTGAAATCATCCAAAACAGATGAAATATCACACACCAATTTTGCGACTTGATCCTTGATATTAAGAGATCTGGCTTGCAAAATAATAAGATTGTCCTCTTCATCAATGGCCCACTCGATATCCTGGGGATTTTTAAAACGACGTTCGATCATCAAACCGGCTTCGGCGATCTGTTTCATCTGTTCATCAGTCAGACAGGTATTGGTTTGAAGGTCTTGATGAACCGCCTGTATCCTCGTCCCGCCACCTTTTTGAGCCACTAGCTTTTCAGTTTTACGAACGATATCAAGGGATTTTAGCGGATACGGCTCTTCCCGAGCCATGGTATACAGATCCGCCCTTACTTCTCCGGAGACCACAGGCGCACCCAGTCCCCAGGTTGCATTAATCAGCATGACGTCACGATCCGGAGCTCTTGGATCGAGGGTGTAGAGAACACCGCTCACTTTGGCATCCACCATAAGCTGGCATGCCACGGACATGGTTTCCTGATAATCTAACAGTTCTTTTTGCCGTCTGTATTCCATAACTGTATCGGAAAACAGGCTGGCAAGAACGGATTTGTAGGCCTGTAAAATATTTTCGCGGGGTTCATTGAGAAGGCTCAAATACTGTCCGGCAAAGGTATGTTCCCTGTCTTCACTCATAGCACTGCTGCGAAGGGCTATCAGGACCTCTTCGGAATTTACACCCAGATAAAGTCTGTTCAGACTGTTGTGAATCTGCTTTTGTAGAACCGGAGGAATTGTTCCTTCCAAAATGAGCCTTCGAATTTCCTCTGTAACCTGATTTTTAGATGCATCGCCATTTTGCCAAAATTCATATAATGTATCCATTTTTGGCTGAAGCTGATTGAATTCCATAAACGCCTTAAACGCCCGGACAGTGATGGCAAATCCTTCCGGTGTATTCAGGCCGAGAAGGTTTTTAATCTCCGCCAGGTTGGCGTTTTTCGCTCCGACAACTTCGGTAAGATCGTCTGTTATCAGGCTGTAGGGCATGGTATATTCCGTTTGCGGGATAACCGGTCTGCCGGCAAGTTCTTCTTCAATATCATTGTTGATGGCGCCGAAAGTATCATAAAGCTTCAGATATCTTTTGGGCGCCATGGCATTTAAATTATAAATGAGTTTATAGACTTTATCTGCAATATGATGGCATGTCGAACTGATGTATTGCTGGTCGAAAATGTAGGCGCCACCCAACTTGGTTCCCATTTCAGCCATGAGTTCCAACACCTGGTTGTTGTATTCCAGAATTTTCTGAAATAGACTGAAAAGGACGGTAAAAGGCACCCGCGGAGCAGATTTTTTGCGGCCCCTAAAAGCTGTTTTTATCAAATCTGTAAATGTGCTCATGAATAACCATCCATTTAGTGAGCCCCGCCGCCTTTGCCGGTTCCAAAAAAGAAATCCATTACCAACCCTGCGGCAACGGCGATCAAGACCGCCAAAAAACCATATAAAAGGCTATGATTAAAGGCCATCGAAGATATCATAGCGGGGACCCCCTGTTCCTCAACCTTGAGTTGGTCAATGGAATTTCCCACAATCATCCCGTTGTGAATTTCCATAACCTGTACCTGATATTCATCGGGAGATATTCGCGGCGGTATCTGGACTACCGCTTTAAAAGATTTTTCCGTACCGCTTTTCTCTCCAAAGCTGATTTCACCCGGGTGACACGCATAGAGCCCCTGATGCTGTTTTAATTTCAAAAACTCTTGGGCCAAGTCATTCCTTTTAGCCTGCACGGTTTCTATTTCCATCTCTTTTTTCAAATATTCGAAACCGATTCCCAGTTGTTCCAAGGTTTTTGTGTTTGACGCAGCCAATTCCATCATTCCCTTTGAGGAATACAGAATGTAGAGACTCGGCACATTTTTGAAATGCACGTCACCCAGATTCATCCACAAAAGGCGCAACGCTTTTCCTTTCTTTTTCAGTGTTAATTCCTCTTGTTTTCCTTTGACAATGACCACCACTTCATTTTCGGCAGCCACCTTGCCTGAAACCGTTAATGATGTGCCGTTGAAAAAAGTGCCGATGGCAATGAGATTGGGCTCGTGTTTTGCTTTTACAGACACCATTGAATCCACTGACTGAGGGTGCCACACGAAAGATGCAATCATGATGACAATGGGTATCCATATTCTATTTCTTATCATTTTAATGCCCCCCTTTTAAAGCTAACATAATATCCGGCGTAAGTAAAAGATCCAGAAGCATTTTAACCATAACAATCAAAACCAGGGAAGCCAGAAGGATCTTCAGTTGATCTCCTTTGAGTTTTTTACTGATTTTAGCGCCGAACTGTGCACCCAGTGTAGACCCTAAAAGCAGGATCAACGCCAGAATAAAGTCGACAGTATGGTTGCTGTAAGACTGCATGACGGTCACATCCACACAGGTGAAAAGAATTTGAAAAAGGCTGGTTCCGACAACCACATGCATGGGCATTCGCAACAGATAAACCATCACCGGCACCATAATGAAACCTCCGCCGACACCCATAATTGCCGCCAGAATTCCCACAAAAACACCCAATACCAGCGGCATCAGAATTGACAGTCGAACCCCTGATTTTTCGAAATCGGTTTGCCATGGCAGTTTACCGATTAATGTTGCGTATTTTGACTCTTTTTGGGGAGCGGCAGTAGCAGGGGTTTTATTCTTTTTTAACGCCTGAAGGCTTTCAATGAACATATACGATCCAACAAAACCGAGCATCAGAACATAGGTGATCTTGATTAAAAAATCCGCATTTCCCATTTGCCTCAAAACTTTGATGACCTGAACACCCAACGTACCGCCGATCACACCGCCGATCAAAAGCAAGATACCCATTTTGAAATCGACATTTCCCATTTTATAGTGTGCCAGGGTTCCCGAAGTGGAAGCGCCGACGATCTGGTTGGAATCGGATGCGGCGGCAACGGTGGGAGGGATGCCGATCATAATCAACAGCGGCGTCATTAAAAATCCGCCGCCAACCCCAAAAATTCCCGAAAGAATTCCCACAAGGCCGCCCAAACCAAAAATAAGTAATACATTCACGCTATTCCCGGCGATCGGTAAATACAGGTGAAACATCATCCTCTCCTTTTCTGAGTTGTTTTTACGGTTTTTTCATGCACCACTTCGATGCGGCAGTCGATCCTGTGGCGGATTTTTTCAAGAAGCTCATCAAAATCTTCTAAACGCCCATCCTGGGGAGTGGGTGACCCCACCACCAGCATGGTGATCTTGTTCTCCTTGACGAACTTAATCAGTTCATTATCGTATTGGCCGTAAGTGATATAATAATCCACCGGTATCCCGTCTGAAATGCCTTCTTCGATCAGCGACTCAAGTTTTGACTTCATTGAAGCCTCTACCCGGCGTATCAGACTTTCGTCCGACCCTTTGGCCGCTGGATCAATGACCAGAAGAAAATATAATCTGGCGTTTATCCTTTTGGATAGGTTGAGGGCGTGAACCGCAGCCCATAAACTGGTTTTTCCGGGATCCAATCCCACAAGGATCTTTTCCATTAAAGCCTCCTCATCCAGACTCATGAGCAAATTAAGTGCCAGTATGGACGATTTTTAAAAATGATGAAAAATTAAATACTTGGAAAATATTATAAGAAACCGATATTACATTAAATATAAATATTGCCGGAGGATGTACTCTCACTGAACATAAAGAGGAAATGAATTTAAGATGGGAATAGCAGAGCCTTTTTGTTCCAAGTTGAAACATTTGGTGGTTAAATTGATATTATACTACAAAATTGAGGGGTTGAAGCGGACCTGCAATAAAAGCATGTTTCAATATGAAAAACCAGGCTAAATGGGGAAAGGTGAGGATCAATTTTTATTCAGCAGACCGTATTTTTTCATTTTTCGCCATAATGTGGTGCGGGGCAGATTGAGTATTTTAGAACTCAGGCTTTTGTTATACTCGGTTTTGTTCAGAACTTTGGCAATATGATGTTTTTCTACTTCTTCAAGGGCCTGCAATCCCTCACCTTCGAAGGTATTAAATTCGAGCTTTTGGAGATCCTGGGGCAGATCGTTGATGCGAATGACGTCACTTTCAGCAAGGGCTACGGATCGCTGAATAATATTTTCCAGTTCTCGTACATTACCGGGGAAATTGTAATGTATCAGTATCTCGAGGGCATGGGGTGAAATTCCTCTAATTTTTTTCTCGAAGGGACGGCTGTATTTTTCGATAAAGTAGGAGACCAGCATAGGGATATCATCCTTTCTTTCACACAGTCTGGGGAGCCTTAATGTGACCACATTCAGGCGATAGAAGAGATCTTCACGAAAAGATCCTTCAGCAGTGGCCTTTTTGATATCTTTGTTGCTGGCGGCAATGAGGCGAATATCCAAATCGACAGGTGTCGTTCCGCCCACACGCAATATCTGTTTTTCCTGAATAACATGCAGCACTTTTACCTGCATGGAAGGGGGCATTTCTCCGATTTCATCGAGGAAAAGCGTCCCTCCGTCAGCCGATTCAATGAGACCGACCTTAGTAACAGATGCACCGGTAAAAGCGCCTTTTTCATGGCCGAACAGTTCGTTGGAAATCAATTCTTCCGTGAACCCCCCACAATTGAAAGAAATAAACGGACGATTTTTTCTCGGGCTCAATCGGTGAATCGATCTGGCCACAAGCTCCTTTCCAGTACCGCTTTCACCTTGCAACAGGATATTGCAATTTACGACGGCAACTTTCTTGATCATCGCGAAGATTTCCTGCATGGCGGGGCTGGTTCCAATAAAGCCTTTCAGAAAATCCTGTCCGTTCAAGGTTTCTCGAAGATGTCGATTTTCTTCTCGAAGTCCTATTTTTTCCTTCGCGCCCCTGGCAAGCAGTCGGATTTCGTCAAGCTTGAACGGTTTGGTTACATAATGATAGGCGCCTTTCTTAATGGCACTGATTGCCGAGTCGATGGATCCGTAACCCGTAATGATAATGACCTCAACATTATCATACCTTTTTTTAACTTGGGCAAGGATATCCAGCCCGTTGACATTGGGAAGTTTTAAGTCTATAAATATGATATTAAAAGGCTCCTGAACCATGCATCTCCAAAACGGGCCGGCCTCCTGAAAGGACTCCACCGCATATCCTTCTTTTTCAAGGGCTTGTTTGAGTCGGTGGCAGACCGTTATCTCGTCGTCAATGACGGCGACTCTAAGCTGCATGGTCCGTCTCCTTTTCACAATCGTGGTAAATCGGCAGGTAAATTGAAAACGTGGTCCCTTTAACTATCTCGCTTTTTACTTCGATGTAACCGCCGTGTGTCCGAATAATACCGTAGACCAGGGAAAGTCCCAAGCCTGTTCCTCGGCCCACGGGCTTGGTGGTATAAAACGGATCAAAAATATATTTCATATCTTCGGGCTTTATCCCGATTCCGGTATCCGAAAAATCGATTCTTATATAGCCGTCCGGTCCCGGTCCGGTGCGGATAGTAATGATATTTTCTCCGGACAAATCTTTCATGGCCTGGATAGAATTTAAAAGAATATTAATAAAAACCTGTTGAAGATCTTGACCTCTTCCTTTAATAGGGGGCAGATTTTTACTGTTTTCTCTTTTTAACTGAATACCGGTGACCATAATCTGATTCTTTATGAGTTTAATCGTACGATCCAAAACATCATTAATACTCAGTTCCAATAACACCGGGCGTTCGGTTCTCGAGAATTCTAACAAATTTTTAACCACCTGGCTGGCCCTGTCTGCCTGAGCAAGAATCTCCATCATCATTTCCGAAGCTTCCTCTTTTGTCATCTCCGTGAAGTCTTCCATTAAGCTTTCTGCGGTCAAAGAAATATTGTTCAGAGGATTGTTCAGTTCATGAGCAATACCTGAAGTAAAGGTACCGATGGACGCCATTTTTCTCGATTGTAACAATTGTTCCTGTTTGGTTTCGAGTTGTTTTGCCATATCATTGAATGTCTCTATCAGATGGATGACCTCGTCTTCTCTTTGCGATTCATAAACAATGGGTCGGAATGTTCCTTTTGCCGCCTCTTCAGTTGCCTTTTGCATCAAAGCAACAGGTTTGAGGATCCCTTTGGAAATTAATTGAAGAATCAAAATCATAAATACGATAAAGCTGACTATAAAGATTAGGGGAATAATCATGATTCGATGTATGTCTTTTTGAATTCGCTGGCGTTTGGTCATGATAAGTTCGTTTGCAAAATCGACCATTTTTTTCCCTTTGGTTCGAATCATCTCAACATTGAGTTCGCCCTTATCCGTTTTCACACGATTCATATCTTCATCTAATATGGTTTTGTAGGCCTTTAGGTCACCTTGAAATTCCATAAATTTATCGTCGCCGATAACACGTTGGACATCTTTTGAAAGTTCACGGGAGAAGTCTTCAATTTTAAAAAGGTAAAATATGGTTTTGTTTAGGCTTTCAATATCTTTAAAATAAATAAAATTTTTCTCATAACGTCTCATTTCGAGGATATTGTCGCGGAAGTCATCAAATTTTTGGATAAGCTCAATTTTTCCCTGAAGGGAAAATATATAATGGTAATATAGAACATGGAGCACACCGATAAAAACCAAGCAGACAATAAGTAATACCGTAACCTTACTTTTTATTGTTTTCATAATAAAATCTCCGAAAAAATACTATAAATCTTGACGGTTTCGTAAAAAGTTCAAATTCAAGGCGTGCCACATAGTAAAAAGGTTTTGAAATGTAAATCGTGTATTTTCGCAAGAAAAGAGCCTTGCAAAATGAGCGGATTTAGCTGTAATACTTCCCAAATTCACATCTTTTTATTGGAAATAAAAGTGGGTTTTTATTAATTCAAGACCAAATCAACGACCTCCTTTAATTCATTTATTTTGATGATATCCAGATCCTTCTTGATATCTTCCGGAATGTCTTTGATGTCGGCTTCGTTTTTAGCGGGAAAAACAACTGACTTTACTCCGGCCCTGTGAGCCGCCAGAACTTTTTCCTTTACTCCCCCCACCGGAAGAATTCTGCCGGTTAAGGTCAATTCTCCTGTGAGAGCAACATTTCTTTTACAGGGGCGGTCTGTTATCAAAGATATAAGAGCCACCGCGATGGTCAGGCCGGCTGAAGGACCATCCTTGGGGATTGCACCTGCCGGTACATGGATATGGATATCATAGTCTTCAAACATCCTGTCGGAAATATTTAATGATCCGGCATTACTTCGAATATAGCTCATCGCGGCCTGAGCAGATTCTTTCATCACATCACCCAGTGAACCGGTTAAGATAAGATTTCCTTTTCCTTTCATCTTGGCGGCCTCGATGAAAATAATCTGCCCGCCGGCCTCAGTCCATGCCAGGCCTGTTGCCACACCTATTCTTTCTTTGGCTTCAGAGACTTCAAAATAAAATTTTATGGGACCCAGCAGGCTCTCCACCATTTCGGGAGTTATGATTTTCGGCGGGTTTTCATTTTTATCGCTTAAGACTTCCCGGGCAATTTTACGGCAAACCGAAGATATTTCGCGTTTAAGATTTCTTAATCCTGCTTCTCTTGTGTATTCTCTGATGATTTTGTGGATTGCCTCAGAAGTAAAAACAGGAGGATTATCCGAAAGACCGGCTTCCTCTATTTCTTTGGGTATTAAGTAGTTAGAGGCGATCTTTTCTTTTTCTTCTTCAGTATACCCCAAAAGGGTAATGACCTCAAGACGGTCCAGAAGCGGGCCGGGAATCAGATCAAGGGCGTTGGCCGTAGCGATAAACATCACCCGTGACAGATCAAAGGGAACATCCAGATAATGGTCAACAAAATGAGTATTTTGTTCCGGATCCAGAACTTCCAGTAACGCAGCGGCAGGGTCTCCTTTAAAGTCACGACCGATTTTGTCGATTTCATCGAGCATGATCAACGGGTTCTTGGTTTCCGCACGTCGAATTTCCTGGATGATTCTGCCGGGTAACGCACCCACATAGCTTTTACGATGCCCCCTTATTTCAGACTCATCTTTCATTCCGGCCAAAGACATGCGTACGAATTTTCGTTCCAGACTCCGGGCAATGGACATCCCCAGAGAAGTTTTCCCGGTACCGGGGGGTCCGGCAAAACAAAGAACAGGACCTTTGGGCTCCAGCCGAACCATTTTCTTAAACAGCGCTTTCTGGATCGTGGATCTGATTTCATGAAGCTTCAATGGTTTTGTCAGGTAGTGGTATGATCCCTTTTTCATGGCCTCAATAGCCGTTGACACCGTGGCGTATCCGGTGATGATAATCACTTCCGTGGCCGGATTAATGGACTTTGCTTTTTCCAGGACCGCCATACCATCGACCTTTCCCATTTTAAGATCAGTTACAATGACATCAAAGGCGTTTTGCTCCAGAAAACCCAGGGCTTCAACTCCGCCGGTAGCGGTATTGACCTGATAACCGTCTTTTTTAAAAACATGCTCCAGATTCCGGCGGGTAATTTTTTCATCGTCCACAACCAAAATTTTATGCCGGCGGGACATCTTTAATATTCTGACTGCAAGATGTTCAAGAATCCGATCTTTAATCTGAGCCAGTCCATAATGTTCTTGATTCAAAATGAATTCCGCCCGCTTAATATCAAGGTTGTCATCGGTCATTTTATTCCAGGGAAGGCTGACCAGATAATCGATATAGTTAATGCCGATGGTGTATTCCGCACTGGATGGGCTGGTTTTCGTGAGCCGTTCTATTTCTTTAAATGCCACTTTTTCTACCTGTTCCGACATTTTAGATTTAATAACATTTTCTTTCAACTCATCTATTTCTGATGACAATTCCTCTGTTCGGCCCTTTTCTCTTTTAAATATGCGCATGATTTATCCTCATTTAAATTTTTTCTAAATAAAACAGATTAAGATTAGGCACGCAACGGTTTTTTGGGGGGGATAAATACAAAAACATAGGGTGTTACAATTTGCAATACTGCAATCCTTTTATGCAATATGCCGTAACCCATTTAATTTGTTATAAAAAAATCTATGCTTGAAAAAGAGTTGCAGATTGTAACAGTTAAAACCTGATTCTTTCTCCTCCGGATATATAGATAAAGATAATAATATCAATATGATGTGACAATGCTGATAGTGGTGGCACGGAAGATGCTATATTCATCAACAAAGAGCAAAAACTTTTAACACATTTTTCAGAGGAGGAAATCAACCATGTTTAAATTTAAAGAAACTTTTGACAGACTGATGGCGGCAATAACTTTCGCCCAAGCCGGAGAGCATGAAACAGCTTTGGATATCATGCATGACAAACCGGAAAAAAGAAGTCGGAAACGAACAGATATACGTATCCAGCGCAGGGAAGAAACCCGTAACGATATGAGAATGTAGCAAAAATTGGTTTTTGGTCTGCAAAAGGGGAAAAAATGGAAAAAGTTTTATTGGCCATTGACGGAATTACACCTGATTCAAAGACATTTCGCTATGCCGTAGAACTCTGCAAGCGGATAAAGGCGGAATTAAAGGTTTTCCAGATTATCCGGCCGCAAAATTACAATAAA
>Ga0164318_10004539_pt1 | contig 13365 bp, 13 predicted proteins | sample GuaBasSedimGuay9_FD_113734 | JGI IMG/M metagenome (GOLD analysis project Ga0164318, IMG submission 113734) | Subseafloor sediment microbial communities from Guaymas Basin, Gulf of California, Mexico - Guay9, Core 4571-4, 0-3 cm | ecosystem: Environmental > Aquatic > Marine > Hydrothermal vents...
ACCATACGAAACCGGTATAAGGAACTCGCAGAAAAGCTTGATCTGGATGTGGTGCTGTAACGGCAGTAACCTTAAATAAATTCAGCAGTTGGTATGGATGGATGATGAAAAGAACAGGTTCATATCAGGTGAAACCCTTTTCAAAAAATCGCAGGAATATTGCCCTGCTGCTGGAGGAGGGTGCACAAAAGCATGGTATTCATGCATTAATCGAGGTTGATGTGACCCGGGCCCGTCAGATCATCCGCGTTCACAGGGAAAGAACGGGTGAGCGCATGTCATTCACCGGATGGATTGTCAGATGCGCAAGCGAGGCAATGGCAAGGCACAGGGAACTGAATGCCTACCGGCACGGGAGAAGGAAAATGGTGGTTTTTGATGATGTGGATGTATCCCTTCCGGTGGAGAGGTATGCTGACGGTGAGGTGAGACCCATGGCGTACATAATCAGGAAGGCAAACGAGAAAAACGTGCGTGAAATTTCCGGTGAAATCCGAAAGGTGCAGGAAGAAATGGTGTCGTCGTCAACCCAGATTCTCGGCCAGAATCTCACCACGCTGGAACGGTTTGCGCTGGGTGCCCCCGCATGGATACAGCGCATGCTTCTCTGGTTTCTGAAGCGGAACGGATTTTTCAGAAAGGAGCACATGGGAACCCTCGGGGTGACCTCCATTGGCATGTTCGGTAAATTCCCCGGATGGGTTGTACCGCTGGGAATCCCTGCAATGCTCATTGTCGTGGGAGGGATCACCAGAAAACCGGGGGTGGTGGATGACAGAATCGAAATCCGCGAGCGTCTTGGCCTCACCATCACGGTGGATCACGACATGGTGGACGGGGGGCCGCTGGCGAGATTTATCGATACGCTCATTGACCTCATGGAAAATGCATTCGGACTGGAGCAATTGCCCAATGATTAATCCCGGTGGAGCGGGAGATGCAGCTTAAGGTATTTGAAGATGTCTTTCACCCATGGATGAAATGAATGATATTTCTGCTCGCAACATCAACACTCCTTCATGGCACATACATTTATAATCCTCATCTCAATATAATCTCGGAGGCAAAAATGAGAGTGAGACGAATAATTCCGGTCATCTGTGTGGGCCTGCTCCTTTTCAATGCAGGCATTGGGGGAATGGGTGATGTACGGCATGCAGCATCTGGTGATGGTGTACAGATTTCGGAAACACCAGGGAATGATGCCTATGAACTGCTCATCATTGCCCCGGCAGCATTTGTCGAAGCGCTCGGGCCGCTTGTGGCACATAAAGAACACCAAGGTGTGGCCACGAAGCTGGTATCGCTTGATGAGATCTACGGTGGCACCTACTTTTCGGTGAACGGCAGAGACGATGCGGAAAAAATCAAGTATTTCATTAAAAATGCCATTGAAGAATGGGGAATAGAATATGTCATGCTGGTGGGCGGCAGAAAGCCGTCTGTAACATCCGAGGAATGGTGGCTCCCCGTACGTTACAGCCATATAGAGGACAATGTGGCCACCCGGGAAGACCGCTTTGTGAGTGACCTCTACTTTGCAGACATATACGACGAAACCGGCAATTTCTCCGACTGGGACACCAACGGCAACGGCGTGTTCAGTGAGTGGCTTGCAAACCGGCCCGCCGACGATATTATGGACCTCTACCCGGACGTGTGCGTGGGGCGACTTCCCTGCCGCAACGCATTCGAGGTGGGCATAATGGTGAACAAGATAATAGCATATGAGAGCAGGAAATGCCCCGACTCGTGGTTCAGGAAGATGGTGGTGGTGGGCGGCGACACCTACACCGATAACGATTACTACGAGGGAGAGGTGGCAACCCAGGAGGCACTTGACCGTATGCCGGGATTCGAACCTGTACGGCTGTGGACCTCCGATGGTTCCCTCACCGGCTGGCGAGATGTTATCCGCGCATTCAACGAAGGATGTGGATTCATCTACTTTGCAGGACACGGGAGCCCCACCACCTGGGCAACCCATCCGCCATATGACGAGGAGACATGGATTTACGGTCTCCAGACATTTCAGATGCCGCTACTCTCTAACGGAGACATGCTTCCGGTGTGCGTGGTGGGCGGCTGCCACAACAGCATGTTCAACATCAGCATCTTCCATTCCACTTGGACATTCGGACTACCTGTGATGGAGTGCTGGAGCTGGCGACTCACCCGCTCTACCAGGGGCGGTGTCATTGCAACCCTAGGGTGCACGGGACTCGGTTATGGCAAGGAGGACAAACAGGGTCCTGTGAAGGAGGGTGCAGGGGACTGGCTCAACACACTCTTCTTTGAGGAATACGGGATGGAGGGGAGTCACATGCTGGGAGAGGCGTGGGCAGGTGCCATCACCTCATATCTCAACCAGTTTCCGGTGGATTATACCAAGCGAGCGTTTGATGACACAGCACTGGATGCAAAAACCGTGCAGGAGTGGGTGCTGCTGGGCGACCCGTCACTCAAAATAGGAGGATATGAATAAACACCGGAAGAACCTGTGACTGCATCTGCTTTCATATTCCAATGAAAGATGGTGCAACTGAGCATTAGTTTATCCTCCCTCTCTTCATCCAATCTTTTGCGAGAGCCAAGATTTATAAGTTTCGTTCAGTTGTATTGTGGGGGGACTATGGAAAAAATAAAGGTGAAAAAAACAAAACCCATAAAGGTGGCGTACATTGAGCATGTGGGACCCTACGACAGGATTCCCTGGGATGAGTACATGTCCCGCCTGTTCAGGTGGGCAAAGGAGCATAAGGTGCGACCAGGTTTCAGGGGGATTGGCATCTATTTCGACAATCCGGAGCAGGTTTCTCCCGAAGAGTGCCGGAGCGAGGTGGCAATCCAGATAAAGGGGGATGCGCAGGGAAGCGAAGGGATACTGGTGAAGGAGCTTCCGGAAATGGAGGTTGCCACAACCAGATACAAGGGTCCTGCAAACCAGCTCGGAGAAATCTACAGAAAAATCGGGGGGTGGATGGAGGAAAACGGCTATGAATGGGCCGGCCCCTCCATGGAGATATACTCCAGAAAACCCAGGGTGGTGAAGGGCGAGGTCATCATTTCCATCACCATTCAGGTGCCGATTAAAAAGAAATAGCGTGAATGCATCGCTTGCTGCATCGTACCCTTTCCAACCTCAGTTTCACCACCACGCCTCATATCGTCATTACTCCAGATAAAAAGAACGCAGAGCCTGCAGGCGAAACCATTATAAATGCCGGTGACCCTCGCAAAATCTTTTAATCCCCTCGCGTTTGAGAAAAGGTGAAGACGCGGCCACGGGCGCACATCGGCATGGGCGAGAGCATATGCATACGGTGTCGTGGCACAAAGATGCTGTGCGGAAAGCCCCGGTGCCCGGTGCTGGTGAAATACTACAAGAAACAGGAGGCGGAACCTCTCATTGACAGGACGGTACTGTTCGGTGCCTCACCACCCTCCATTTTTGTGGGGAGATATGGCTATCCGAAGGTGTATGCGGGGCCGATGCTTCCTCCGGTGAAGGGCGATACTTCCCTCATGGACACTCCTGAGATGTGGCACGGTAAGAGAATAGACGATATTGTTGATTTCCGTATGAAACTGGTGAGGGGGAAACATCTCATCGACGTGGCCAATGCCAGCGGCAAAATTGTCGATTACACGCAGGAGATCGCCATGGCGGCACGACCGGTTGAGATGGAGGTTGAATTCGAGAAAAAACCGAGAGGTGTCATTGCGCTTTACGATGAGGTGCAGCCGCATGGCCCATCAGCCAGGATAAGGAAGATGTGGGTGGCCAACGCAAAGGTGGACCATCGCATAGAGAAGGTGTATTATGATGAAATGAGGGCCACGGAGGCTGTGCTGTGGCTGTATGAGAACGGAGCCTTTGTTTCCTCCATCCAGAAGGCATTTTCAGCGGGTATTGTGGGTATCAACAAAAAGTTCGTCCCCACACGATGGAGTATCACCGCGGTTGACGACATCATCGGAAAACACGGCGTGGCGGAGGTGAAGACCTATGACTGGCTCAACGAGTGCCGCGTATATTACACGAAGAGTCTGGACAATCTGTGGGTGGTGCTTCTGTACCCGAACAGCTGGCAGTACGAACTCATTGAGGCATGGTATCCCCACACCACCTGGAACCCGCTGGGAAAACAGATTGTCATCTTTGGCGACCATGAGTATTATCAGGGAAGAAAGGAGTACGCTTCCATAGGGGGCTGCTACTATGCGGCGCGGCTGGCGGTGACAGAAAAGCTGCGGGCGGAAAAACGCCAGGCGGGGGCGGTGGTTCTCCGCGAGATACATCCTGGCTACATAATGCCGGTGGGCGTATGGAACGTTAGGGAGAATGTGCGCCAGGCACTGCGAGGTGAACCGAAAAAATTCGACAGTGTGAACGAGGCTCTGCTGTTCATATCGTCAATTCTTCACATCCCCATAAAGCGGTGGGTCGAAACGAGCGAACTTCTCCGGCATACATTATACCAGAGGAAAATTGAGGATTTCATACAATGATACGGGAAACATGGTGCAAATCGGCCCTTACGATCTCCAAACTGCCCGGCATAGAGTACTCACTCAATCCCTATGTGGGGTGCCAGCACGCCTGTGTGTACTGTTACGTTCCCAGTGTAATGCACCTCAAAAGGGATGAGTGGGGAAAGACGGTGCACGCAAAGGTGAACATCCCATCTGTACTCCAGAAAGAAATAAAAAAAAGGTCAAGGGGCATCGTGGGCATATCCACCTCCACCGATGCCTATCAGCCGGCGGAAAAGAGTTATGAACTCACCAGAAAATGCCTGACGGTGCTGGCACGCCATGACTGGCCGGTGGACATACTCACCAAGTCAGATCTGGTTCTGAGGGATATCGATATACTCGCGCGGTTCAGTGATGTGAGGGTTGGCTTCACCATACCAACGCTGAATGACAAGAGCCGCAGGCTGCTGGAGCCTCACGCACCATCCATCGAACGGCGTCTTTCGGCGCTGAGGGAATGCGGAGAAAACGGCTTGCGTACCTATGTGTTCTGCGGACCCCTCTTTCCTGATGTTGAAAAGGAAGGGGTGAAGAACTGCGTGGATGTATTCATTGATGCCGGGGCGGAGGAGATAATCATTGACAGTTTTCATCTGAAGCGTGGCATATGGGAGTCCATGGCATCGGTGATCCCTGATGAGGAGAAAATGATATTCGAAGAAAGAATCAGAGGGGCTGTGAAACTTTTTTCCGAATTCGAGCGTCACTGCCGCGGAAGAATAACACTTACACGTGCGTTTGCCTGAGTTCAGCCGCCGAAGCCAAAGCCGCTCACCGTGGGAAGGCCCTCCGCCTTCCATTCATTGATGCCGCCGAGCATATTGTAAAGCACACCGGAAAATCCACTGTCGAGCAGGATATGACCCGCAATGTTGCTTCTGTTGGCGCTCCTGCAGTACAAAATGACCTCCTTTCCGTTGAAGAGAATGTTGAATATCTTTGCAAAGAGCGGTTTTTCTATGAGCTGGAGCGGATAGAGAAGTGGTTTATCGTACATGTGGGGTGTGGCGATTCGTTCGTTGGCATATTCCTCAAATGTTCGCACATCCACCATATACTGTATGCCATCTTCCTCGCTCTGGAGCATCTCCCATACCTCCTGTACGGTAACATTGATGAGGTCTCCCTGCTGATGGACGATAAGTGGTCTTCCCTCGCCTCCCTCAAAAAGAGGGACGGTAAAGAGCAGGAGTGCTGCCATGACGATAACTTTTTTATTCATGGAATATAATTAACAATTGTTTAATAAAAGTTTCCTTCAGATTTTGAGAAATAATGAAAAGTGGATGTTGCACATTCACATCATATTCATAATTATCTTATTTGCTGAAGATGCGGGAAAATATCTGACCAAATATTTTTTATTCTCATTTCTTTTCCTATACTGATGACAAAACACCGTTTTATGAATGATGAAGACGTGCTCAACTTCTTGGAAAATGAGGGAAAGGACGTAAAATTCATAAACCTGCTTTTTCCGGACATTCTGGGGGAGTTAAGAGGGTTTGGGATCCCTTCCTATGAGCTGGATGAGGCATTTAAAGAGGGAAGGGGTTTTGACGGTTCTTCCATTGAGGGGCTTGTAAGGGTGGAAGAGAGTGATTTGCTTGTCTTTCCGAATGCGGAAACGTTTCGTATCCTTCCATGGCAATACGAGGATTGTGACAGCTCCCGTTACAGGGTGGGGTGTCTATTCTGTGATATCTTGAATCCGGATGGCACCCACAGTTTTGGCGATACCAGGTATGTGTTGAAAAGAACGATGGAAAAAATGAATAAACAGGGGTATTCATCGTTTAAAGTTGGACCTGAACTGGAATTTTTTTATTTCAGAGACTCCCAAACCCCGATGGTGTTGGACAAAGGAGATTATTTCAGCATGGGCATCGGTGATCCTTACGAATATCTGAGAAAAAAAACTGCTCTTGGTCTGTTAAAAATGGGCATCATTCCGGAGTACGGGCACCATGAGGTTGCTCCATCCCAGCATGAGATAGATTTGAGGTATACAGATGCTCTTCAAATGGCTGATGCCACCATGCTTTTCAGATATGTTGTGAAGGAATTTGCACGAAGAGAGGGAATATACGCAACATTCATGCCAAAGCCACTGGATGGAGAAAACGGAAATGGTATGCATGTGCATCAGTCTCTATGGAAAGACCGGGAAAACCTCTTTTTTGATGAGAAAAATGCATATCATCTCTCAGATATTGCACAAAGATATATTGCAGGATTGATGATGCATATACGTGAAATAACTTCTGTTCTCAACCAATGGGTGAATTCTTTCAAGCGGTTAGTCCCCGGATATGAGGCTCCTGTTTACATTGCATGGGGACAGAGGAACCGCTCGGCATTGATACGAATCCCTGAGTACAAGCCAGGGAAAGAAAATGCCATGAGGGTGGAACTGAGAAGCCCTGATCCAGGATGCAATCCATATCTTGCATTTTCACTCATGCTTGCGGCGGGCATGCTGGGGATAGAGAAGGAGTATGAACTATCTCCTCCATGTGAGGAGGATATATATCACCTACCGCCAGAGGAAAGAGGAAAAATCGGCGTGCAATCCCTACCGGGGAATCTCGAGGAAGCAATAGAGATCACAAGAAGCAGTGAGCTGGTTAAAAAAACACTCGGCACCCATCTCTTTGAAAAGTTTATTGCCAACAAAGAAAAAGAGATTCAAAACTACAGGCAGGAGATGGGCCATAAATATGACAGGCGGGTAAGTCCATTCGAAATAGCGCACAATCTCCCAAGGTTATAACGCTTTCAGCAGTTGAAATAGAACAAATAATCAGAATCTGTCACTTCGGTCATGTATTCATTCCATTCCCTCGTTTTTTTGTCTATGAACAGCTCTGCCGTCTCTTTTCCTATTGCCTTTTTGATGACAGTATCTTTCTCAAGTTCCTCCAGTGCTTCCATGAGGTTTGTCGGAAGTCGTTCAATATTGAGGTGCTTGAGCTCTTCGGCGCTCATGCCGTAAATATTTTTTTCAACAGGTTCATACACAATTTTCTTTTTAATGCCATCCAGTCCTGCATGAATGAACGCAGCATAAAGAAAATATGGATTGGCGGCAGGGTCGGCATTTCTGATTTCCACATCAATATTCTTTCTGGCAGGTATTCGTATCAAGCTACTCCTGTTGCGTTTTGCCCATGCGACATAAATAGGCGCTTCAAAATTGGGTATCAAGCGTTTATATGAGTTTACCGTTGGATTTGCTATTGCTGCAATTCCCCGTGCATGTTCAAGTATTCCCCCGATGAAATACCGGGCCGTCTGACTCAGGTTATATTCATCATCTTCATCATAAAAAGCATTCACTCCTTTTTTATACAGCGCAATGTGTGCATGCATGCCATTGCCTGCGTCGTTTGAAAACGGTTTCGGCATGAAAGTTATCTTTAAATCATACGTGAAAGCAAGTTCTCGTGCTAGGTATTTGAAATAGATACAGAAATCGGCCGCTCCAACGGCATTAAGCCTGAATACCTCAACCTCATGCTGGTTCTTTCCAGTTTCGTGGTGGTGATATTTTACGGTGTAACCACTTTTGATGAGTAATTCAGATAATTCCTTTCGATACTCCTTGGCATCATCCAGCGGCGGCGGAACAAAATAACCCTTCTTTTTATTGATTCCCTGTGAAGTGCCGGTATGTTCATCCAGCAAATAAAATTCCATTTCTGGTGATATGGCGACCATATCAAAGCCCTGGCGTGCTGCTATCGTAAGCGCCCTTTTCAGAATAGTTCGAGGATCTCCATTGAATTTTTTTTGTGGCGTTTCACGGATGTCAGCCACAACTCTTGCCTCGCCTTCTTCATGGGGTAAAATCAAAAATGATGAAGGATCCGGTATGGCAATCATATCGGATTTCTCCACATCAGAAAACCCCACAGAAGAACCATCGAATCCAATGCCATTTTTCCATATAGTGTCTTCCAGAAATTGTTCTGCGGAAACATGCAATGCTCTCAGCCTGCCAAACAAATCGGTGAAATGGAGTTGAATCCACCGTATATTGTGTTCTTCTATCTTCTTTTTTATATGCCCGGGATTCATCTGAAATGATAGTGCTTATCTTATAAATGTGTTTTGGATAAATTCAGGTGAGGATCGGGATTCTGTCTTCCACACGTGCATCAAAGAACTCCCGCTTATAGTAACGATGCATGGCGATGTTTATGCCCGGTAGCGAGAAGGCATAGGGTGCAAACTTGTGAACCATGAGTGAGCCATACATTCGCTTTACCATCTCCTTGGGAGAATAAAAACGTTTCAGCACCTTTCTCGTACCCTCAAAAAGTTCCCTTGGAGTCATGTTCTTTGGCTGGTACACCACATGTGCCTGCGTGTACTTTGTCCAGTCCTTGGAAAGTATCCTGCCCTCCTTGTCAAGTCTATCGTAGAGCGGGGTGCCGGGGTAAGGTGTCAGGATATTGAACTCTGCTGCATCAATCTCCCAGCTCATCACTGCATCCAGGGTGGCATCGAAGATATCAGGAGTGTCGTTATCGAACCCGAATATGAAGCCGCCAACGATGCCCATGCCATATTTTCTCACCGTCTTGATGGCTTTTTCGTAATCTTCCGCCTTGTTGGAAACCTTGTGGGCCTCCTTCAGGCTATCGGGGTTGATCGACTCAAATCCCACAAACCATGAGATGGCACCCGATTTTTTCGCCGCTCTCAGAAATTTCTCGTTTTTCCCGAGCAGGTTGATGTTGCCATTGGCAATCCATTTCTTTTTGAGCGGCGCTATGGCACGGAAAAGCTCCATGCTGTAATTCGGATTGAGCGTGAGTGACGCATCCCGGAAGATGATGATTCTGTTCGGAATGCGTTTCAGTTCCTCCACCACATGAGGAATGGGGCGCCTCCTGAGAGCCCTGCCGAGAAACACGGTGGTTGAGCAGAATTCACATGCATTGGGGCAGCCGCGGGCGGTCTGGATACCCTGCGTGAGGGGCTGGAATCTCATAAGTTCCCTTCTCGGGAATGGCATATTCTCCATGTTGACATGAGTACCGTAATAAAACGGCTTGAGTTCATCTCGCTCCGCATCTCTTACCACATCGGCCCACACCTCTTCCGCCTCGCTGATGACCACCGCATCCGCATGTTCCTTTGCTTCCTCCGGCATGGCGGTTGGATGGTAGCCGCCCATCACCACCTTCACGTTCCGCCTGCGGAATTCATCGGCGATTTCATAGGCACGCTTTGAGAGCATGGTGAGCGAGGTGATACCCACCAGACCCCATTCACCGTCAAAGTCGATGGGCTCGTAATTTTCATCAATGATACGGATGTGGTGCCCTGGGGGTGTGCACGCCGCCACCTGGGAGAGACTGAGGTAGGGGTTGGCAAACAGTTTGGCAAAGGGAGTTCCCCTGTCACGGTAGGTGGTGACGCCGTGCTCGAGGCGGGGGAAGACCAGCAGAATGTTCATGCGAGAAAAAGATGAGGAGATATAAATGTTTATGTGTTCGGAGAGCCCATTCTCTCCTAGTGGGATGTGAGGCGCTGTATTCTCTTCACCATGTCTTCAACGTGGCTTCCCATCCAGTACACGCGTCCGCATCGCGGGCACCGGTGAAAAATGTGGTGATGCTTCCATATATGCTCCGGCACATCGTTTTTCACGTTCTCCCTTGCCACGGGGATGACAGGAGAATTGCAGATGGTGCATCGTGAGAGAATAGCATCTTCATCGATATTCAGGGAAAAGTGCTTCACCACCTCCTCAAGCTGCTGCTCCACTTTCTTTTGAGTTATGTATAATGCGCCATCGGCCCTCTGTGCAAGCTCCTTATCTCTTGTGAGAACGATGCGCTGTTCCCTTCTGGCGCGCAGGGCAATGGTTTCATCACGCTCGTGCTTCACATACGCGGTGTCATATCCAAGTATCCTGAGCCATTTTGCCAGCGTGCCAAGCATCTCGTCACAGAGAAATTTCATTCAAAGACAAGATTGGCGTGTTTCTCGAGGGTGATTTTCGGTATCTTTGCCTTGTACCGTTCCCGCTGCTCCCTGTCGTATATCTCTGATCCCTTTCCCTCCAGTATTGCCCTTCCCCTCCGGCGGGCCTCTGCCATGCTCCGATCCACCTTGTACCGTTCCCCCTTTGCGATAAAGTTAACAAGAAGATTCCATGCCCTTCCCACACCATAGGGAAGCCCCTCAAGAATCATGGTGGTTCCTTCCACGGGATAGTTCCACATCCCCAGAGGGTCGTCGCCCAGGCGGGCAAGGGGTATTCCCATGGCCGCTTCGTACTCCGGTGTGAAGGTGGGGTCTGCCACCAGCCACTCACCGTCAATCTTCGCTTCTGCGGTTCCATGGAGCATGAAGGTGCCCAGAGCGTCGTACCATCCCTTGAGAATTGGCGAGGGTGCTATAAGATTTTGATACAGGGGTTCAACCAGCGCGAGACTGTACAGTTTGTACCGGGCCGGAACCCCGCCCGCTCTACAGAGGGCTGCAAACAGCGAGAGTTGGTGAAGGCATGTACCCGCGCCTCTCCTCAGTGTGTCAACCTCGCGGTCAAGCCCCACAAATGCAAGTTTGATGTTTTTCTTCACGAAAGTGAAGACATTCTCCGCAAAATCCCAGTCGTCCATCTGGTACGCGCCCAGCTCGTGGGCCAGGGCTATGATTTCCTTTGCGTGAGAGTTGCACAGATGCGTGGGGCGGAGATATCTTTCATTTGCGGTGCAGTACTTCATACCCTCCTTATATTCAGGAATTTTGTACGGAAGTTCGCCATAGTCAATGGGGTTTTTCCGTGCGGCAAGATTGCTCTTTGCGATGTACACCGGATGCCTCAGTATCATCTTCAGCAGCGGTGGCATCGCGCCCAGTGTCACCCTCAGCATTTTCCAGGGGATTATATACCCTCTCTCCCTCCAGTGTCCTATCATTCTATTCCTCCATAATGATTCTTCTGAATTCTTCCGCGCACCCTCGTATCTCCTCACCCCGTATCCGCTCCACCTCCGGCTCAAGTACAGGCCCTTCTCTCCCGCATGCTGGGCACCGCTCGTGAATTTTCACCTTGTCTCCTGTGGAGATGAATCCCGGATAGCTCACGGCAAGGCTGTCGAGGAATGCAAATCTCCCCTCCTCTCCATATGCGACCTCGTTTCCCTCCTCGTCCAGCACCATGGCGTGGAAGTAGGTGGTGGGGATGTGCAGGTAGTGCCCCTTGGAGCAGTGAACCAAAAATCCGTTGGATTCCACCATGGCATAGAGATCCAGACAGTGTTCTGGCGGTATACCCAATGTTTCCTCAACCTTCTTTCTGAAATCTGCAACGGGGAGTCGCTTGTCCTCGTAAATCTTCCAGCCGCCGCCGGTCAGCACCGCGCCTCTCTTGCCGAACTCATAGGTTTTTCCCTCTTCAGCGAGTTTATCCATCACCGCATTGAGGATGAAGGGTGCCCCGGCAAAGATAATTCTGTCACGGTTTTTATCACGCTCCTCAAGCCATCTGAGGATATTTGCAACCATGGTTTCATTTCTTTTCTTGCTTGTGGAGCGTGCGATTTTACTCATCATTTTTTCCTTAAATGTGAAGGTGACCCCCATGGCGATGCGAAGGAGCTCCGTGGTTATTTTTCGGTCAAGCGCCACATCAACATTTTTCACGAGATCCGACAGCACGTTGGTAACCTTTCCCACATACAGATTTGTCTTTTTTGGATTCGGAAAGAGCAGGTAGGCATAGCTCTCGTAATCCCACCACTCGGGAAGCATCTCTATGGCACACCTGGCGATGGCATACTGCCCCATGCGATACGTCTGTTCATCTCTGGGAATAAATGTGAACTTCCCCGTGGTGCCGCTGCTGTAACATACGGTGATGCCTGCCTTCTGGAATGAATCAATGACTTCATCAAACGTGGGGTTTTTCTGTGGTATGGTTATCTTGGGAAGTTCAACGCTCATGAGATTCGCAAGCCATACGGCAAAATCCCTTCCCGAGGGATAATCCTTGAAGAAACGGTGGGGGAGAAGAGGAATCTTCGAAAAGTCATCAATGCTTTTGATGGCATCGGGAGACACATCATGCTCCCGGCATATTTCCCGGTAAAATTTGTTGTTGTCGTAGTGATGTCTGAAAATGTATCTGATGGCTTTCAGCTTATATTCGTCTGCCTCCTTTTTTGGCATGCCGTATATGCTTTCCGCAGCGTAGAGCGCCTCTTCATTGGGGGCCGAGATGGATGCGGGGATATAGGACTGGAGCCGCTGGTTCAATCTCTCCATTACGTCATTCTTCATCATGATTACTACCGCTATTTCCTGTGGTAATAAAACAATTTTTTAAGCATAACTTTAATTTTGTTAAAAATTATTTTAATTACTGCAGTTCGGAAAGCAAATGAAAAAGATATACATGAGATATAGGCACGAGGATAAGTGGTATCGCATCTTCATAAGTGTTGCGGCTCTCCGTGTGTCAACTAGGAACAACTCCCTTCTCCCAATGTAGCAAAAATAAAAAGTATCCATACATTTTCTTTCAGGATTAACAACGAAACTGAAAAGAAGTATTCATGCAGCAGCACACTTACACTCCTTTTCTTCTCATAAGAATCCATAGGAACCATACATAAATCGTATTCTCAGAATTTCAGAAGTGCCACTATAATATGAATGGGCATCCGCGGCTAACAGGCTACTCCTTCCCCGTAAGAATGACCAAAAATCGGGTTTTCATGAGTGCCCGTCATCATGGCCACGTGCCTGCCCGTGATATTCAAAGAAATTCCGGCATGTCAGGAAACGGTTCCACATATTTTCTGA
>Ga0164318_10004541_pt1 | contig 13362 bp, 12 predicted proteins | sample GuaBasSedimGuay9_FD_113734 | JGI IMG/M metagenome (GOLD analysis project Ga0164318, IMG submission 113734) | Subseafloor sediment microbial communities from Guaymas Basin, Gulf of California, Mexico - Guay9, Core 4571-4, 0-3 cm | ecosystem: Environmental > Aquatic > Marine > Hydrothermal vents...
TGCGGCCTTGCCTTTTATACCTTTTTTCTCATTTAAGTAGGCTAATGCCGGCAGAGTCGGCCGAGACATTCGGAAGGAGGGCTGTGTGAAGTTGCCGCAACCGTTAATCAAGGGGAAAGTTTCCATTGAAGAAGCCATTAAAAGCCGCAGAACTATAAGATCTTTTACTTCAGAGTCTCTAAAACAGGAACATTTTTCACAATTACTCTGGGCGGCTCAGGGTATTGCGGAAGAAGGAGATTTTAAAAGGAGTGCCCCTTCAGCAGGCGCTTTGTATCCCATGGATTTATATGTCCTCATTGGGAATGGCGGTGTTGTTGGGATCAAGGAAGGTGTGTATCATTATGAACATATGCATCATTTTGTCTCTCTTGTATACAGAGGTGATCTTAGAGCTGAGCTGGCGGAGGCGGCGCTTTCCCAGATGTGGATGGCCGCAGCTCCTCTGAATTTTCTGATTACCGCTGAATATGACCGGATTACCGGAAAATATGGTAAAAGGGGGTTGAGATACGCTATGATTGAGGCAGGTCACATTGGTCAAAATATTTTTCTCCAGGCGGAAGGCCTCGGTTTAGGAGCCGGCATAATAGGGGCTTTTAATGATGAAAGAGTGATCAGAAAAACAAAAATTCCCCCATCTCACTTGCCGCTTCTTATTATGCCCGTGGGGCACAAGAGGCACAAGGTTTGAAAAAAATGTTTTAGAGCACTTACGTTTCGCCAGTTTTTTGTGTTCATTGAATTAACAAAGGAAATTTTTCGTTTGAAAGTCATAATTGTCGGGGCAGGCGAGGTAGGTTTTCATGTTGCAAACCATCTTGTACTTGAAAACAAAGATGTGGTTGTAATTGACAAGAGTCTTGATGCAATTCGTCGTGTGACCGATTCAATAGATGTACAGGTAATAAACGGTTCAGGAAGCAGCCCTGTATTATTAGAGGAAGCAGGTATTAGAGGTGCTGATATACTTCTCGCTGTAACCGACAGTGATGAAACAAATTTAGTGGCATCTCTTATTTCCAACATAATCTCTCCATCGACAAAAAAGATAGCCCGCATACGGAATGCTGATTTTGATAAATATCATGACGTCTTTTGTGACCAGGCTCCTTATATTGATACGATAATCAATCCTGAAATAGAACTTATAAAGACAATTGACAGGCTCATGAGTGTGCCTGGTGCCATTGATGTCGAAGAGTTTGCCGATGGTCGTGTTAAATTTGTCGGAATCCGTTTAGAGAAGGATGCTCGTCTGAAAGGTGTTCACCTTTCCAAACTTTCTGATAAAACAGGAAGACAAGGTCCTCTTGTTGCAGCGATTGTCAGAAATGAAGAGCTGATTATTCCGGGGGGCAGTGACAAACTTATGCCGGGTGATCTTGTCTATTTTATCAGCGAAAAAGATAAACTGGTTGAGAGTCTTAATGTTTTTGATAAACATGAAGAACCGATACGCAGCGTTCTGATTGTCGGAGGAGGGCGTATAGGAACCAGGCTGGCGAATATTTTTGAAAAAAAATCCATCTACACAAAAATATTGGAAAAAGATTCGGATCGGTGCAGTAAGCTTGCTGAACAATTGAACAAAGCAGTTGTATTACATGGAGACGGTTCGGATTTGGGACTCCTTAACGAAGAGAATATCCAGGATGTCGATGTTGTCATAACGCTGACCAACGATGAAGAGACCAATATTTTGATCTCTCTTTTAGCCAAAAACATGGGCGTACGGAAAACAATAACAAAAATCAGTAAATTCAGCTACTTTCCCTTGATGTCAAATATTGGTATAGAGCAAGTGGTGAGTCCGAGACTATCATCGATAAATACAATTTTGCAGCATATACGCCGAGGCAAGGTGCTTTCTTCCAGATCGATAAAGGGTGAACGGTCTGAAGTCATGGAAGCTGTAGCTCTGGAAACTTCGGATATCGTTTTAAAACCTTTAAAGGAGATTTCCTTTCCAAAGGGTGCCCTGGTTGCCGGCATAATACGCAAAGATGAAGTAATTATACCTACCGGGGAGAGCATAATTAAGCCGGATGACAGGATCATAATATTTGCGAGAAAGAATGTCATACCGAAGATAGAAAAGATTTTAGCTGTAAAATTGGAGTATTGGTAGATGCGCTGGCGTTTTATTCTGAATATTGTTGGAATATTGATCCTTTTTTTAGGGTTGACAATGGGATTTTCGCTTCTTGTCGGTCTTTACTACAATGACAGGAGCGTTACCCCTTTTTTAATTTCCATGTGCCTGACAATATTTTCGGGATCTTTGCTTTACATATGTTTTAGAAGTGCAAGGGCAGAGGTCATAAGACAACGGGAAGGTATGGCCATCGTGGCCTTGGGATGGATGGCTGTCGGTCTGTTTGGAGCGCTTCCGTTTTATATGGAATTTGAATTCGGCACCTTTGTTGATGCGTTTTTCGAGTCTGTCTCAGGGTTTACAACTACCGGTTCTTCTGTTTTAACCAATATCGAGGCTGTGTCAAAGGGGCTGCTTTTTTGGCGAAGCTTTATCCAGTGGCTGGGCGGAATGGGAATCATCGTCTTATCCGTAGCTATTCTTCCCTTCTTGGGGGTGGGTGGGATGCAGCTTTACAAGGCAGAGGTTCCAACTCCTCTTCCCGACAAGCTTAGGCCGCGCATTAGAGAGACAGCCATGCTTCTTTGGAAGGTTTATGCACTCATTTCCTTAGCCGAGGTTACATTGCTGATGTTCGGAGGGATGAATCTTTACGATGCATTATGTCATACTTTCACAACGATGCCTACCGGCGGATTCTCTACGAAAAATACTTCTGTGGCCCATTTTGACAGCACCTATTTCGATATTGTAATCATTGTTTTTATGCTGCTTGCCGGAATCAATTTTTCACTTCATTACGAGATGCTAAGCGGAAAGGGACTTGCTTTCTGGCGTAATTCAGAATGCCGTTTTTTTTTAGGGATAGTCTTTGTTCTGGTCGCTGTTGTGAGTTTTAATATTTATGGATCAGTATTTGAAAAGATCGGACAGGCCTTTCGTTTTAGTGCTTTTCAGGTAGTATCCATTGTCACAACCACAGGTTACGCTACTGCCGATTATGAAAAATGGCCTGCGATGTCCCAGCTTATTCTTCTGTTTTGCATGTTTTTGGGCGCATCTGCCGGTTCCACAGGCGGCGGCATGAAATGCCTTAGAATCATGCTCTGTTTTAAATACTGTTATAAAGAGCTCTTTTCTCTGATTCATCCGCATGCAGTTACTCAAATAAAAATTGGCGGCAAACCGGTATCTGATGAAGTTATGAGAAGTATACTCGGTTTTTTAGCTCTGTATATGGGGTTGTTTGTCTTCTGTTCAATCCTGCTTGCATCAATGGGAGTCGATTTTGTTACGTCTATTGGAGCTGTTGCCGCTACAATCGGAAACATAGGACCCGGTTTTGGGCTCGTGGGTCCTGTGGATAATTTTGCCCATATACCTTATTTAGGCAAATGGCTGCTTATCTGGTGTATGCTTTTAGGAAGGCTTGAAATCTATACGGTTATAATTTTTTTTATTCCAGAGTTCTGGAGAAAATGATTCATGGAAATCAGTTTGATAGTTTTTTCGTTCCCAGGCGAAAAGTAATATCCCTGCCTGCAGCAGTCAGATAAAAAGTATAAACCAGGTTTGAAGGATACCAGGTTTTTATATCAAGATTCTTCGATAACATCGAAAAGTGCCTCTTTAACCCATCTGAAACCTATTTTTAAAAGTTCCGGGTCATCTTCTTTTATAATGTCGATTACAGCGGAATCAATTTTAAAGCTGTTTAATATCTTTTTTTCAAAAATATTGGATCTGAATCTGTCAATATCATAAAGTGCCATGTGAAATAGAAGTTCTGATTTAATATCCATTGGTCCGGGTAAATGAAGTTTTTTCAAGCTGATGATTTCCAGAAGCATGTCATTAAATTTATTGTATACCGTAAGTTCCTGGCTCTCTATCCATTTCTGTACAGTCCAGTTTTGATTCCGGCTGAATCCAAGACAATGAGGCTCCTGTACCAAAAAATATTGATCACTTATACGACCGGTCTCTCTTGATCGTGATGCTAACCGGAAAAGAGGATAGGCGCGGCACGAAGATGGTCGGTCTTGATATACAGTGCAGCCCTTTTGATTGACAAAAGGGCATTTTAATTCGGAAACATCGGCCTTTAAGCTTATAATTGGAAGTCCTGTTTCAGGACCTTTGTGTTGTGAAGTAAACCGTTTCAAGAAAATATCAGAAGGCAGCTTCAGCCGGTTTTTCAGGCGTAAAATGTCATATGGTGTTAAATACTGGTTTAAATTTTTACAGCATTGGTTGAAACATTCAATCTCCGGAGAACATGAAAAACTGAAATTGTCGCTTAATGAAAGAGGTATCATCTCATTATCCATATTATGCCTCTTGCTTTTGATTTGAATTCATGTGTTAGCGTTCAGTTTTGAAAAATCAAGGTATTACGTTAATTGGAAACAACACTCAAGGGGCGAAAGTCTTTACTAACAAAATATCCTGTAATCATTAAACTAATAGCCGCTAAAGGCTGAGCGCTTAATTTCGGGATAAATAGCATCATAGCTAACAGCTAATCACTTAATTCAGGTTACCATAAACCAGATCGGCCATTTATGAAAGGATTTTATTTATGACAATCAGAAAAGGACCTCTGAGCGGTGTTCGTATAATAGATTTGACCCAGGCTCATGCCGGGCCTTTTGGTACAATGCTTCTGGGCGACCTGGGAGCCGAGATAATAAAGATCGAATCCCCAGTGGGGGATATTTTAAGGTTTGGTCATAAGAAAGTCTCTTTGAAACTGTATTACACATTGGCGCTCAATCGTAATAAAAAGAGTATTGTCCTTGACCTTGGATCAGAATTAGGGAAAAAAGCATTCTATGATCTTGTAAAAATATCTGATGTTGTTATTTCCAATAATCGTGCCGGTGTGCCGACAAGACAAGGGACGGATTTTGATACAATCAAAAAAGTCAATCCCCGAATTATCCGCTGCAATATAAGCGGATATGGAGAAAGAGGGCCGTACGCGGATTTTCCTTCTTACGATATCGTTGCCTGCGGTCATAGCGGTATATTGAGTATTTCAGGTGAAGAGGGAAGACCTCCGGTTATACCCGGCGGTATTGCCCTGGCTGACATGTCGGGCGGCATTTTCGGCGCTTTTTCAGTTCTGGCCGCCCTGGTAAAACGGAGCAGGGATTTAAAAGGGATGAATGTTGAAACAAATCTGTTGGATTGCCTTTTGCTTTTCCAGCAGACCATGTTTCAGCATTATTATCTTACGGGAAAGGTTCCCGGGCCGCAGGGGAATAAACATTTCATGGTTTCACCATACGGCGTATATTCTACAAAAAAGGGCTACATAACATTTGGACCCTCCGATACCAGCAAGGTGATTAGAATCGTCGGTCTTGAGAGAATTTTAAAAGATGAAAGGTTTAAGGATACAGAATCGAGAATTGAAAACAGAGAGGCGTTTGATAAACTTTTTGAAAAAGCGCTGCGCAAAAAAACAGCGGATGAATGGATAAGAATATTTCGTGACGAAAATGACATAGCATGCGGGCCGGTCAAAAACTATGATGAGGTGGCGGTTGACCCGCAAGTTCTTCATAACAATATGATTTGGGAAATGGAAGCAGGGGGTGAAAAATATAAAACAATAGGATCAGTTTTCAAAATGCCTGATGAAATAGAAGGAACGCCGGATCCGCCTCCTGACCTGGGAGAGCATACATGTCTGATATTAAGTGATTTATTGAATTACTCCGAAAAGCAGATCAAAGAAATATTGGCGGAAAATGAAAAAGCCCTGCCAAGATTAAAAAAAAGCATGAAAAGAATATTTTAAACAGCGGAACGAAAAAATATCAGGTCAAGAAACCTTGTTAAAATTATGGCCGGATTGATGTGAATACGCCCCTTTTTGAATCAAAGATTCAAAAAGGAGGTTTTCAGCAGGTCAAAAGCCTGAAACGTGTCCATACCGACACGCCCAACATACCCCAACATACAATGCTGATTCATCCCCTCCCTTCGCTTTGTTCAGGAAGGGGCCTTCTCGGCGGAGAAGAGAAAATACTACTTTCTGCAGCACCTTGGTTTAAGTGTAAATATCAACTATTTTTTGCGGATGAGCTGTATTTTTACACTGTTGCTGGAATTAGGACATACCCATTCCATGACATCCGGTTCTCCCATGGGAAAAGTTCCGCCAAATTGAAGCATTGTAACCCAGTTAAAAACATTATGGTAAAAATATCCGCAAAAATCTCCGCAATGATGAACACTAAGTTCATATTCTTCATCTTTTTTTAATCCAATTGTACATTGACCTTTCATGTCAATTACTTTCGCAACCACTTTATTTCCAATTTCGGGAAATACAGGCATAAGTTTTCTCCTTTCAATGAGATCGGCAAGTAACAGCCCCTGCATCTGTTCTGCAGCCATTTCTTGCATAACTGGTAACTCTTCGGTCAATCCGGCCATGTTAAAATCAAAAATATTATTTATATCACAATAGATGGTTTGCGTCAAACAGCAAATTCATCAATTCATCAAAGGTTCATCTCACAGGGCGATTGCATCAAAGTTTGGCATGATATTAATGTTAGTGTAGAGTCATGCGTGAAATAATCGCGTCAGGCACTTGTCATTCCCGCAAAGGCGGAAATCCGGTGTTTTTGGCTGCTTCGGCGCTTCTGTATCCCAGGCTTCCGCAAAATGGATTTGCCCTGATAAATTTTATGATAAATTCTTGTTGAGGTCAATTTTTGATTTGTATGCTTGTTCGGAAGGAACCAGGGGTTTTTCTATCTTGATATGCACCTGGCTGAATCGTGCTAAAACCGAAATGATTTAAACCCCTGTATTTATGCAGGAGACGGCAAACATCTCAAGCTGAAGCATTTGCCTGGAAGTGAGGTTTTTTCTCCCTTTTTTCGAATGGGAAAATAAAGGCGGGATCCGAAATTTTTTGTTGCAGCATTAAATTTTACTTGCGGTCAGGCCCGCCTGTTCTGCCCGCAACTCGGGCATGGCAGGCGGAAATATGACGCTTGGACAACAATCCTAAAACCTGTAGTTTAAAGTAAGCATGAAATTATGTATTTCGGTTTTGACATTAATCTCGTCTCCATAATACGGCGAATAAACGAGTCGATCTTGTGTTAAGTTTCTGCTCTCGTTGTTTTCAATATCATGGTCATCACCCCATGCAAGACTGTAGGCAAGGTCCAGGGTTGTATTTTCGCTTATCTTTATTCCGGAGCCAAGGCTGAAGACATGATAATCAATCAGCGGCCAGGTGTTGTCCCAGTATTTCTCAGGAATGCCGGATGGCCGGTAATGGTAGCCGAAACGAAGGGCCACCTGGTCTGAGGTCTGATATTCCGTACCGATACGAAATTCATAAGTTTCTTTCCAGTGACGTTTAATGGATAGCTTGTCCATCGGCTCGCCGGAGCCAAGATCTGCTGTAGCTCTCAAAAAATATGGAATCCCTTCATAGTTGAACTGTTCCTTTCTTCTAACCGACCAGTCCGTCCATACTAAATCAAGCAAAATCTTCCACTTATCTGTTATATCAAATTTAAAACCGGCACTTAAGGATTGAGGATGGGTGTAAGAAAGGGTAGTGCGAAAGGTTTCTGTGGTTGGACAATAACCATAAATAGAAGATATTATAGCAAATCCATCCGGAGGATAGGAAAAGGTGGTATGCCCGGTCATTTTCGAATGGGACTCGCTGCGATAGGTCAACCCGACCGACATCCAGTCAAGAGCCTGCCACATAAGACCAATATTGGCCGAAAGGCTGAAATTATCATCAACCTCGTACTTAAAGTGTCCGGCTAATGTGGTATAACCATCATATGCACCGCCGGTTATCGCTGTTATACGGGGAACCCTGAGCTCGATGGTGGTGCCTTCATCCGTATATCCCATCCCCACTGAAAGGCCTAAAGAGAGATTGTCCATTACTTTATAGGCAATTGTAGGAGAAGCATATATAATTCTGTCATTGTAAGTTTCGCTGGCATCCCACCGGGTGTTTCCATGATGTCTGTTCCACCAGACATGACCTCCAAAAGGGGCATAGACACCATAGGCAATTGTCCACCTTTCGCCTGACGGTTTGTAGCTCACACCTACCTGGGGAATATAAAGAAGATCGGAATTGTTCTGGTCGGTGGTGCAGCACTCAACATCGCGGCTGTATCTGAAATCTTTTTGTGATACTTTCTGTTCGTAATCAATATCGGCCACATGCAGTCCCAAGGTTGCATTGACGCCTTGCAGTTGAGTCAGACCTGCCGGGTTGTAATGAATGGCCGACAAGTCATCTGCATAGGCGGTAAAGGCGCCGCCTAATGCCGCTGCTTTAGCGCCGATCCCAAAGGTGTCAAGGACACCAGCCTGGCATAAAGTGGAACCTAAAAAAACTGCTGAAAATAAAAACGATAAAAAAATTAATTTTCTACTACGCATGCAGACTCTCCTTTCACAGTTGGTTAGTGGTTAGTATAGCTGGTTAATAAAAAATACCGGATAAATAAGAGCCGGCCAGATAAAAGCCGGATAAATAAGAGATGAGGCCAAAAAAGCTGCTTATTTATGTATTTCACCTCCAAGCCATCTTTGCCCGGTATTCAAACTCTCAATAAGTTCGGGCACCTGTGTGCTTCCCCCTTTGAAAAAGGGGGATTGAGGGGGATTTCCCCATCATTGCCCTGACTTTTTGAGAAGTTACGGATTTGTAGATCAGTCAAATCCAACTCAAATCTTAAGCGCCCAAGATTGAGGCAATTATTTCGTCCTTATTTTTATGAAAATTATTATTTACTTTTCTTGACTTATGTCAAGGAAAAGTAAATAAAAAAATGTTATAAATTAAAATTTATATTTTATCAGCAAAATCAATGCCATTGTGATTAAAAATATGGGATTTAATCGCATCCTTCAAATTTGGTTTACACTTTTACCTGCCCGCTGCAGTCAGGAATGTTGCTTTTCGCCCGCTGGAGCGCTGAAACTAAAAAGCTAAAACCGTTAAGAGTGCAAACTGCTTTTGCAGCATTTATGAAGGATGCCAAATATCTTGCGGAAAATAATAACAAGGACACAAAAGATCAAAACCGGCGGTAATTTCCGATAAATTTTTGATAATTGCAAGTATTTTAAATGATAGGTTGTTTTAAATTGTCAACTGAAGTCTCTGTTTAAAATCCCGACTCATTATGCAGGAATCGGCCAAAATGTCTGATCCTGTTATCTGTTTTTTACTTTTGCTTTTTGAAGCCGGTTTTTCAAAGTCAGGGAGACCGCAAATTTTTCGGCCCGTGCGGTTAGTTTTTAGCGATTAGCTTCTTTGCAACCTTCAGAGATGTTCGCCGGAACGTATGCCGCGACCCTGTGTATCTGAACTGTAAAGAAAATAAGCAGAGATTGAATTAAAGCTGGAACAAAGCTTGCTATTAACTATAGGGATCAGCTATTGAGGATAGTATATGAGGATCTGAGCACTCTACTGTCCAATTTATTTCATTTTTGCTCCTTACCTGAAAAGGAAAAGAATCATATGAAAGAAACCAAAGAATTTCCCGTAAGAAATCCAAGAGATGCCTTGTCTTTAATGAGTCAAAAATTTTATGAAAAATATGGTGATGAAGCTCTGCCTTTAATTCGAGATGTATGGTATAAATTAGGAACAGCGATCGGCAAAAAGATGAAATCGAACATTGACAATCCCAATCTGGCGACAGCCGGTCAAGATTTTGTTGATTCCGGACGCAAAAGAGGTACTCCGATAGACATTGTTCAACTTACGGAAGATATATTTCATATAAAAGGGCACAGATGTGCGCTTGGTCTCGGCGGAAAGGGAATCGATCTCTGCCGGGCATGTATGGGATGCGACCTCGGTATATTAGAAGCTGCAACCGGGAGCAAATTAAATATGGATATAATTCAATCCCTGGCCAATAATGATGATTGCTGCGAGGTGATGATCAGGAAATAGAGACTTATCTTATTACCCTCTGCCCTGTTTCAAAGGATACCTATGCCGAAGATAGCCCGCCATATATTGGATAAATGCAGACAGTGCGGCGCATGTCTGGAACTTGTCGCCTGTCCCGGTGCAGAAGAAGACATCTGTATCGGCTGCGGGGCATGTGCGTTGATCTGTCCTAATCAGGCAATTGAAATGATTGATGAAAAGAGAGAGGGCAAAATAAAGATTGAAATCGACGGCAGGGAAGCCGTGGTATCTTGCAGGATAAGTCTGAAAGAAGCACTTGAAGAAGCCGGATATACGTATGCAGACCTGCCCGAAGAGTCGGGTTTGTATGCGCCTTGCAATTGCGGCGGATGTCTCTCCTGTGCCGTGGATGTTGATGGCATAACAATGCCCTCCTGTATTACCGCAGTCGCAGAAGGAATGAAAATCAGAACTCGTTTTTCTCCCGGCCATGTTCCAAAAAGAGTTGTTTTCGGTTTTGTCGGCCATCCTTCAGGCGGGGTCGGCACACCCTGGCAGCTCAGAAAAGATCCAAAGAAGGTTATTGAAATAATTTGTTATACTTCGGGCTGTAATTTCAGGTGCACCCAGTGTCAAAACTGGTATATAGCCTTTTCCGGAAAAGGAAAGCCTCTAACCCCGGGTCAGGCGGCAGCCAGGGCAGTAGAGACGAAATCTCAGTTTTCTGATGTTGAAAGATTTGCGGTCTCCGGAGGCGAGGCGACTCTGAACAGGAGTTGGCTGATCAGTTTTATCAAAGAGCTGAAAAAAATCAATCCAGGTAAAAATTTCCATTTCCATGTTGACACCAATGGATCACTGCTTACCAGAGATTATATTGACGAACTCGTCGATGCCGGAATGACGGATATCGGTGTGGATATTAAATCATTACATATAGATACCTTTATGAAAATAACAGGGTTAAAAGAGAGTAATTTAGCCCGTAAATACAAAGAAAACGCCTGGATGGCGGTAAAATATCTGGTCCGAGAATACGGCAAAAAAGTATTTACCGGTATTGGAATTCCTTACAACAAGGATTTGATTTCCATAGAGGAAATCAGAGATTTAGGGAAAAAGATATATGATGAGATTGACTCAGATATTCAGGTATCTGTAAACGATTATCAGCCGTCATTTCGAAGCCGTATTTCGAGAACCAGTTCAAAGGAGATGCGGACAATTCATTCAGTATTGAAGGATACAAAGTTAAAAAGAGTTGTTTGTCAATCTTCTGAGGGGTTTATCTGTCCGTAAGATAACTTCTCAAAAAGTTAGGGCAACGATAGCAAAATCCCCCTCAATCCCCCTTTTTTCAAAGGGGGAAGCAAAAAGATACCCGAACTTATTGAGAGGTTACTTCGTAAGGAGGGGATTGAAATGGCTATTACAAAAGAAACCAGAATATTAATGCATTATACACTAAAAGATGGTGAAGGAAATCTGCTTGAAACGACTTATGGAGGAGAACCCTTTTTCTTTCTTTGCGGAGTCGGCCTTTTTGTACCCGCTTTGGAGAAAGAGTTAATGAATCTGTTCGATGGAGACAGGAAAATCATAGTTATTTCATCTGAAGAGGGGTACGGGCATAAAGATGAGAAACTTATTTTAAAAATTCCTCGCGGTCAGCTCCCTGAAGGAGATATACAGATCGGCTACAAATTAATGAGAAAATCTGAAAGCGGTGAAAGTGAAATTTATAGAGTAACGGGCTTTCTCGATGACTGGGTTTTTCTTGACGCCAATCATCCTTTGGCCGGCAAAGAACTTCATTATGAAGTCGAGATTTTGCATGTTGAGTACACAAGAGCGATAAACCTGGCTTATTTTAATAAACAGCAAACAGGAAAACAGAAAGAGAGTTAAATGAGTCTTTTGCGGCCAATAAAATCATTTGTGGAAGGAATCGATGTTTTAATGATTCCCATGGAAGATCTTTACAATATTGCGGACAATTTACAACAATCTCTTTCTGAAGTTATGATAATGGCGCTTCAGGAAGGTATTTGGCCTGAGTCGCTTGTCAGAAATTATTCCACAATATCTGCAGAGCAGCAGATATCTATTATTAAATCAAGGGTTGTCATTGTCGGCTTGGGAGGTCTTGGAGGATATCTGGCGTCTCTGTCGGCACGGGCGGGTATTGGTAATCTCGTCCTTGTTGATGGTGATGCTTTTGATTTTTCCAACTTGAACAGGCAGGTTTTTTGTACATCTGCTACTATTGGAGAAAATAAAGCATCTGTTGCTGCAAAGCAGTGCAGCTTGATTAATCCGGCAATAAACGCAGTTGTCTGGGAGACCGATTTTTCAATTGAAAACGGAATGAAAATTTTGGCCTCGTCTGATCTGGTTATGGATGGACTGGATCAGATCTCAACCAGAAAAACCCTTTTATCCATATCATCATCAATGAATATTCCATTGATCCATGGAGCGGTTAGAGGATGGTCCGGCCAGGTTTCAATCTTTCTGCCGGAAAGCCGAATTGATTTTGATCATATTTATCCGGAAAATTCATCCCGATCACCGGTTCCTTCGGTTCTTTCATCAGCAGTTGCAATTATAGCCAGCATACAGATCCAGGAAGCGATTCGTCTGTTATGCGGGTATCCCCTTCCAAATATGAATAAGCTCATCTTTTTTGACGGTGAAGCAATATCCTTCCATAAGGTCAATCTATCTTCCGGCATATAGTCCGGACTTTCTGCAGATTAAAATTCGTCTAAAAACCGCGCAGCTTTTAGCCATTAGCGATTACAGGCTTTCCTCCACACCCCGAGCTATCTAAAATCTCTTCTCTCTACTTTTTTTCAATGCTGACGGCTGACCGCACAGATCGAAAAGTTTCGCTCACTTGTCAATTGACATGGCATCTTTTTTTATATATGTAAAGCATTTATATTTTGCAAGTGTTGAAATTTGCAGCGTTGAATGCCTTATAAGGGAATATAACCGGTATAATTATTAAAGAGAATAATAGAAAGGGGCATATATGAAGGTATTGAAAATAGACCATTTGGGGATAGCGGTTAAAAGTATAGATGAAGGCAAGAACTTCTGGACGGATGTGCTCGGGCTTGAGTTTGCCGGCAGTGAGACTGTTGCCGAACAAAAGGTCAATACAGGTTTTTTCCCGGTCGGGGAGAGTGAAGTTGAACTTTTGGAATCCACAGCTCCTGACGGACCGATTGCCAAGTATCTTGAGAAAAAAGGCGAAGGGATTCAGCATGTTGCCTTTCGTGTTGAAAATATTGAAAAGGCCTTGGAGGAATTAAAA
>Ga0164318_10004542_pt1 | contig 13361 bp, 13 predicted proteins | sample GuaBasSedimGuay9_FD_113734 | JGI IMG/M metagenome (GOLD analysis project Ga0164318, IMG submission 113734) | Subseafloor sediment microbial communities from Guaymas Basin, Gulf of California, Mexico - Guay9, Core 4571-4, 0-3 cm | ecosystem: Environmental > Aquatic > Marine > Hydrothermal vents...
AGTACGATGTTGTACCGGAGCGTTTCGATACTGTTGCCAATCGGCTAAAGCTAATTGCAGTTGTAATCGGGGCTTTGCTAATCATCTTCCAGCCAAGACTCTTGTTGTTTCCAGTTTTGTCAATTTATATATTATATGGTATGATTAGGGAGATTTATCGTCTGGGATATGCTGGCGTTGGCAAAGTTACCAAACGTCCGTATCATTGACGTAAAACTGACAGGATTTACAAGAATGACAAACAATAAAAAAGAGGTATCACCTCAAGCTGTTGTTTATGTGCGACTCAAGGAAGGTGTGCTTGACCCGCAAGGAGTGACTATTCACAAAGCTTTGCAGCAAATGGGATACAATGAGTTTATATCCGTGCGGACAGGTCGTTTTTTCGAATTGGAAGTTGACTCTGATAGTGATAATTACGATAAACGTCTTGACGAGGTTTGTTCCAAACTGTTAGCCAATCCTGTTATTGAAAGTTACAGGGTGGAGAAACTTTAATGAAGGTTGGGGTAGTTACATTTCCTGGTTCTAACTGTGACTATGATGCCTATGCAGCAGTCCAGCATGTAATGGGGGAAGACGTGGAATTTCTGTGGCACAAGTCCACTGATTTACTGGGATGTGATCTGGTTATTCTTCCGGGAGGATTCTCCTATGGTGATTATCTCCGAGGGGGCGCTATTGCCAGATTCTCACCGATAATGGAGAAGGTGATTGCCTTCGGCAGGTCGGGCGGGATGGTATTGGGGATATGTAACGGTTTTCAAATACTAACTGAGTGTGGTCTGTTGCCGGGTGCTCTTATGAGAAACTCGCACTTGCGATTTAGTTGTAAACATGTCTATTTAAAAGTAGAGCAAACTTCTAACCCATACACACAACTCTGTATAAAGGGCGAAGTTCTAAAGATTCCTATCGCTCATGGCGAAGGTAACTACTATAATTTTGACAATGATATTAAAAAATTGGAAGATGCAGGACAGGTAGTGTTTAGGTATTGTGATGTAAATGGAGATGTGAACTCCGAAGCTAATCCTAATGGCTCTATTAACAACATCGCTGGTATTTCCAATAAGGAGGGCAATATTCTGGGTATGATGCCTCACCCTGAGCGAGTAGTAGAAGATATTCTGGGATCAGCAGATGGGCTTAAGATTTTAGAATCGATAAGGGCAACTATTGCGGTTGCAAAGACAGTGAGCAATTAATGAAGAAGCGCGAAGTAACATTCATATTGGTTGCGCTGATTCTGGGAGCTGTTGCGGGAGGACTAATTGGGGACATAATTGGCACATTTCTTCCAGAGGGAGCGGCCAAGACAGTTTTTACTAAGTCTATCGAGGTTGGTTTTGATACCATTAAAATGGATTTTTACGCTCTTTCGTTTATATTTGGATTGACACTTAAGATTAATTTTATGTCAGTGCTGGTGCTGTTACTGGTGATAATATATTTTAGATGGTGGTATCTATAATGTTGTTGCAAGTTCAGGAAATATAAGATGCCTTTTGACCTGGGTTTCGGCAAGCTGGCGTTAATTCCCCTCGTTATATTACTTCTGTTTGGAGCCAAACGACTTCCTGATATTGCACGGGGATTGGGTAAAGGGGTTCAAGAATTTAAAAAGTCGGTTGGGGATACAACTGATGAAATTAAGGTATCGATTGATGAAGAAGCTCCTAAGAGATATGGTGACTCGCACTCAAAAGATAAGGGCGAAAACAGTAACCACTAGGTAAGTTGTTACTATCGTCGCCAGTGAAGCGAAGCTATGAGTATACAATTTTCCAAGGCTGATGCCGATAAAATAGCAGCCATCATTGACGCTCAACAGGTTAGTTTTGAATCCGATCACTATCACTTCAAAGTTGATAACCTTGAAGAGCATCGTGTGCTTAGTCTTGAAATATACCCCGAGATCACACTTGGGAAAAAACGTGGAATGCTGGTAGTAGTCTACTCTGGAAATGCTCATCTTCAGTTACACAATTGTACCGGCTACGTTGTCTCTGAGGAACTTGGAGAGATCACTTTTGTAGCCGAGGGAAAGAATCAACTCAGCGGTTTGGTGGTCGAACGAGGAGCTTCATGTTCGCAGTATGCTTCTATCAGTAAGGATCTGATTTCTTCCGATTTTACTCAACTGGGTGTGGAGGTTATGTTGTCTGGGGTTGCTATGTCACTGGTTGAAGATGTCCTTTCACAGGAAAGTGGGAGACAAAAGAAAGATCAGGGAGAAGAATAGCTAACCCTATTTCCTCTAAGGGGCTTCATTTATCAGATATTAATATAAAATGACCGCTCTTTTTTAATTGGGAGCGGTCATTTTATGTTGCTTAGTTTGTCAATTTTTTAGCTTCGCTGCATCAGGAGGTCGTGAAGGATTCCACAAAGTCATTAAGTGCTGTAGCTATTTCAGATGCCTTTTGATAGCGTGCATCTGGGTTCTTCTCCAGAGTCTTCCAGATTATCCGATCGAACAGAAGCGGAATTTGCGGATTGACTGTGGATGGTTTCTCTGGCTCATGGTTCATAATCGAATAAATTAACGATGTGATATTTTCACCCTTAAAAGGACGCTTCCCCAGTAACATTTCATACATCACTACACCCAATGAGAAAAGATCAGCTCGACTATCAGTTTTCTGACCCCTGAGTTGCTCTGGTGAGATGTAGTTTGGTGTTCCCATAGCGATCCCTGTTTTAGTCATCGAATTGGAATCGATGCGGGCAATGCCGTAATCCATGACTTTCACCTGATAGTTCTTAAGAATCATGATATTAGCTGGTTTGACGTCACGGTGAACAATGCCCTGGTCGTGCGCGTACTGAAGAGCTGAGCATATCTGGATTACTATTTGAGCAATTATTTTGTAATTGAACTGTGTTTTTCTCTTTATCATGTCCTCGAGTGTCTGTCCCTCAAGATATTCCATAGCTATATATTGCAACTGTTCTTCGGATCCAACATCATAAATTGTTACAATGTTGGGGTGTGATAGCTTACCAGCTGCCTGAGCTTCTCGGAAAAGCCTTTCTTTGAGCTCTTCCATTTCTTCGGGATCGTTGACGAAATCAAGGCGAATAGTCTTCAATGCTACGGGGCGGTTGATAGCTGGATCTATCCCCTTGTAGACCATTCCCATAGCTCCTTTGCCGAGATTTTCGGTGATCTGATAGCGACCAAGATGGTCGGGGGCTCCAGCCGGTAATGGCTGGCTCTGTGAAGTTTGCTGGAGTTCCCCTGATTGTGCTGCCTTTGGAGTTACATCCAAAGAGGAATCATCGAAACCAACTATTGCCGGGCGGCCCGTTTTTGTTTGAGACATATCAGGATTAACTGGTTGACTATTGCTGATAACGTCTGTCTCTGGAGTTGCCACTGTTTCGCTGTTATCATCTAAGGATAATTCTCGAGTATTCTCTTCGGAAAGATCCCTGTCAATATCAATTGTCTGATGATCGGTAGGATATTCCCCTGATGTGCTGCCTAATGTTTCAGTCTCGAGCATTCTCTGGTGATTGGCATGCTGATTTACTGGCGGGTCTACGACAATTGGTTGGGGTGAAGTGTTATCAGAAGCAGATTTATTGGCTTTGAATAGAAGTTCATCTGTTTCATTAGATTTTGCACCAGTGATGAATCCAGAATCAAGGAAGGGTGCAGCAATAATAAACAGCAGCAGTTCAATAGCGATGTAGATTGTTTCTGGCAATATTCGCAAAGAACTAACAAGATAGTAGTTAAAACCTGCTGTGATTATCAGAAGAGCTGTCAATAACAGGAACCGGTTACGTAAAGTTAAAAGAGGTAAGACAAATGCAAACAAAGCCCCCAGAGCAAAAAGAACCAGCATGTTGACAACAGGTTTATTTATTTTTGACAGTAAATTATTGTTTATTATGTTCTCAATGATGGTTGCCCTTAGGGTTCCTGTCGATATTCCCTGATTCATGGGAGTAACCAACTCATTATTTTCATCAGAGCTGGTAGCTTCAATTACTACTACCTTGCCACTCAGAACAGAGCGGTTGAAATCGTCACTTAGAATATCTGCTGCCGAAAAGGTTGTAATTGAATTATCTTGTAAATGATTTATGAAATATTCTCCATGGTCATTCAGAGTCAGGTTTTGCTGAGTTCCAATTGCAATCTCACGTCCTTCTCGAATAGTCACTTTGCTAGTTGGAACACCGAAATACGCTGCTGCAGCTATCAATGAAAGGGATGGATAACAGTAGCCCTCGTACTGCATTACAAGAGGTTGGTGTCTCAGAATGCGGTCTTTGTCTGGACGTACGTATGTAAATCCCAGAAGCGGTTTGCTCTCTAAAAGCTTTTCAGCTGGAAGAAATATCTTGCGTACAATCAGGCTGGAATTTTCGTCTATTTCTCCCAGAGGATTATCTACTGAAATTGAATGGTAAAACAGGAATTCGGGGTTGTTGGTTTTCTGCGAACGGAATGTAGCCAGGGCGACATCATACGGCAAGACCACATTGTTCATCCAGCTAAGTTGACCAGCCAGAATAGAAGTATATCCTGCCGAATCCTGGTAGGAATCTTCGCTAAGATCAGTATTAACTACGATGACTTTCGGTTCACCGATAGCTGTGGCAGCGATAAGGTCGGCGAGAATATCACGATTCCAGGGCCATTCACCGAATTCGTTCTCAGCCCTGTCATCAATCTTTACAATGACTACGTGATCTCGGGTTCCTTCAGGCGCTGTTAACTGGCACAGAGCGTCATCGATGGATCGCTGCAAGCTTTCTGTGGGGCCAAAGCCGTTTATATAGGTTATCACGACCAGGATAGACAACAGCAGATAGAGAATATACGATGAATACTTGCTCATGGGACCCTCAATTTATCGACCTACTGCTAACCGTTGGACCAGCACGTCCGGGAGTTCGGCGTTGGTCATTTTTCCCTGTGTTTTAGTGATATCATATTCCACACGATGGAATTTGATTTCACTGTTTTCCAAATCATAGCTTACGAAGCATGCCCGGGGATCATTGTCGCGTGGTTGTCCGACAGAACCAATATTGACCAAGTAGCGAGTGTCATCCGCAGGATCGAAGTCATGGCCGGTCTGTTGACGTGGAGAACTGTCCGGCATTTCCCTGAATATCATGGGCATGTGTGTATGTCCATAGAAACAGATATTTCCCGAGAAATGATCAAAGGCTGGTTCTGCCTGATCAGCGCTAAGTATATACTGCCACTTATCTGGTGCGACCGGGGAAGAGTGGACCAGGGTAATACCTTCGAACTCATGTAACATTTGGTATTCGGCTATCATTGTGAGTTCACGGTCGGTTAGTTGTTGTTTGGTCCATTCTGTGGATACTTTTGCGGCTGGAGTATAAGAATCAGTTGATAGTCTTTTCAGGACAGCGAATTCATGGTTCCCCATGAGTTTTACCGACGCATATTTATCCACGAGGTCCAGACAAGCTCCCGGGTCGCAACCGTAGCCAATAACATCTCCCAGACAGAAGATATCGTCAACTTGCAACTGTTCTATCTCCCTGAGAATAGCAGAGAGAGCCTCTAGATTTCCGTGAATATCGGAGATCAGAGCTACTTTCATCTATTTTTTCCTTCGACGAATTTGTAAGTACTTTTTCCAACCGAGATGAGGTCGCCATTCTTCAATTCCTGATTATCTATAGGTTCACCATTTATCATGGTCTTGCCTTTGCGACCTAGGTTAACAAGTTTGTAGTAGTCGTTTTCTTTTACAATCTTGGCCTGGATTCCAGATAACCAGAAGCCTTTGGCTCGCACATGTACGAATTTGGCTTTACCGATAGTGATTACATCACGATCAATACGATATTCGGAGAAGTCGGTATTCTCGCCGCCCAGTAGCAGCGATCCACCGTATCGTTCGACCAGTTTTCTCTCCTTACGATCTTTCTCGACGAGTTTTCGGTGAGCTTTGGTGTTGAGCACCATTGTTCCGTCAAACCCAGCGGCATCGTCAGTCGAACTGCTGTTCTGGCTATTGTAGATCAATTGGTACTTCCCAATAGTGATGATGTCATCGTCACGCAGAACTTCTTCGGAGACTTTCCTGCTGTTGACGAAAGTACCATTGAGCGACTCGTTGTCGATTACTATGGCAGCTTTGTCATTGAACTCAATCATCGCATGTTTGCGGGAGACTCCACGGTTTTCAAGGACGATGTCATTTTCGTTGGTTCGTCCAATTGAAAGACGTCTCTTCTCCGTAACAATGCGCTCGACCACCTTATTATCGTACTTAACAACAATTTCAGCCATCAGAGAATCCTTTCAATATCGTTAGCTGTTTTTTATCAAACTTTAATCTTTGCGACAAAGTCTCAATATCGACAATCCATGCCTTGCTGTATCAAGGTTACAGTGAGGCTCTTGTTGTCACTTAATGACTTAATTATATTGTCGGTATGAATATAGGAATTCTAAACATAAAAGGGAGAGTTCTCTGTGCTCCTCTGGCTGGGGTATCCAATCGTCCCTTTCGGATTATGGCTATCAGATTCGGAGCCGCTATAACTTTTACTGAGATGATCTCCTCTGAAGGAATCATTAGAAATCAATCTAAAACCATGAGCATGATGGATTTCCAATTAGATGAGCAACCCCTTGGAATCCAGTTGTTTGGTTCTAAACCGGAGAGTATGCGACGAGCCGCTGAAATTGTTTCGTGCAGGAACAGCCCGGACTTAATCGATATAAATTTCGGGTGTCCGGTAAAAAAAGTTGTCCGAAAAAATGGCGGGGTTGCTGTGTTGAAGGACCTGGTTCTTACTGAAGAGATCATGCGGGCAACAGTTGAGGGAGCAAACGGAATACCAGTGAGTATTAAGATACGTACCGGCTGGGATAATAAAACACCGGTTTACTTAGAAGTGGGACGGATTGCCGAGAAAGTGGGAATAGCCGCAGTTACTCTTCATGCACGCAGCCGATCTGGGGGATTTGCAGGAGCAGCTCGATGGGAGGCTATACGAGAGCTAAAAGAGGAAATCAAGATTCCGGTTATTGGCAATGGTGATGTTAGAACTCCCCATGATGCTCAAAGAATGCTGGATGAGACCGGTTGTGATGCCGTTATGGTAGGTCGGGCTGCTTTGGGGAACCCAACTATATTTCGGGATATGAACACATTCCTCGAAACCGGCCAACTTCCATCGCCAATATCGGTTAAGGAGCGATTATCGGTAGCCCGTATGCATGCTGAACTGACCATTGCCGAATACGGTTCCCAGAGCGGTCCTAAAATGATGCGTCGATATCTTGGGTGGTATGTCAAAGGATTACCCGGGGCGAGCAAGCTTCGACCTCGTCTGTTTCAGGTTGAAACACTCAACGATATTAACTGTGTGTTAGATGAATATCTTCAGCAGCTTGTATAGAAGTGTGGTAGTGGTTGTTAAATTTGTCCGATCTAAAAACATTGCGCTTGTAAATGTTGATTCATATATTACCAATCAATTTGAGTATATACAATTGAGGTACGAATAATGAAGACACTGATAGTTGCTTTGCAGAAGGACGGGAAACTTGCTTCGGCGACCTATGAACTTATCGAAGTTGCTAAAAGATTAAATAGTGAAATCTACACTGCAATTTTATCCGATAACACCGATACGCTGGCCTCGGACCTCGCTGAACGAGGAGGCGGCAAAGTGTTGGCCGTATCCGATCCGAACCTGAAGTTTTTCAACGATGAGATATACACTAATGTTATTACGGAACTGATTGAAAAATACTCCCCAGACCTGGTGCTGGGACTTGCTACTTTTTATGGTAAATCCCTTTTCGCACGTCTTGCGGCTAGGAACGGTGGTCCTATGGCTAGCGATATAACCGGAATCGCCATGAACGACAGTAACATTACAGTTACTCGGCCCAGTTATGGTGGTGCGGTAGTATCTGAGATTGTCAAAAACAGTGACAAGCCTTTCTTTGTGACGGTCAGACCAAAAATCTTTCCGGAATCAAAAGACGGTACCGGTGAGATTATCGCTGAGACAGTTGCAGCCACCGGAGTTGCCGTTGGGACTACTGTCAAGGAGGTCAAAGTTGAATCGTCAGGTTCGGTTAATCTTGCTGAAGCTGATATAATAGTTTCTGCCGGTCGGGGTTTGAAAGCAGCTGAGAACCTTCAAATGATCAAGGATTTGGCGAAGGTTACCAAAGGTGCTTTTGGCGCTTCGCGAGCTATTGTCGATGCCGGCTGGACGGAATACTCCAACCAGGTTGGACAGACCGGCAAGACGGTTAACCCGAAATTGTACTTTGCCATAGGTATTTCAGGCGCTATTCAACATATAGTTGGCATGCGTACCTCTGGAACGATTGTTGCTATTAATAAGGATAAGGATGCCCCGATTTTCAATCTCGCTAATTATGGGATAATCGGTGATGCATTTGAGATAGTGCCAGCTCTTACAGCTAAGCTTAAGGCGGAGTTGGGGTAATATCTTTTTCCGCAAGAAGGACTAAGAATAAACAAGCCCGCTCGGCGTAAGCCGGGCGGGCTTGGTGTTTTTTGAGAATAGGTATATTATTCCGCAGATGTTGTATCGATAACAACAGTTCGGGAGACTTCAATAGTATTACAACCATTATTGATTTCCAGCAATACCTCATACGATCCAGTATCAGGAAAGGTATAGTTAATTTCTGTAGAATCATTTACTACGTGGCTATTTAATGTCCATTTCCTTCCTTCAATTACACCAATTGATGTATCTGTAAAAGTAAACTCGGTAGCTATGTCACTTACAGTATCGCTTGGTGAGATCTTGAAGCCGCTGGTTTCTTCGTACAGAGTATCGGACAGCACTACAAGAGCTGTGTCAATCAACGTGTCGATGATTGTATCCTCACCACATAGACCAGCGGCTATCAGGCTGACCGAATATTTCCCGGGAGTTGTGTAAGCATGGATGGGATTGGTGTCGTTATAAAGAGTATCGCCATCACCGAAATCCCAAATTAAGTTTTGGATATTTCCTTTTGACTGATCTAAAAATCTAACATGAAATTGCCGCCCAGGCAAATAGCAAGAGGTCGAGTTCCCTACAACAGTGAAAAGCGCAGAAACTGAATCATATACTACTACAGTATCATAGACATAAGCAAAAGGTCCATCCTCGAATTCTGATACACCTAACGCTATTTCATACGTACCAGCGGTTTTGAATTCGATTGTTGGATCTTCAAGAGTCGAAGTATCTCCATTGCCGAAACTCCAAAATCTAAACGCGGCAGTTGGATATGTCATGTCCTTAAATTCAACGCTGAGAGTGGCGCATCCTTCGTGAACGCTCAAGCTGCACACAGGATCAAGGCAATCAACAATGGTAATTGTGTTAGATTCGGAAGTCGTTCCACAGTCGCCTGAATCAGTGAGAGTAACTTGGAAAGTGTCGGCTGTTAAGTATATATGACTGATTGATTCCGGGGTTGAATCTCGAAAAATAGTGTCTGAACCATCTCCGAAATCCCATTCCCATTTGGCAATTCCCTCAGTTTCAATTGGCGTGAAAGTAACTGATAATCCTGGACAACCAGTAGAAATATCTGTTATGAAATCTGCCGAGAGTGGTCCTACAGTTATATAGTGCCATTTTTCTTCGGAGTCTACATTTTCATTTTCAGTATTTTTTGCGATCAATGTTACTGAAAAAAGGCCGGAGGTACTATATGTATGCTCAATATCTCCAAAAATTGAATCATTAAATATTGTATCTCTATCAGTTGTTATCGAATCAATGATATAAATCGTTGTGTCATTTCCATCGCCGAAACTCCAGTGGAACCAGTTAGGATTACCACCGCAATTTTCATTAAACCAAACAGTGTAAGGTGCGCACCCGTATGCTTGGAATGTATCAATAAGCGAGAAATCTGCTCTGACCCATTGAGTTTGAGTTTTTTCGGTTACCTCCGTCACCAATTCGTCACAACCCGGGATAAGATAGATTAGGGCCGCAATAATAAGAACAAAAAATGCCAAGACTTTAGTTCGTTTCATACCAATCTATTCCACCTCATTGAGTTAATATTCTTTTATATACGCCTGAGGCAAACAGGTGTCAATTGCTAAATTGCTCAGGTAGTATAGGGTCTCCATTAACACTTATACCAGCGGTTTACAAAGAAGCTCCAACGATGACTATCAAGGATATTTATTTTCAGGCCGATTAATAAGAAAAGAACAAATCCAATTTAGGAGATAATATGTCGATTCTACTGGAAATTATCGAATGGGTTGATCCCACCGGAAAAGAAATGATCCACCGTATCCCCGAGGAAGGTTCTGCCGATTTCAAGCTCGGAGCACAGTTGATTGTCCGTGACAGTCAGATGGCTCTTTTCTTCAAGGATGGTCATGCTGCAGATCAGTTTTCTACAGGTCGGCATACTTTATCGACTCTTAATGTCCCTATCCTGACTCGTTTATTGGCTTTTCCATTTGGATTTAACTCGCCATTTCGAGCTGAGGTCTATTTTGTCAATCAGAAGGTTTTCACTGACCTGAAATGGGGAACACGTCACCCTGTAACTTTTCGAGATAACAAATTCGGCCTGATACGACTTCGCGGATATGGAGCGTATACAATTAGTATTGAGAATCCAAGTCTTTTCATTAACTCCATAGTTGGACGTCAGGCCAGGTATGAGACAGTAGAAATTCAGGATTACCTCCGTGATGTAATAATTGCTCGTATGAATGATCTGTTGGGGGAGAGGTTGGACACAATTATTGATTTGCCGGCTGTATATACGGAATTGGCTGAGGAATTCAAGAATATCGTACGCTCCGAGTTCGAGAAATACGGTTTAAGACTTGTGGATTTCTACATATCGTCAATTACGCCTCCGGATGAGGTCTCTAAAATGATTGATCAGCGTTCTGGAATGGAAGCTATCGGTGACCTGGACAAGTTTCTCAAGTTCGGTATGGCCAAGGGGCTGAGTTCCTCCGGCGCTGGTGGTGCCGCAGGGGCCGGTATGGGTATGGCGGCTGGCGTGGGGGTTGTGACTCCCGGCCTTATGCAGAAAGTGTTCTCTCCAGACCAACACGAACTGAAACGTGATCCGGTACCTACAATACAATGCCCCAAATGTCATACTGACACTCCTGAACAGTCACGATTTTGTTATCGCTGTGGACATCAAATTGTAGCTCAGAGCACGTGCCCAGCTTGTGGTACACAGCTACCGACCGAGGCCATTTTTTGTTTCAAATGTGGCATAAGGCTTGATGAAAAAGTAATCTGTCCACATTGTAATGCTCAGCTTATTGCCGGGTCTAAGTTCTGTGGCAAGTGCGGCAAGCGGATCAATGAGTCCGACAACAGCTAATAAAAGAGGTGGTTTTTTCATTTCCGTTGGTTGCCCCGGATGCGGAGGTAAGCTGGAACTTGAAGATAGTTTCTTTGTCTTGACCTGTGATTTCTGTGGCTCAGTTCTGCGAGTCCATAAGCCAGACGTTCCACCCGCTTATGTAGTCTCGTCTACAGTTGACAAACGCGAAGTTCGTTTCGCTATAGATCATCACCTCAAAAAGCAAGGTCAGCCGCTTACTGGTTCGGATATTCAGTACAAGCGAGTTCTTTATCCGTACTGGCGTATTGAAGCCATCGTCCTTAAAACCCGCAACAGAGCCAGGTTGCTTGAAGATCGAAAGGATTACAACTACGGTCATGGTTCGCTTTTACGGGCATCCTGTTTATCTTCCGGGCATTCCATCAAAGAGAAGCATACAGAGGTAACCCTTTCTCCTTACACAGTGACATCACCTGCTGCGTATGAGGTAGCGGGAATCCCTTATACACTTGGGATGCGCACCAACTATTTGAAAGTGATGCCCTTTGTCGAGGGAGCAATAGATGAACGCTTTGATGTACTTCCCGTAACGGTACCTATGACAATGGCAGTACAGCAGGCTCGAAAATCGGTTCAAAGTGTGGGTATGGTAGAATCCGCTGATTTCGGCCGCAACCTAACAGAACTCTACCATCCTGTTGGGTCGGTCGTATACTTCCCCTATTTCCTTGCTGAATCTCTCGCGGGTGGAATATATCGTCGGTGGATTGTAGATGGTGTTACAGCCAGAATACTTGGACATCAGGAACGTCCGGTTGAAGTTTCAATGGTTGATGTTCCTATGGAGCCGTTAATAGAATTTGGTCAATTGGAAATTAGCCATCACCGTTGTAGTAATTGTGGGGAAGACCTGCCGGAAGAGAACTCCTATATATACATATGTAAAAATTGTCATAAACTAACCAATATTGAACCACATCCTCTTTTCCGAACAGAGCTACAGGTAACTTCTGATTCCGGTTCTGATGGAGATTTGCTTCTACCATTCTGGTCTTTGAAGTTCTCAGAGCAGGTACAGTCTTCATTAAGAGTTTCCAATCCTGACAGATTGATTGTTCCAGCCTTTCAAATGAGCAACTTTGAAGAAGTATTCAAACTGTCACGACGAATGGCCACTGCTGTTTCTCGGTTTACTTTCGCTTCATTGACAGACATAGACAGGAACTTCAGATCTATCGATATCAGTCCATCTGAAGCGTTGGTAATGGCTCAGGTGTTATGCGTTCGTGAAAGGCTCAGCATTTCTGCTAATATCGATATGCCAGATATCTCAAGCACATTGGCCGAGATGAGTCTATTCTTCGTCCCTTTCCACCCTGAGCATTATTTTATGCTGGATTCAATTCTTGGAGCTGTGACTTTTTCAAAACGAGTTTTGGCCAGACACTGAGGTCTTCTTTCGGGGAACTTTAAAGCAAACATAATGTAGGAAGCAGTAGGAGGAAGCGACACAATATATCTTGCTATCGATTGATGATTTTTCTATGTTCTGGCATGCTTTTTTAGCTTATGTCCAGCTATGACATGCTGAGAAGCTGAGCTGAAAAAGAATGAAATTAGAAAACGTGGTCGTAAGAACAGGATAAACTCGTTTTTTATATGCGACCTTTGTAATTCGTCGAGGTGAGTATTGAGAGCAATTGTTTTTTATCGCTTCCTTTTTGTGTTCTTTTTAGTTGTCGGTTGTGTGCGTGTTTCAATGGCTGGCTTGGCTTATTCATTTGCAGAACCGGATACTATCTACGCTTCAAACACTCCAATAGATATTATTGAACATAATGGAGCAGTGTGGCTGGCTACTGGTGAAGGAGTAAATTTTTCTCCCGATGGTGGCGAGACATGGTTGTTGTATAACTCTACTAATGGGATGATGGCTGATAATATCTCTGCTCTTTTTTCTCTGAATGGGCGTCTCTGGGTTGGGAGTGGACATAGCGAGATCATCGAGGGGGTGGGCGTA
>Ga0164318_10004543_pt1 | contig 13359 bp, 25 predicted proteins | sample GuaBasSedimGuay9_FD_113734 | JGI IMG/M metagenome (GOLD analysis project Ga0164318, IMG submission 113734) | Subseafloor sediment microbial communities from Guaymas Basin, Gulf of California, Mexico - Guay9, Core 4571-4, 0-3 cm | ecosystem: Environmental > Aquatic > Marine > Hydrothermal vents...
ATTAATAAAATGAATAAGTTAAAAGAATCTGAAACTAAATTTGCTGGAATTAGAAACTGGAAAGGAGTAGAGAAAGTTTCTATTCTAAACAGAACAAAGTTACAGATAATAGACCCGATGGATATAATAAAAATGTTATAATTGTCTGGTACAAACGTGAGTGATTTGTCAGTAACGGTTTCAGTTAAATGTTTCCGTTACTGGCATTATAATTACCATTTGGTAAAAAAAAAGAGGTGGTCAAATGACTAGAGTAATATCGGTGGAATTCTCCAGACCAGGAGAAAACGGAGTAAAGTCCTGTTCCGTGATGGAAGGAACATCTGTAGCAAAAGCTATGGAACAGGCAGGTATGGACTATAATGAAGATAAAGAGTCCGTTTTTACTCTCGACAAGGAAATAGATGAAATGGGCGATGATCCTGTTGATATTTCAGAAAATGTAGAATCTGGAAGTTATGTTATAGTTACTCAAACAGAAAGTAACTGAACATAAATTTTTTGGGGGAAACCCCATTTTTTTTTATAATAAATTAAAAAGAGGCGGTTAAATGGAATTTAAAGAAATTGGTGATGATGATTCACAACAAGAATTCATTCAGAAATTAGATGAAATTTATGAAATTTCTGAATCTAATGAAAAAATGATTTTCAAAAAAGGGAGTCATACTTCTGAATTAACCATGAAAGAAAATCCAGAAACATGGATTCTAAAAAGTACAGATAACACACTTATAAAAAAATTTAAAGATTATGTGAAAAGTCAGAAAAATAGATTAACTGAATCAGATATTGAAAATAGTATAATTAAGTATCCTTTAGAGAATTTTTCAAATAATGATTATGGTAATTTTAAATTAAATAAATATGGTTTTTTAGAAACAAATAAAATTTTTAAAAAATCAGGAATAGAATCGGTTTTAATAAACGAAAATATAAAATCTTTTTACAAAAAAGTAACTTTAGCAATAAATCCTGGTTATGAAACCAGAAATTTAGAAAGTAAATTTGTACCAAACAACCCTTTTCTGAAAAAAACTTACAGTTTTAATTTAATAAAGAAAATTTCTTCAGAAGAAGTTGAAGAAATAAAATTTGAGTCTGATTTAATCGGTGAATATTACAAAAACAGGAATTTGATTATTCTTAATTCAAATATTCTTTACGATTTTGATTTAAAAAACTTAGAATTTCTTAAAAAATATAAATTTATCAGGCAAAATACAGATAAAATTGCACTTATTTATTTAACGGAAAAGTTTTTTAAAGGATTTAAAAAATCTAAAAAACATTTAAGTAGTACTATAACTTCCAATAAATCTGAAATCGTTAGTTTATCTGAAAATATTGTTTATCTAAACAAAAAAATAATAGAAGATTCTGTTAAACTAACTGCAGTTGATAAATTAATCAAATCTGGTGAAGTTGGATTTGCTGAAGAAATAAAATCAGTGAAAAGACTTAAATTTGTTAAAGGAATAAAACCTGAAACAAACGGAATTAGGATAACTTTAAAAGAAAGTTTTGTAAACATCAGAAATTTTGAAAGAAATAAATCTTTTGGAAAAAGAAAAGTCTATCTTGGAGAAATTTCTGTATCTATTTTACCAGATTCTGTAAACATAACCGGAATAAAAACAATTAAATGTAAACAGGTTGGCGGAAGTTGTTGTCATCCTCATGTAGATTCTTCTGGTTTTCCTTGTTTTGATGAAGGAGAATTTAGAAAAGACCTGTATAGACTAATAGCTGAAGTTAAATTGACGTCAGTAATACAGTTAATAAGACTTTGGTCAAAAGAATGTGTAAATGGACAAACTTATATAACAGGACATGAATTTTATGACGATAGATTAAGAAGAGGATTTCCAGTTTTTGATGGAAGTGAAAGGGTTAAATTAAATGACCCTGTTAGGTTAAAATCTGGAGAACAAGTTAAATTAACAAAAACAGATGAATATAATAAAAATATAAAAAAATTTAAGGATGTGATCGTGTGAATGAAAAAGCTGAAATTGTATTGAGTTCAAATGTGAGTAAAACAATAAACTGGATGACAGAAAATGTAAATACAGAAGTTGCCGCACTTGGGGTGTGTGAATTAAAAGAAGGAAAAATGTTTGTTGAAAAACTGGTTTTCCCTAACCAATTAGTTACATCAAGTTCTGTAAAATTCGGTGGTATTGACTGGAAACCTATTATAAAAGAAGTTGGTTCAGAAAATTTGCATAAATTAATGTTTCACTGGCATAAACATCCGGGAGGTGCATCACCTTCACAAGTTGATGAAGATGATACATTCGGCGCTTTTATGTGTGGAACAAGACCTGTTTTCGGATTTCTTATAACTGGAATGTTCGGAAAAAAAATGGATTACGATGCAAGAATTATTTTGGAAAAACCTGTTAAAGCAACTATTGAAGCTGAAATAACAACAGAGGAAGATAAAGAAATTGAAATTGAATGTAAAAAAATCCTTGAAGAAAAAGTAAAAAAAGAAGAAATTGAATTTGATTCAGATGTAAAAAATGCCTGTATCGTTCCTTATTTAATTGAAAAAAACAATAAATTTGTTATTACTTTTGGAAGTATTTACAAAAAAGTAATTGATTCAGATTTGAAAACAATAGAATATAAAATCAGACATAAGGAAATTTTAGAAAAAGATGGAGTTTGTATTTATACTCTAACAGCTTTTAAGAATAAAAAATTAAGAAAATCATTGAAAACGTTAATAGAAGATTATGATTCTGAAATATCTCAAACAGAATTAGAAACTTTTGCAAAAAAAGACCAGAATTTTCTAAATTATGTAAATTAGGTGATTAAATCAAACACTGTTTTGTGGCAAAAAAAATGGTTTACAGTTGTGACCATGATATTTGTAAAGGAAAAGATAACTCTGGATTATTTTATAAACTAAAAGGTGATTAATTGAATCAATCAAGACAAAGTAATTTAGTAAACGTATCTAAAATCAGAGATACTCACGTTGAATTATATGGAATTGGTAGTATCGGAAGTTGGTTTGCACTGTACCTTGCTAAAATAGGTGTAAACAGTATATCAGTCTGGGATTTTGATACAGTAGAAGAAGTAAACTGTTCTGCTCAAGCTTATGGAATTAATCAAATAGGGCAACTTAAAACAGAAGCACTTTACAATATAATCAAAGACCAGACGGGTGTAAAAATAGAAATTCATAACGAAGAGATTAAAGAAAATACTGAATTAGAACCTGAATTAAATTCATTTCAGTACTGTGGAGTAGATACTCTTCCTGTAAGAAAATTGATTTTTAATAAGCTAAAAGGTACTTCTAATTATTGGATAGATTCCAGAATAGGCGGATTTGAACATTCTTACTATTTCCTGAAATTAAACGGAGCTGATGTAAGCAGATATGAAAAAACACTTACCAGAATTTCGGGTAAGAATTATGAGCTGAAATGCGGTGAAAAAGCATCTATTGGGAATAATATTATGCTTGTATCTGAAATAATTGCTAACTATGTTAGAATTATTAATGACAAACCTTATTTATATCATTATGTTTCCAATTTTTTAGGTAACAGACCATTTATAAAGGCGGTTAGATGAAATTTGAAATAGGTGATTTTGCAAGAATAAGTCCAGATTCAAATTTTGCAAAACAAATTAAAATATACGGAAATGTTGGAGAAATAATGCAAATTCATAACAACGGCTGGATGATTGTTAAATTTAAAAACGGTAGTAATGCGTACAGAGAAAAGGATTTAATTAAGTTATCTAAATTAAAATTTTATGAAAAATTTATGTGATTATATGAAAAAAGGAGATTTTGTTAAACTAAATCCAGAATCGATATATTATTACCAGCAAAAGAAAAACGGTAAATATGGTAAAATAATTTCTGATTTTAGAGATACAGGATATTGTGATGTTCAATTTAAATTTGGAAAAAATAATTATCGAAAAAAAGATTTAATTAAAGTAACTAAATTTGTATGGTTAATAGGTAAAGGTGATTAAAATAAGATACAGTCCTTCAAGTATAAATTGTTTTCGTAGTTGCCCACGAAAGTTCTGGTATCAGTATATCTCTAAACCAGAAGTGAAACCGTCTATACACATGGAAAAAGGTACAGTTGTGCATAGTGTTTTAGAGGATTATTATAAAAATTATGGTAATGATTTTTTTAAATTACTGGATAAATATTGGAAATTAAGACTTCCTTTTTTAAAAAAAACTGGAGTAGATTTAAAACCAGAATTTGACGACTGTAAAAAAATACTTGAAGTAGAAGAAACTCTCTTAAAAATCAAATTAGATGGTTTAGTTCCCATGAAATTTGATACTTATTCACAGGCGTTTAATTCAATTAAGCCAACTTTTTCAGAGAAGTTTTTAGAATCTAAAGAACTTAATACTGTTTGTAAAATAGACAGAATTGATATAAACAGATTTACTGGCAAAATTATTATAGGAGATTATAAAACTTCTAAAATGTCTGGACTTGATTTACCGGAAGATTATCTTCGGCAACATGCAATTATGTCTGTTCTTTATAATGAATGTGAGGGTAATTTGCCCGATTTTGGTGTTACAATATATCTCCGCTATGGTATAAGTGACAGAATAAGGATAACACCAGACTTGATTAAATTTGGTTTAGATGAAATTAAATTTGTTCAAGAAAGAACTGTATCAGATAAAATAGAAGATTATCCAAAGAAAGAATCCGGGCTTTGTAAATATTGCAGTTATTTTGAAATCTGTTCTAGTTTAAAAGAAGCTAAATTAGAAACAGCTAAAAAGAATCTTTTAAAGAAATTCGGTGGTTAACATCTATTTTATCAGATGTATTAAAAAAGTTAAAGAATGAAATGATTTTAAGCATATATTTATAAAGATTAGAAAACATATATATAGTAGTGATAAAATGAATTTTAAAATAAATGATTGTATTCAGTTTGATTGGCATAGTTTAAAATACATAGGAATAATAAAAAAAAAGAAGGAACTCATTTTGCAATTGAAATAAAAAACGGAAGGATGGGACATCGTTGTTATGGTTTTTTCAAAAAAGATGTAGGGTTTTGGTTTTATCCGTATGACGAAGAATTTAAAAATATCGTTAAATTAACTAAATTACAAATGCAATTCAGGTGTTTAAAACGATAGTTTATCCAGTATTTGAAAATTCAAGAGTAAAAAGATTTTTAGTTATTTCAAACGAAAATAGTTATAGTGTCAGATTTGATAAAGTAAAAGAAATCTGGACTTGTAGCTGTCCTAATATAAGAAATTCTGAATGTAAACATATACGAGAGTGTAAAAATGAAATTAAGTAAATTAAGACTTTTAACAAGTAAAGATTTTATTAAACCTATTTTATCTGATTTAAAAATTGGAGATTTAGTGTTTTATTATAACAGTGCTGGTAAAAAATGTTATTGTTTAGTAGCTAAAATAATCGAAAAACATCCTGTTAATAGAACAAAAATATACGGGCGCTGGTATTATGACAGAAAATCTGCATTAGAAGTATTAGAATCTTACGGATATATGTATTTAGAAGATATATTTAAAGTGATTTGATGAAAATAAGTGAATTATTAAAACCTATTAAAGCAACTAAAGAAAACCTGAAAATAGGAGATTTTGTTTATTATAACCCCACGAGAAAAAGATACTGTATAGTTACTAAAATAGAAATAGAATTTGAAAAATTAAAAGTATGGGGAAAATGGACTGATGATAAAGAACTTAAAACAGGAAAAGAATATTCAGATACTTATACAACTTCTGATGTTTATATAATACGGCGTACCAAATGACACAGTCAAAAATAAACCAGTCTTTAAGACTTTTAGATCAAAGTTATAAAATAGAAATTAATAAGATTAAATTAAATTCAGATTCAGCTCACGAAAAACTGAAGAAAAAAATAGCTGAATCACTTATTAAAAAAGGTAAATCTATTATAACCGAAGCAATTTTTAAATCCATTAACGGTAAATTTGGTCGGGCAGATATATTTAATTTATCTGATTGTGAAATAATAGAAATTCTCGATACAGAATCAACAGAACGATTTAATAAAAAGAAGAGTTATTATCCAAAAGTAAAAATAATAAAAATTAATGTGGTTAAATGAATAAAGAATTTGAAAAACTGGTAAACGAATTTAAAGAAAAAGTAGAAAACTTTGAAAGAAAAAATAAAGTAAAAACAGAACTTAATTTTGAAGAAAATTATTTTGGATTTAAAGAATATACATTTAAGTTAATTGTAGATGATTAAAATATCAACAGAAATATAAACGAACAAAAGAATAAGGAGTGTGATAAATTTGCCGACTGTAATTTTAGATAAATCTGATATAGAAGATATAATTAAAAAACAATATGGACTAACAGAACTGACTTGGAAAATAATCAAAAAAGATGTAAAAATAGAATTTAAGCAAGAACTTGAACAGAAACAAAATACGCAAATAGATAAAAAAGAAATAAAAAAAGAATATAAAAAAAGACCAGACGGATTAATGAATACAGAAAGACCTGCATTACAAACATTTTAGGTGATTTTTATTAAAAAGTATTTTTGCGATAAATGTGGTAAAGAAATAATTAATTATAAATTTAACAAACATTATTTTATATTGGAAACATCTCATACTGTTGAAAAACTTTTTAAGAACTCAACAGTAGAAAAAACAAATATATTTAATTTTATGTTATGTGATAAATGTAAAAAGGAATTTGTAACAAAATTCAAAAAAGAAATAAATGATTGGGTGAAAAAATGAAAGAAAAAGATGATTTGTTAAAAGAAATAAACCAGATGGATAAGTTAGATAAATCTGTAGATGAAGTTATGGATGTAATGGTTGTTATTTACAAGTCTGTTGTAGATAAACTCGAAAAAGATAGAACTTGTTCAAATTGCGGAAAACGAATACCTTTTAAAGATTTGATTCTGGTATTATCAAAAGGTTCTCAAAAAGGAGTAGTTTCTATTATGTCTGTTTGTAAAGACTGTTATGAAACTCGTAATAACAAAAAATAAATGTAAATAAATATATTTAAGGTGAGATAATGGAAGAAAAAAACAAACCAACTTTAAAGCTGAATAGTCTAAAACTAAATGAATCAGTTGAACTGAAGCTAAAGAGTTCAAGACCGTATGCAACAGGAACAAATAAATACGGGGAATGGAATCTTTGGGGAGCTGAAGTAAAAGACTTTCCAGTTTTTGAAGGAAGAGGAAAAGAAGAGAGGGAGATAAAAAACTACACAGGCGAAGTTGTTTTTTTCCCAACTGAACATATCCACAAGGATATTATTGGCTTAGTTGGAGAAGAAGAAGGAGTAATCCTGAAAATAACAAAATCTGTGGGTGAAGGAAAGAAGGGAGTTTTTACAGTCTATAACTGTGAAAAAATATCGGGGGGCAATAGCCCCCTATCTCCTTCTGAAAAAGAATTAATAGATTCAGTGAAAGAATTGATAAATTCAGGTGCTGTAGATGGTTTATCAGAAGAACAATTTTTTGAGGGTGCGATGAGTGAACCATACAACTTAACAAAAGAAAGGGCAAAAGAACTGTTTAAAAATTTTATAATGTGATTAAATGAACAAAGAAAAAGCTGTTTTAGAAGAAACTTTTGAAATAGAAAAAGAATCTTTTAAACAAATTGATAAAAATATGGAAGAACAGAAAAAAGATAGAAAAACTGAGTTTTCTAAATATATTCATATTCAGAGACTTGGTACTGTAGAAAACAACGAATTGGTAGAAAATCTTGATTTAGAATGTTATGTAGAAGAAAAAATAGACGGGGCTTGTGGTGAGTTTTTTGATGATTTAATTAGAAAAGAGACTGTATTCGGTTCCAGAAACAGACCACTTGTATCGGGATTAGAAAACGGACAATTTAAAAGTAACATAGAATGGGTTAAAAATAGAATAAATGGAGTTAGTTTAAATAAAGATTATATTTATTACGGAGAATATATAAAAGAGCATACTATTAAATACGATTTTGATAACCTGCCTAAATTTATAGGTTTTGATATTAAAGAGAAAGGGGGTACATTCCTTTCAAGAGAAGAGAAAGAAAAAGAATTTAAAAGAATAAACATTCCAATAGTTCCTTTACTATTTACAGGATTTGTAAAAGAACTTAATATAGATAATTTAATTGGAAAAAGTATATTTGACCCGTCTGTTACAATGGAAGGAATTGTAATTAAAACAAATAAATTAAATAGATTTAACAGACCAGTTTATGCTAAAATAGTCAGAGAAGAATTTAAAGAAGAGAATAAAAAGGTTTTTGGTGAAGGACTTACCAAAACTGGTGCTTGTCATACTGTTGAGAAATACTTAACTCCGTCAAGAGTAAACAAAGAAATACATAGATTAATTTACGAAGAAAACCTGAAATTAAATCGTTCATTAATGAAATTTCTACCTATTAATATCTGTAATGAAATTCTTACAGAAGAAATTACTGAAATATTTAAAAATGAAAAAGAAATTGATTTTAAAAAATTTAAACAGTTAACAGCAAAAAAATGTTTAAGATATTTAGATGATTTTATTTTAATGGCGAGTTAGGTGTTTAATATAAATACATATACAGATTATTTAAAAGAAATTAAATATTTTTTAAAAGAAACAATAGATAATTTGGTTGATTAAATGAAAATAAATTTATTAAGAAAAGGAATTTATTGTGAAATGAAAAATATGAAAAGGGTGATTTAATGGAATCTGTTAAGTACAATGAAAAAGATTATAAAATAAAAATAAGACATACAAGACCAACAAAAAGACTTGGTATGAACTCTGTTTTTTCAGATAAAGGCGGGAAAACAACTGCTTTTATTACTTTAAACGATACTGAAACTATTTCAGCAGAAGCCGTTTGTTCTAAATTAGATAATTTCTCTAAAAAAAGAGGAAGATTAATTGCAATAGGCAGATTGAAAAAGAAAATTAATAAACGAAATTAAAAAAATTAAAATAAAAATGGGTATCGTAGCTGTTTGAACAGTACGTTTATAACGTACATTTCGGCGGTTCAATTTTTATTAGTGTATATTTATGGATATGTGATTAAATGGATTATTTTCAGAAATTAGCTTTAAAAAAAACTGTTGAAAAACCAATTAAAATTTGGTTTTTTACATTAGTAGAATTTTCTGGAAATGAAACTAAAATAATAAAATCTTTTACAAAACCAGCAAAAGATTCGTTGGCAAAAATGGGAAAGAAAAAAAATAAAGATGTTATTAAAATAGAAGAACCAGAAAAGGAAGAGAGTTTGTTTCAATAAATTAATATATTAAAGTAATGGTAAGAATATGAAATTAAGTAAATTAGTTAAACATTTAAAAGATATTAAAATAGGCGATATAGCTTTTGATAAATCTACTGATAATAACTGTAGTTTTAGATATTGTAAAGTAACTGAAATAAGTGATTATATATGGGGTGACTGGTCAAAAACTCTTGAAGATGCTAAAAAAGGAAAAATATCTCCTGCTGGAAATTACTTACCCGGATTAAGAAATGATTTGGTGAAAGTATAAATAACAGAATAAAAAATATTATAGGTGAAATTATTGTATAATTATCGTATTTGTCATGTGGATTCAATTTCATATTTTAATCAAAAAACTTATAATGGTATAATTAAAATAGAAGATTTAATTTCAAAAAAGAAGGTTATTAATTTAGATCAGAAGTATTACGGGTATTTTTTCAAGTCTGGATTAGAATTATATTTTTTACCTGATAAATTTGTTAATTCACTTCCTCTTAAAGTAACGAAAAAAGTAGAAGTAGATTATAAATCGGATGTATTTTACCTTGTAACTAGTGTAACACCAATTTCAATGCCTGTTGAAAAAAAGATGGAATTTAGAAAACTGATAGATACAATAGCTGATTTTGAACATACTAACCAAATTCATTTTAAATTATATAAACTCATTTCAGTAATTTCGGCGATAGATAGAATAAATTATCGTGTATCTACTGAAGCAGGTTTTGGTAAAGATTCTGTAGTTAATATTTTAAACGGATTGGTTGGAAATATTTCAAATGTTTACGGTGCAACTTTTGCTAAACTGGAGTATGTACTTAAAAATAACTTTATACTTTTTAACGAAATGGGTAATCTAAAACCAGATGATAAAACGAACATGCAACAATTTTTATTGGCAACAGGTAGCTGGTTCAATAACTATACCAAACGTACAAGGAAAACTGAATCTACTATGGAAACTTATGATATTAGTAAATTAAGTTTAGGGATAGTTTATAATCTTCCAGAATATTATATAGAAAAAGGACAAGAGTATTTTGATACGATGTTTACTAAAGCAGTTATAAATAGATTTATTCCATTTGTTTTTTCAGGTAGACTTACTACAAATTTTGAAGAAAATTTCGATATAAAAAAAGTGGTTAAAGAAAATAATCAAACTTATAGAGATTTAATTTCAACGCTTAATTATTTCAAAAAATATGGTGTTAATTTACATAATTCAGATATAGATTTGGGAATTTCATTAAAGAGATATAATCGTTCATTAAATGTAATAAGTAAATATATTAAAGAATACAGTAACACAGAAGAAGAATATCAAGAATTACTGAAAGAATTGTTAAACTGTTATAAAAAATATGAGGAATTGTTATGAAATTAATTTGTAAATCAAGAGTGGGATTTGTTTATTCAGTTAAAAATGTTTTATATAAAATTACATTTACTCCAACATCCATAAAAACATCATCTTTTAAATTTATTCAGATTGTTATATCAATTTTTTTAGGAATTTTGGCATTTAATAGTGGTGTTTATGTAATTAAATGAAAATAAAAAAGTATAACAATCCAGTTAAATGTCCAAAATGTAAACAGGAATGGGAAGTTAAATGATTAAAACAAAAAAATACGATTTTGAATATTATAAAAGAATAGGAGATAAGCTCCTTTCAATCAAACCTATTGTTAAAATTAGTGTAAAATCTCAATATGTGCGAAATGGGAAAATTAATTTCGATAAAATAGATAAAGAAATAAAATCAGTTAAATTAACTTTTCCAGAAAAAGATTGTGTTTCTATTTTCAGGAAATTAAGAAAAGCTAATTTAAATATTTATTCAGTTAATGTAGAAGTAAATGGAGAAAAGTGCGAATATAGAGGAGATTCTATAACAGACATAAAATGGTAAAGTGAGATTATGGAAAATGTGATAAAATGATTTTAACAGGTGGAGATGGAATAATCGGAAAGGAACTAAGAAAAGAACTTGACTTTAAATTAATCTTGGATATAAATATTAAAGAAAATCCTGATGAAAATATATATTGTTCAGAAGCCGGTAATTTAGAAGAATTTTGTAATATGATTGGAATCAACCCAAAAGTTATTTATCATTTAGTTTATCAGGAATTTGATATAAATAAAATGGGTAAAAATATAAACGAATTTATTAAAGTTTTGGAGTTTGCTAAAAAAATCAAAGCTAAAGTTATTTATTTAAGCAATCCGTCTGTTTATTTTAATTTCAGAAATGAAAATTTAGATGAAAATCCAATTGATTTAAAAGGAGAATATTATTTTACTTTAGACAGAATAGCCAAATACTACAGAAGCGAAATTGATATAGTCGGATTTAGAATTTTTAAATATGATTTAAAAAAAATAGTAAACGCATTTAAATTGGCTAAAGTAACAGGCAATGGAGTTTATAATTTAAGTAACAAAAAAGAAGATATGTATTTATTTAAAAAAGATTTTGGGGTATATATTTAATTTACTGGCAGGTTTTTGCAGTTTTTGTTGTTTTTAATGTATTTTTTAAAAAAATGTGATTGAATGAATATATGTAAGAAATTTCCAAAAGAAAGTATTTGCCCTATCTGTGGAACAAACAAAGCCGGTAAGTGTGTATTAATAGCAAGAGATGATAAAATAGATGGCTTTACAGCTGAAGCAATCGTGTTTCATCTGGATTGTATTGATTTATTTTATTCAAAAGATAACAAAATAATTTATCAAAAAATCTATTAAATCCTTAAAATTTCTATATAGTTACTAATATCGGTTTGTTTTCTTTAAAAGTCTTTAAAAACGATAGCAGTAAATTTTTAAAAGTGGTTTTGTATCAACATCTCAGTCAGGAAGGTAGGGTAAATGAGTAAAATTGTTATAACTATTTAAATAGATGATTAAATGAAATTGTTTGAATTAAATGAAAAACTTAAAGAAAACAGAATTTATAATAATTTTATTTCTTCTTTAAAGAAATTTGGTATAGAAAATGATTACTGTACTATTTCTTTAGAAATTTCAAGAAGTTTAATCATACTAATTGATAAAATTATAACTTCAAAAAATCCACAAGATTTTTATATAGGTAAATCATACAAATTGAGTAATATTAGTACATTTATAACAGACATGGATGAAGACAGTATTATAATAATTGGAAACGATAAAAAAGAAATATTTAAAATAAGATAATGGTGATATTTTGGGATTGGAAGAAATAAAAGGTCTTGGACCAGAAAGTGTAAAAAAACTGGAAAGTACGGGAATTACAGATTTAATGGGTATTGCATGCACTTCTCCAAAAGAATTATCTATGAGAACAGGTTTGTCTGAAGCTAAAGCAAGAAAAATTGGATTAGAAGCACGAAAATTAATGGATTTAGGCTTTATTTCAGGGGATAGTATTTGGAATGAACGTAAAAAAGTTAGATATATCACAACTGGAATGAAAAGTTTTGATGATATGCTCGGTGGAAAAGGAATAGAAACTGGTTCTATTACTCAGGTGTACTCTAAATTTGGTCAGGGAAAAACTAATTTATGTATGCTTTTATCTGTAACAGCACAATTAGAAGAACCAAAGGGTGTTATTTATATTGATAGTGAATCAAGTTTCAGACCAAATAGAATAGAAGATTTTGCTGAAGGATTTGGAATAAAAAACCCACTGAAAAACATATACTATGCAAAGGCACATAATTTCGAAAACCAGATGTTATTAATAGAAGAAGCTGAAAAATTAATCGCTAAAAGAAAAATTAAATTACTTATAATGGATTCACTTACTTCGCATATAAGAGGCGAATTTTCCGGTGGTATGGGGATGCTAGCTGAAAGACAACAAAAATTAAATAAACATATTCACCAGTTACTTAAACTATGCGATATTTATAATATAGCTATCGTATGCACAAATCAGGTAATAAATTCACCCGGACAGGTATTTGGTGATTCTACTTTACCTGTTGGTGGAAATTGTGTTGCACACAATTCAACTATAATTATATATCTAAGACCC
>Ga0164318_10004544_pt1 | contig 13357 bp, 14 predicted proteins | sample GuaBasSedimGuay9_FD_113734 | JGI IMG/M metagenome (GOLD analysis project Ga0164318, IMG submission 113734) | Subseafloor sediment microbial communities from Guaymas Basin, Gulf of California, Mexico - Guay9, Core 4571-4, 0-3 cm | ecosystem: Environmental > Aquatic > Marine > Hydrothermal vents...
CATTAAAAGCCAAAGATCCACCATCAAATAAGAGTTCTGTTTGAGCGCCCACATGGTTAGCATAAAAAAGCGGAAGTTTGTATTTGTCCACATTGGCTTTCATAATCGCCTTCCTACGTTCTGCTTGCTCGGTATGAAAAGGAGAGGCTGCAATATTAATCATAACATCAGGGTTTTCCTTTATCAGCTCATCCATCGGCTTAATGCTATACAAATCATCAACACCAATATTCCAAATATCTTCACATACGGTTATTGCCAATCGCTTACCTTTATAATCAACGCAATGAAAATCTTTATTTGGTTCAAAATAGCGGTACTCATCAAAAATATCGTAAGTAGGAAGCAAGCTTTTATGCAGCACATCTTTAATTTTACCTTCATTTAAAAAGGCCGCCGAGTTATAAAGTGCCTTTCCTGTTTCGGTATTATTCTTCGTAGGTAATCCCACAACGGCAGCAATGTCAACGCAGGCTTTTGCAACCTCTTCGGTAGCCTTCCAACAACGCTCTATATAATCATCAAACTCTAAAAAATCGCGAGGCGGATAACCCGAAATGGCAAGCTCGGCAAAAACCACCAAATCAGCACCTTGTTTTTTTGCATCGGCAATAGCCGAAATCATTTTATTTTGGTTGCTTTCGAAATTACCTATATGATAATTCAGTTGTGCAATAGCTATTTTCATTACATAAAATATTAGACTACAAAGATAGAAAAGTTGATGAGTTAATATGCTGATAAGTTGATGCTCTAATCGTTTACGGAACTTCAACCATTTGAACTTCTGAACTTTTTATCCTTAGAACTTTTTAATTTCTTACTTTTGCGCCATGGAAAGTCAACGTCAACAAAAAATCAGTCGTCTTCTGCAAAGAGATCTTGGAGATATCTTACAAAAAGATAAAAATAACTTAGGTTTAGGAGCTATGCTTACGGTAACTAAAGTAACTGTAACTTCCGATCTTTCACTTGCGAAAGTATATGTAAGTTTACTTGCAGCCAAAGATAATGCCGCAGTAATTACAAATCTAAATAAACACACTAAAGAAGTGCGCTATATTTTGGGTCAACGTGTCAGAAATCAATTACGTGTTATTCCTTCCCTTCAGTTTTTTGAGGATGACTCTTTGGATTATTTGGAAAATATTGAACGTATTCTAAAAGAAAACTAAGCCTCACTATGCAATACGATCCCATTAAACGCAGTCTGGGTAATTTTTTTAATACTAACCCTCAACTTCGTAAACTTTTTTATCGCTTACTCGACCTTCTGCTTTTACGCACTTGGCATGTAAAGCGAGCTTTTAATTCTTGGTCGAAGAATCAAGATTCCGCCACCATTTTAGATGCAGGTATGGGCTTTGGACAGTATTCTTTTTTTATGGCCAAACGCAATCCTAATTTTAGGATTAAAGGCGTAGATGTAAAATCAGAGCAAGTTGATGATTGCAATGGTTTTTTCGAGAAAATCGATCAAAAAAACGCTTCTTTTGCTATCGCCGATTTGACCAAATTTATGGAACTTGACACCTATGATTTTGTTTTATCCGTTGATGTGATGGAACATATTGAAGAGGATGTGCAAGTATTTAAGAACTTTTATAAAAGCATGAAACCGGGTGGAATGCTTTTAATCTCAACGCCTTCCGACCAAGGCGGCTCAGACGTTCATCATCACGAACATGATCACAATGACGAAAGTTCTTTTATAGACGAACACGTGCGTGATGGTTATGGTATTCCCGAAATTAAAGAAAAGCTTAAAAAAGCCGGATTTTCAAAATCAGAAGCTCATTATTCTTATGGATGGCCGGGGAAAATTTCTTGGAAAATCTCGATGAAATATCCCATACTTCTTCTTAATATCTCAAAAGTATTTTTTATCATTATCCCTTTTTACTATTTAATCACTTTCCCTTTTGCTTTGATTTTAAACTATTTAGATGTTAGCTTAAAACACAAAACAGGTACTGGACTTATTGTAAAAGCGTGGAAATAGTTAATATTAATTTGAAATACACTCATTTTATATTTAATCTTATATAAGAATTGATACATAGCGGGGACAATTACTAAAGTTAAAAAAGTAGCGAAAGTAAGACCGAAAATTATAGTCCAAGATAATGGACCCCAAAAAGCAGCATTATCACCTCCGAAAAAAATCTGTGCATCAAATTCACTTAATGCCGTATAGAAATTAATATTTAAACCAATCGCCATCGGCAATAATCCTAAAATAGTAGTAATAGCTGTTAAAAGCACAGGACGCAAACGGGTTTTTCCTGCTTGTTCAACACATTGTTCGGTATCGGCAATGGAGAGCAAAGCACCTTCTTCCAAGCCTAATTTTTTACGTTTTCTTTTCTTTAGTAAATCGACATAATCGAGCAAAACTATAGCATTATTCACAACCACGCCGGCTAAAGAAACTATTCCACAGGGCACACTTATTTTTTAATAAAAACATTTGATCTATAGTGTCTGTAATAATAATTATTTATATATTATACTGATATTCAAATAATTAAACGACATAAACAAAGACAATAGATTAGTAAATATATTTGGCAATATGGAAGACCCCAGAAACCATATAAACCAATTACACAACTTAGAAGACTCCTCTTTATTGGAATAATTTCAGTCATCTGTGGAGCAGAAACATGGAAACAAATGGTTGAGTTTGCTACTTCAAAAGAAGAATTTTTGAGAAAATTTCTTGAATTACCAAATGGCATATCCCCTGATGATACCATAAACAGGGTGTTTTCATTCAATTGATAGTGTTCGATTTGAAAATAGCTTTATAAACTGGATAAATTCAATATCGACACTTTCAAAAGTACAGGTATTGCTTTTGTTGATTCTACACCTATTCGAGTTTGTAAGAATAAGAGAATTTTCAATCATAAGGTTTTTAAAGATATTACACAAAGAGGAAAATCAACAATGGGCTACTTCTTTGGATTTAAACTATATATAGTTATAAATGATAAAGGTGAAATAATAGGTTTTGTAATTACATCGGGTAATGTTGACGACAGACAGCCATTACAAGATTCAAATTTCTTGAAAAAGGTAGCAGGCAAATTATTTGCTGATAAAGGATATGTTTCTAAAAGATTATTTGAAAACCTTCTTGTTGATGGAATTCAACTTATCACTGAGATTAAAAGAAATATGAAAAATTAGCTTATGTCGACTGTATGATAAAATTATGCTTCGTAAACGATCTGTTATCGAAATGATTAACGATGTATTGAAAAATATATGTCAAGTTGAACATTCTCGTTACAGAAGCTTCGCTAACTTTTTGACCAAAATAATTTCAGGACTTATTGCATATTCTTTCTTACCTAAAAAGCCAAGTATAAAATACGAAACTAAAGCTGAATCCTGCCAACTCATTCTTTTTTAGATTATTGCTTATATCGAACTCAGGTTTCTAGAAAAAGAAATAATAATGCTGCTCAGAATTACTCTATACTTCTAAAAATCGCTTTAAATTTATTTAAAAATGAGAATACTGAAAAACAGGGCGTTGCCGGAAAAAGGCTTAAAGCAGGTTGGGATGAAACTTATTTACTAAAGTAGTAAATATAAAAGTATGAGTAGCCCTGATGTCTTAGTATCTTCGGGCTAAAATAAAAAGCCGCAACGGCATAAGCAAGTCAGACTAAATTGTCTTTAAAGCAAAACTTAAGCGGTTCAAGGTATCGTCACGACCAATAAAGCTAATAATATGGAATAAATCGGGACCTTTACTGTCGCCAACAATAGCAAGACGTAAAGCATTCATTACTGCACCAAAGCCCAAGCCATTTTGCTCAATATAATTTGCTGCAATATTATGTAAAGTTTCGGCTTCCCAATTTTCTGATTGCGAAAACAAATCGACTAAATCACCAATAATTTGTGGAGTATTTGCTTTCCAACGTTTTTTAGCCACTTTGGGATTAAATTCTTTTGGAGCTTGAAAAAAGAAATACGTTTGATTCCATAAATCCGACACAAAAACAGCTCTTTCTTTTACTAAACCAATAATACCTTCAAGCCTATTATCATCTATTTCAATTTGTTTTTCACGAAGTTCGATTTGAAATAATTCGACTAATTCAAGATTTGGCTTAGCGCGTAAGTATTGTTGATTAAACCATTTGGTTTTTTCAGGATCGAATTTAGAACCTGATTTTCCAACACGTTCCAAAGAGAAAGAGTTAATCAAGTCTTCCATTGAAAAAATTTCTTGCTCAGTTCCCGGATTCCAACCTAAAAGCGCAAGCATATTTACAAATGCTTCAGGGAAATAACCTTCTTCTCGATAGCCTGAAAAGATATCGCCATTTTTAGGATCTTTCCATTGAATAGGAAAGACAGGAAAGCCCATTTTATCGCCATCACGCTTACTTAATTTCCCTTTTCCCACTGGTTTTAAAATAATAGGTAAATGGGCAAATTCAGGAGCTTTCCAAGCAAAAGCTTCGTAAAGCAGAATATGTAAAGGAGCCGAAGGCAACCATTCCTCACCGCGAATAACATGTGATATTTCCATTAAATGATCATCAACAATATTAGCTAAGTGGTAGGTTGGCATTCCGTCTGATTTATACAACACCTTATCATCCAGCATAGCTGTTTTAACGCTAACTTCTCCACGGATTAAATCGGAAAAAACTACTTCTCTATTTTCGGGCATTTTAAAACGAATAACAAAAGCATCACCGGCTTCTATCTTTTTTTCTACTTCGTCAGCAGTGAGATTTAAAGAGTTATTTAAATTAGCTCGACTTGCAATATTATAAGTAAAAACTTCGCCTTTACTTTCCGCTTTTTCACGCAAACTATTAAGTTCTTCTGAACTATCAAAAGCATAATAAGCCCAACCACTACTTACTAATTCTTGCGCATATTTGCTATAAAATTCTTTACGTTCAGACTGTTTATAAGGACCATATTTGCCTTTTCCGTCTACACCTTCGTCAAATTCAATACCGCACCAAGCTAAAGACTCTTTAATATAATCTTCTGCTCCGGCTACAAATCTGGTCTGATCGGTATCCTCTATACGCAGAATAAATTCCCCTTTTAATTTTTTAGCGAATAAATAGTTATACAATGCCGTACGAACACCACCCATATGTAATGGACCTGTTGGACTTGGAGCAAAACGCAATCGAATTTGATTTGACATATTTCTTTTTTTAAATCGCTTGCAAAGGTAAACAAGATGACCGTAGGTTAAAAAGAATAACTGTTGAAATTTATAATTAAAGAGAACCTAAAATTTGCGGCTAACTTATATTTCCTTTTGGAGAATGGAAATTAATGAATTTTGGATTCTAGCTTTCTGACAAAGTAAAACACAAAAAAACTCCTTACCCGAAAGATAAGGAGTCATAATTATTTCAATTATAAGCTTATTAAAACTCTAAAATAGATTTTTTAATACGCTCGATAGCATCGGCTAATTGCTCTTCGGTAATAACCAGTGGTGGAGCAAAGCGAATTATATGTCCGTGTGTAGGTTTAGCAAGCACACCGTTTTCGGCCATTTTTACACATACATCCCAAGCTTCTTTACCATTTTTAGGCTTGATGATAATGGCATTAAGCAGACCTTTTCCTCTAACTAATTCTATCATATCGGAATCGATGGCACTCATTGCGTCTCTAAATACTTTCCCTAATTTTTCTGCACGCTCGGCTAATTTCTCTTCCTTAACAACATCCAAAGCAGCTATAGCTACCTTAGCAGCCAAAGGATTTCCACCAAAAGTAGAACCGTGTTCTCCGGGCTTAATAACAAGCATAATATCGTCATTAGCAAGAACAGCCGAAACGGGAAGAACGCCACCAGAAAGTGCTTTACCCAAAATCAAAATATCAGGTTTTACATTTTCGTGATCACAAGCCAAAAGTTTTCCTGTACGAGCAATACCAGTTTGAACTTCATCGGCAATAAAAAGCACATTCTTGGCTTTACAAGCATCAAAAGCTTTTTTTAGATATCCTTCTTCAGGAACATAAACACCGGCTTCGCCCTGAATAGGTTCAACAAGAAATGCTGCAACATTTGGATCTTCAAGTTCTTTATTCAGAGCATCTATGTCGTTATAAGGAACGGTAATAAAACCGGGAGTATAAGGGCCAAAGCCTTTGTATGCATCCGGATCAGTAGACATAGAAATAATGGTAATTGTTCTTCCGTGAAAGTTATTGGCACAAACAATAATTTTAGCCTGATTTTCAGGAATCCCTTTTTTTTCATAACCCCATTTTCGTGCTAACTTCAAGGCTGTTTCATCAGCTTCGGCACCGGTATTCATTGGTAAAACTTTATCATAACCAAAATACTCTGTAATATATTTTTCATATTCCCCTAATACATCATTAAAAAATGCACGAGAAGTCAATGTAAGTATATCGGCTTGATCTTTCAGAGCACCGATAATCTTTGGGTGACAATGCCCTTGATTTACAGCTGAATACGCAGATAAAAAATCATAATATTTCTTTCCTTCGGCATCCCACACCAAAGCTCCTTCGCCCTTTGCAAGAACAACAGGTAATGGATGATAATTATGTGCACCATAGTTGTCTTCCAACTCCATGGCTGTTTTTGAAGATATTTTACTGGCCATATTTTTTATGTTTAGATTTTATTTTTATTTGGCAAAGATAATATTTCTTAGAAAATTGAAGTGACATTAAATAAATGATGTAAGGCTTTTATGGAGTTTTATTTGTTATTTTTGGCACATTAATTGGCATACTATTAATATGAAATCAATAACGCCTTACATTTTCAATCTTTTTTTTTATCTGCTGATTTTAATCAGCAGTCAATCTACTGCTCAACAATTACCGTATAAATCAGGCGAAGAGCTTAATTTTATTGTTTATTATGATGCTCCCATAATAGGTAAATTATATGCAGGCAAAGCTATTCTTAAAATTAATACGTCAGATGAAAAAATAAATGGGCAAACTGTTTCTTATGCTGTTGGACGAGGATATTCTATTGGTTCTTTTGATTTTTTCTTTAAAGTCAGGGATCGTTTTGAGAGTGTGTTTGATGCAGACAGTATTAGGTCTTATAGATTTTCGCGAAGAACTAACGAAGGCGGTTATATTGTGAACGATGATGTACTGTTTGATTACAAAAACAACAAAGCTATAAGCAGAAAAACAGAGATAGAAATAGGCGATAATGTTCAAGATTTAGTTTCAGCATTTTATTTTGCGCGTAAGCTTGATATGTCGAATGTTCCTATCGGTGGTAGTTTCCCAATTGATTTTTATCTTGATGATTCGCTCTATACTTCGGTAATTATTTATGAAGGCAAAGAGATAATCAAAACTCGTCTTGGAAAGTTCAGGACTATGAAATTTAAGCCTATGGTAGTTGAAGGCGAAGTTTTCGATAATCCTTACCCTATGTTTTTATGGGTAACCGACGATAAAAACCGTATTCCTATACTGATTAAATCAGAAGTTATTGTTGGAAGTGTAAAAGGTGAACTTTTTAAATTCAAAAATCTAAAATATCCTTTAGATGCTAAGATTACGAAGAAAAAAAGGCATTAGCCATTAGCTATTTATTTTTAGCTAATGGCTAATAGCTATAGTTAATCTAAAATAGCTTTAATCCCCGGAAGTACTTTTCCTTCCATAAATTCTAACATTGCTCCACCTCCGGTAGAAACGTAGCTAACATTTTGAGCCAAGTCGTATTTATTTATAGCTGCAACAGAATCGCCCCCACCAATTAAACTGTATGCTCCTTTTGAGGTAGCACCGGCAACAGCCATAGCAATTATTTTGGTTCCTTCGGCAAAATTTTCCATTTCAAAAACCCCCATAGGACCGTTCCATAAAATAGTAGCCGAATTAAGAATTACTTTTTTAAAACTTTCACGACTCTTTGTTCCAATATCAAGACCCATCCATCCCTGCTCAATATCAAAAGAAGCAACCTCTTTTATATTTGCATCATTGCTAAAATTATCAGCAACAATTGCATCAGAAGGAATATGTATAGATACACCTAAAGTTTTTGCTTTCGACAAAATATCGTTAGCCTTATTTAATAACTCCTCTTCTACTAATGACGATCCTATTTCACCGCTCATAGCCTTAATAAAGGTAAACATCATTCCTCCACCAATAATAAGATTATCTACTTTTTGAAGTAAATTTTCTATAATACCTATCTTATCCGAAACTTTAGCTCCTCCAAGAATTGCGGTAAAAGGTTTATTAGTATCATTTAACACTTTATTAATACTGGCAATTTCATTTGCCATAACATAGCCAAAGACTTTAGCTTTAGGAAAAAACTTAGCAATAATAGTCGTTGAAGCATGTGCACGATGTGCGGTACCAAAGGCATCGTTAACATATATATCTGCTAATTTAGATAATTTCTCAGCAAAAGTATCATCACCTTTTGTTTCTTCTTTGTAAAACCTAAGGTTTTCCAAAAGTAAAACCTGCCCACTTTTTAAGCCTTCAGCAAGCGACTTAGCTTCTTCTCCTATACAGTCAGAAGCAAATAAAACATTAGTACTTAATTTTTTATTAAGTGTAGGTATTAAATGTCTAAGTGAGAATTTGTCTTCCGGACCATTTTTTGGGCGTCCTAAGTGCGACATTAAAATAACAGACCCACCATCTGCTAATATTTTTTTAATACTTGGAATGGCAGCATTAATACGAGTTTCATCAGTTATTTCAAACTTATCGTTTAATGGAACATTAAAGTCAACTCTAACAATAGCACTTTTCCCATTGAAATTGATATTATCAATAGTTTTCATAATAAATTTTTAGGTTAAAAAACGCTTCAAAGTTACATAAATTGAATGGAAATGATTATTTAAATTATGGCAATAATGAATTAAAGCTTGATAGAAATCATTAAAAATGATTTGTATAAGTAAACACTATACCTGCACTCAGTTGGCACATAATTTTTTTCACATTATTTAAAGACGCTTTGGATTAGAAAAAATTCACGTCATTTTTTTATTGCGACTATATTTTTTGTATTTTAGCCGCCGCTAAGAGACTTTTTTGTCTGTTGGAGAAAAGGAGAGATGACCGAGTGGCTTAAGGTGCACGCCTGGAAAGCGTGTGTACGCCAAAAGTGTACCGAGGGTTCGAATCCCTCTTTCTCCGCAAGTTTTTTGAACTAAATTAAAAATAAATTAAATAGAAGTTTTGTAAATAAATTGGATTATTATGAAAAAACTAATTGCTTTTTTAACATTAGCCGGATTATTATCTTTTGGTTTTACCAATATGGTTATAGCTCAAGAAGATGCTCAGGCGCAAACTGAAGAGTTAACTCAAACCGTAGATTCGACTGCTGTTGAAGCAGATTCTCTGGCTGTTGCCGTAGAAGAAGTAGCAACTTTAGAAGAAGAGGTTGAAGTTAATAAAGGATTTCATCAGGTACTGAAAGAACAGTTTATTGCTGGTGGTGCCGGATTTATGGGGATTGTATTATTAACATTAATTTTTGGATTGGCTCTTTCAGTAGAAAGAATTATTTATTTAAACCTTTCTACAACTAACACAAAGAAATTATTAAATAAAGTTGAAACTGCTTTGCAAAATGGCGGTGTTGATGCTGCAAAAGATGTTTGTAAAAATACGAAAGGTCCTGTAGCAAGCATTTTCTGGCAAGGTCTTCACAAGTACGAAGATGGATTAGACATTGTTGAAAAATCTATTGTTGCTTATGGTGGTGTATTAATGGGACGTTTAGAAAAAGGTCTTACTTGGATTTCCTTATTTATTGCTCTTGCACCAATGTTGGGTTTCATGGGTACTGTAATTGGTATGATTGGTGCTTTTTCTGATATTGCTGCTGCTGGGACTATTTCTGCAACTGTTGTTGCCGGCGGTATTCAAGTAGCTCTTATAACAACAGTATTTGGTCTTATTGTCGCTGCGATCTTACAAATATTTTATAATTATATAGTGGCTAAAATTGACAGTATTGTAAACGACATGGAAGACTCTACTATCGAGTTTGTCGACATTCTTTCAAATTATAAATTAAATAAATAACAACATCAATGGATAATTTATTGAAAAACATATTTAAAGGTGTTTCAATTGTCCTGATGAGTATTGCTGCAATTTATCAAATTGTAGTCTTAACTCAAGGTAATTCACCTTCAGAGAGTGTTCTTGATGGGTATTTCTGGGTGGCTTATATCGCCTTTGGAATGGCTGCCTTTTTCGCTATTCTCTTCCCTATAATTCAAGCTGTTTCTAACCCTAAAGATGCTGTAAAATCTCTTATTGGACTTGTTGTTGTGGTAGCTCTAGGGTTTGCAGCGTATGCTTTAGCTGACAATACATTTACTTCAATACAGTTGGAGAAAATGGAAACAACCATTCAAACATCTAGATTAGTTGGGGCTGCTTTGATTTATACATACTTTATTTTTGCATTGGCAGTATTGGCAGTCATTTATTCCAGTATATCCAGTATTTTTAAATAATAAAATTAGAGATTATGGCGTCAAATAAAACACCTGAAGTAAATGCAAGCTCAATGGCGGATATCGCCTTCTTGCTGCTCATCTTTTTTCTGGTTACAACAACTATGGATGTAGATACAGGTATTGGTCGAATATTGCCTCCTCCAGCTGACCCATCGGTTAAACCTCCGGATTTTAAAACTCGGAATGTAATGAATGTCTTAGTAAACAAGAGCGATCGTTTGTTAATCAATGGGCATCCTGGTAATATTACCACTTTGAAAGAAGAGGTAAAGGAGTTTATTACACCTCATGTTCCAAATAATGCTGATTTCCCCGAAGTTTATGAAGATAATATAGAGCTATTAGGTACCGTATACCGTTCAAGAGCACTTATTTCTTTGAAAAACAGCCGTGGTACTTCTTATAAAATGTATATAGCTGTTCAAGATAAATTGGCACAAGCTTTTATAGAACTTAGGGATGAACTTTCGATGAAAAAATTCGCAAGGCATTATGATGATTTGGACGAGGATTTGAAGAAAGCTATTAATAAGGCTATTCCAGCACGTGTATCCGAAGCTGAACCTGATAATATAGGCAGTAATTAATTAAAGAAGGAGATAAAATGTCAAGATTCAGAAAAAAAGGAGGAAAAGAAACTCCTGCTATATCGACGGCTTCATTGCCAGATATTATTTTTATGATTTTGTTTTTCTTTATGGTTTCTACAACAATGCGCGAAACAGAACTGCTTGTTAAGGTTTCTGCGCCAAGTGCTAAAGAAATTCAAAAGCTCGAAAAGAAATCATTAGTAAGTTTTATTTATATAGGAGAGCCTGTTCAGTCAAAATTAGGAACAAACACTCGTATTCAGTTAAACGATGCTTTTGGTTCTGTTGATGCTATTCCTGAATTTATTGCAAAGGAACGCGAAGCTAGAGACGAGGCTGATCGTAAATTTCTTACAACTTCTTTGAAAGTGGATAGAGATACCAAAATGGGTATAGTTGATGATATTAAACAAAAACTACGTAAAGTAGGAGCGTTTAAAGTTAGTTACTCTGTAACTCAAGAACAGGAAAAAAAATAGAAGCAATTTCTATACATAAAAAAAGGCCACTCAAATTGAGTGGCCTTTTTTTATACTCTGAAAGCCATGAAATAAGGGATCCAAGCCCAACTGCTTTTAATCTAGTATTTTATTAAAAGGGAATTAAAAAATGGGTATAAATTTTATTTATACCCATTTCAGACATAGAATAAAGAATCTACTTTTTAATAATTTTTATTGTTTTCTGTTGATTGTCAGCATAGATAGTCAACAAATAAATCCCGTTTGAGAAGTTTGAAATATCGATAGTATATTCTTCGCGTAAAACAGTTGTTTCATAAAAAATGCTTTTCCCTGCAATTGTTGTCATTTCAATACTTATATTTTTTAATGGACTTAATTGTTTTATCGTTACTTTATCCGTACTTGGATTTGGAGATACAGTAACCGTTGCTAAACGATCCAGTGTGGATACTTCTGTTGCTGAAAACTTAAGTTTTACAAGCCAGTAATCTTGATTACCATGATTGCCGGTTACATCTCCGTTATTGGAAGATGTAGTTCCGGCAACAATAATTCCTCCATCTACCGTTTCATGAATTGCTATTGCTATTTCGCCCTCGCTTCCTCCTAATGTTTTTGTCCAGAGGGTATCGTAATTAGCGTCTATTTTTACAATAAACATATCGTCACCTCCTTGAGATCCATGAACATCACCATCATTGGAGCCGGTATCTCCGGCAATAAGGAATCCTCCATCAGAAGTTGGAACGAGTACGTATGGATGTTCATTAAGAGATCCTCCAAATGATTTTGATTGAATGACAGTGCCATCTTCTTTATCGAGATGCGCTATCCAAAAATCACTAGCTCCAATATAATCGGTAATATCATAGTCTGAAGATTCTACTCTAGCAATAATTAAATAGGAGCTATCGGCTGGGTATTGATAAACATCTGTTGCGTCTTCACTTGCTGTACCTCCTAAGGGTTTTTCCCAAACTAAAACTCCGTCTTTATCGGTTTTGCCCACCCAAATATCATTATGGTAATCACCAGGGTAATGATAACTAACGTCATAATCGCCGGAACGGCTAAACCCGACAAAAAGATAGCCTGTATCAAGTGTTTGAATAACATTTTGCGCATATTCCTGTTCAGATCCGCCATACAATCTCGACCATTCCATTTCACCATTACTATCTAGTTTTACTAGGGATGCATCGCCGTTCCCGCCATGGTATATGCCTCCTTCACTATCATTTGATCCGGTAATACCCGAAATTATATAACCACCATCAAAGGTTTGTTTAAATGCTAAAGCACTTTTAGGTACAATATTAAACCATTGTATTTCGCCAACAGAGTTCAGTTTTATCAACCAAATTTTACCGATACTTAAATCAGCACCTTCTAAATCTTCATCATTGGTTCCGGCACTTGCTAGCACAATGTAGCCTCCATCGGAAGTTTCTTTAATTGACATTCCGCCATCAGAACCTGTACTCCCATATATTTTTGTCCATAAAGTATCACCAACTGCATCGGTTTTAACAATCCAAACACTAGATTTCTGATAGCCGTAATTACCATGAACATCACCATCATTAGAATATGAACTTCCAATTAGAATATAACCTCCATCATGGGTTTGTAGCATATCATGGCAATACTCAATAACATTTCCACCATATGTTTTTTCCCATTCAATGATGGGGGCTTGTGCGAATAAAGAAATGTTTAATAAAATAAAAAAGAAAAATAGATATTTTGTTTTCATAATGCATTAAATTAAATGTAAATG
>Ga0164318_10004545_pt1 | contig 13354 bp, 9 predicted proteins | sample GuaBasSedimGuay9_FD_113734 | JGI IMG/M metagenome (GOLD analysis project Ga0164318, IMG submission 113734) | Subseafloor sediment microbial communities from Guaymas Basin, Gulf of California, Mexico - Guay9, Core 4571-4, 0-3 cm | ecosystem: Environmental > Aquatic > Marine > Hydrothermal vents >...
CCTAACACCGTCATGCCGGACCCCGGATCGGAGTCCGGGGCAGGCCCGATCCGGCATCCAGTTATTTCTGGATTCCTGCCTTCGCAGGAATGACGGGAGAAGAGGCAGGAATGACAACATAGGGGTATTTAATTGCCGGGTTAATTATAAGTCCGGGGGTATAAATGTGAGTTCACGTACAACCCTTAGATCGCCCGAAGTTATTGAGAAAGTACAATCCCACAAATTAAATTATTGATAATAAGCTAAAATTTTTTTATATTTATACCTGAATTTTGCACGGCTCGCCCTTCGGGTGAAAATTGATAAGAAAAAATATTATAATTGTTCACAACGCCTTTATTTCCAATTGATAAAAAAGTTCTTATCAATTTTCATACAAAATTCAGGTTATAACATCTTTGTTGATGAATCAATGGTGTCAAGCAAGCTCTTCTAAAAAAGCTTTTTATGGTAATGAATTCCCACTATATGAGAAAAATAATTTATCAATCATTTCAAACGATTACAAATGAGTTATTTGGAAGCTTTTTATGGTAATGAATTCCCACTGTATGAGAAAAATAACTTATCAATCATTTCAAACAATTATAAATGAGTTATTTGGAAGTGTTTTAGCGAATCGTGTTTTTTCAAAGCATAAAAACAAAAATTGCAGCAAACCTTGCTTTTATCCTGCTGCTGTCAATTCTTTTAACTGATTTTGTCATTATCAGAATTGTTGAAAATAACCTGCTTCAAGGCAAAGTGGCGCAGGCACATCATTTGTTGTCAATAATAGCACATGATATTGCCAAAGGGCCTGGATCAGACACCGCTTTTGCCGGTTATAACGCTATCGATCGGAACATTGCCCCAATGCTTTCCGATTCCTCATTTATTTATGCACATATTCGATCAATTAATAATGAAAAAGTTTATTTCGGGACCTTACCTGAGGATATCGGCATTGATGTTGAAAAAATAAACATCAATGTTATGAGATCGGGGGAGCCGGTCATCCGGTATTCAGGAAGCACATGGGGTATATTCTGGCAGCAGAATAAGTATTTGACGATATCTGAACCTTTTGCGCCAGATAGTAAGCTGGATGTTACCGGAACGATTATTTGCCAACTTGATGGAATTTACCTGACACTTAGAAAATCACAAAAGATTGTTGCGTTTTATGCGTTTGCAAATTTTTTGATTTTTTTATTTTTCGGGCTCCACCGTCTGTCCATGCTTGTTGTTAAGCCGATTCGCAAATTTATCACGATGACGGAAGAATACAGGGATACGGATCGTTTGTATTTTGCAACGGGAAAGAAACACCAGGAATTTAATAAATTGTCGAATGCATTAAACCGGATGCTCGAAAAAATAGAAAATGATAAAAAAAAGCTTCAGAAATCCTTAAAATCTCTGGAAAAGGCCAATGCACATCTTAAAAAAGCCCAGCATGATATTATTAAAGCTGAAAAACTGGCTGCCATAGGACGGTTGTCGGCAGGGTTTGCACATGAGATCGGAAATCCCATCGGCATTGTTCTGGGATATCTTGATCTTTTAAAATCAAACCCAAAGATGAAAAATGATCCCATTGTTTCAGATTATATTATTCGGGCGGAAAATGAGATCAACCGTATTGATACCATTATTCGTCAGCTGCTCGATTTTTCCCGTGTATCTCCGGTGAATCTGAATTTAATTTCAGTACATGATCTTGTCAGGGATGTCGTAAAAATTATGTCGGATCAGCCGTTGATGGCTCAAATTCAGATTGATTATAATTTGTCAGCCTCGGAAGATACTATATATGCGGATTATGATCAATTCCGCCAGGTGCTTTTAAATCTGATGATTAATGCAGCAGATTCCATTACAATGACGGGTAGTAAAGCCGGCGGCAGGATACGGCTTGTAACGGAAATATTTTCCGCTGATGATGAAATGGCGCTTGATAATCAGCCTGCTTTGGCATTAAAAGTGATTGATAACGGTTCGGGTATAAAAAAAGAAGATATTGATAATATATTTGATCCGTTTTACACAACAAAGGAACCGGGCAAGGGCACCGGTCTCGGTCTTTTTGTCAGCTATATGATTATCGAACAGATCGGCGGCACCATTACGGCACACAGTGAAGCAGGGGAGGGGGCGACAATAACGCTATGTCTTCCTTTGAATAATAAAAAATAATCGAAGGTCTTTTATGGAAAAACGTATCCTGATTATCGATGATGAAGAAAATATGCGGCATATGCTGACGGCATTATTGACCGAATCCGGATTTATTGTTGATTCCGCTTCTGACGGCATGCAGGCAATGCAAAAAATCGAAGAGACTCATTATAATTTTATTTTTTGTGATATCAGGATGCCCAATATGGATGGTTTGACTTTTTTGAAAACCGCAGGGGCTAAACTGGAAGATGCCAATGTCATTATGATGTCTGCGTATGGAAACATCGATACAGCAGTAGAAGCCATGAAGATAGGTGCTTATGATTATATTTCAAAGCCGTTTAAAACCGATGAAATTTTGTTGATTCTAAAAAAGGCGGCTGAGCGTGAACGCTTGAAAAATGAAAATATTGAGTTGCGGGAACAGATTAAAGGGATCGCTGAAAGCGCGGGCTTTGGAAAGATGATCGCAAAAAGCAAAGCCATGAAGGCGATATTTGCTCTGGCGGCAAATGTTGCCCAGTACGATACCACCGTACTTATTATTGGTGCCAGCGGGACCGGAAAGGAGCTGATCGCCCGGGGGCTTCATTATAGTGGAAATAGATCTAAAAATAATTTAATATCAATAAATTGTGGTGGAATACCTGAAGCATTACTTGAAAGTGAGATGTTTGGACACAAAAAGGGGGCATTTACCGGTGCACATCAAAATCGTAAAGGTCTTTTTGAAGCGGCAAACGGCGGCACCGTTTTTTTAGATGAAGTGAGTGATTTACCATTTTCTTTACAGGTCAAGCTGTTGAGAGTCCTCCAGGAGAATGAAATACGTCCTTTGGGTGATACCCAAAGCATGCGGATTGATGTTCGGATCATTGCGGCAACATCAAAAAATTTAGAGAAAGAAGTTGAAAAAGGAAATTTTCGTGAAGATTTGTTTTATCGTTTAAATGTACTGCCGATCAGGCTGCCGCCATTGGTTGATCGAACAGAGGATATCCCGCTTTTATGCCGTCATTTTATTGACCGGTTTCGTATGAAGTTAAAAAAGAATGTCACAGACATTTCGCCGGCGGCCATGTCCATGCTGCTTGCTCATAATTGGCCGGGTAATGTCCGGGAGCTGGAGAATATGATTGAAAGGGCCGTAGTCATGGCCGAAGGGAACAGTCTGCTTCCGGAAAATTTTCCACAAAGTATATTGGATGGATCAAAAAAATCTTTGAAAATGGAAGACCTGTTTAGTGGGTTATCAATAAAAACCGGAAAAGAAATTCTGGAAAAAAATTTAATCCGTCGAGCCCTCGAGGAGACAGGGGGGAATCGTACCCGGGCAGCCCGTCTCCTTGAGATCAGTCATCCGTCTCTTTTAAGTAAAATAAAGGCGTATAAAATATCCTGATTTTTTTACTGCCACGATGGGCTACGATGGGGTATATCACGACCCCGAATAAACAAGGTCTAAGGCTTTGTAAAAAGCTTCGTATGCAAGGCGCGCAAGCCGGGAAAGGGCGAGGTGTACTTTTTGTACGTTGAGTCCTTTCGTGGTGAAGCGCAACGCAGCAGACGGAATTTTTACGAAGCCGTCGAAATTACCTAAAAAAAACCTTCGCTTTGTTAAGCGAAGGTTTTTTTGTGTAATAATATATTTAACGAAATACTTTCATAAACTAAGGAAACAACAAAACGTTAAACCTGTTTTCCGCTAATTGTGAGTCGTAACGTTTGACCGACGAATTGTTACGGAGGGCATAATGGGCTGATACGGTGTTATTATTTATTGATGCTGTCCCTTAATTTCCCGGAGCATTTAAAGGTAACAACGTTTCTTTCATCTAAGATCAGATCATCACCTGTGGCAGGATTTCTTCCCCGTCGCGTGGCTTTCTTTTTTACGCAGAATTTACCAAAACCAGATACTAAAACATCTTCCCCGGATTCAAGGCTGTTTTTGATAATTTCAAGAAGTGATTCAACGATATCAACTGATTTTTTCTTGGTAAACCCGAGTTCATTAACGCGTTCGACAATTTTATTTTTTGTTAATGCCATTATGCCTCCTACCTGGGATAATGTTGATTGAAAAATTTTCGTTTAATAAAAGACCTTAACTTAACCTGGACAAGCCAGAACCAAATATGAATAAAAGCAAAATTTTTTGCCAAAAAAACACAAAAACAAGAGATAAGAAACTAATCAGACTCAGCCTCTTTGCCGGAGGTATCTGAGCTTTTTTCAACAGGATGATATTGATTTACCGTATTTATAATTTCATCGATTTTATTTGCGATTTTTGTGATCTCATTTTTCAGACTAAGGTCGTCGGGAATATTCATGGATTGCGCAAATTAAACTCAATATAAAAATTGTAAATTCAGCAATAATATATCTGTCTGTTATTGTTTAATATTTATTTTTTTAAAACTTTAATGTTTTAAATATTACTAATATTATTGAAAATAAAGATATCTCCGAAATATGTCAAGAAAATTTATATTTTTTTTAATGATATATCGGTTTGATTTATTTATTTTTTCCCATATCCGTGGCATGAAAATCTTACCTTGAAAAAATTGCAGATTGAATTTTTTATCTGATTTTTGTTATGAACTATGGCTTAATTTAACAGGTGTTTTTGATAAAAGAACTGGAGCCGACGAGCGGAGTCGAACCGCTGACCTACGCATTACGAATGCGTTGCTCTACCAGCTGAGCTACGTCGGCACCAATGAAAATAAAGAAAAATACACATAAAAAATATCGTGAATCATTAACACGCACCTATATTACCGTCAAGTGCTTTTTATAAATTCAACTTTCTGTGTTGTCTTATGTTATTGCAATATCAGTATTTTCACCTGTAACCATAGCGGGTTTACAGTTGACGGTGGCGGTGAATCGAGAAAAAAACTAATCTATCATATAGATATTACAAAAAAATATATTTAATATTAAACGTGCATTTTCAGGTAACCGTGAACCATGAACCGTGAACCATCAACCCTATAAGCATGCATCAACAACATGCCGGTTTTGCTTATTATATCAAGAGATAGCATCAATTCAGAAAGTTGAGAAGATAATTTATGCAATTTGATCATACAATATTAAACAACAACGGCAAGATAAACTCAGTTTTTGAAACCTTACAACAGTCACAGGAACAAATCGAATGCATCGGTATCAATGGCTCAGAAAGGGCGTTCATCGTTTCCCGGTTATGCCGGGAGATTTCCGGCCCTGTTTTTATTGTTATGCCGGATATCAAGTCATGTGAAACATTTTTAGAAGACCTTCGTTTTTTTGCGGGCAGAGACGCACCTGAAGGAATTTTATTCCCGGCCTATAATATTTTACCGTTTAAGCGTATTTCTTATAATAACGAGACCGCTGCACAGCGAATCCGAATTCTTTATCAATTGGCAGCCGGTTACGACGCCCCGAAAATTATTGTAACACCGGTTGAAGCATTGCTTCAGCTTTTGATCCCCAAAAATGCTCTGAGCGATTATGCTGAATTACTGATGACCGGTGAGGAGATTGATAGAGACCGGTTAATCCACAGGCTTCATTCCGGCGGTTATTCCCATGTGACTCTTGTTGAAGAATATGGTGAATATTCGGTCCGGGGCGGCATCATAGATATATATTCTCCATTATATCAAGACCCCCTGCGTATTGAATTGTTTGGTGATATTGTTGATTCGATTCGATTTTTTTCCCCTCAGACCCAGAGAAAAGTTGAAAGCATCAGTGAAGCGGTCATCCTTCCTGCCCGGGAAGCAATTTTTGAAAAATCACAATTAATGCAGACGATGCAACGCGTTCGGGAACTGGCCTGCGAATCGGTGATAACAGAAAAAAATGCAAAAGAATTTATTGAACGGCTTCGTCATGAAGGCGTTTTCCCGGGCATTGAAAGTCTGTTGCCGCTTATTTATCCGAAACCAGACACGCTGTTTGACTATGTTTTTGAAAATACCCTGTGGATACAGTTTGATCCTGGTGAACTTGAAAAAGCAGCTATATATAATGAAGGGCGGGCTGCAAAAAATTATATCAATGCAACCCATGACCAACGATTATGTGTGGACCCTGAGAAAATATATCTGAAATGGGTGATGGTAAAAGAAATATTGCGTAAAAAAAGCCGCCTGGCATTTCGTATGCTTTCCTCTGTTCGCGATAAAAATAAAGACAGCACCCCCCCGTTAGCCATTAAATTTTCCGTAAAAGACAACAATGACATCAGCGCTGATTTGACGCGAGAAAAAAAAGATGAGCATATTCTTAAGCCCCTTGCCGAATGGGTTAAAGAAAATCAGACAATTGGTCTTTTAACGCTTCTTGCCTGCAATACGGCATTGCAGGCAAACAGGCTTCAGACACTTCTTAAACCCTATGGCATTGACGCACGGATCGCAGACGACCATGTTCAACATATCAATAAGCATAGGCAAGGTATATTTATTTGCACGGGCGCTCTTTCCGCCGGTTTTGTCTGGCTTGATGAGTCCCTTGCAATCATTACGGAAAAAGAGATTTTCGGGTCCCGGCTAAGACGCCGCAGATCGAAAAAAACGCAAAGAGATATTAAAACGGAGTTTTTTGACTTTGGTGAGTTAAATTCCGGTGATCTTGTTGTTCATATCGAACACGGAGTCGGTGTATACAAAGGCCTGGAGAAGTTAAAGATAGAGGGGGTAATTAATGATTTTCTTTTAATTGTTTATAAAGACGGGGATAAATTATACCTGCCGGTTGACCGTCTGGACATGGTCCAGAAATATATGGGGGTGGATGGAATAACGCCGGTTGTCGATAAAATGGGCGGCAAATCCTGGCAACGGGTTCGGGAAAGGGCAAAAAAATCCGTTGAAAAAATCGCCGGTGAATTACTGGCGCTGTATGCGTCAAGAAAAGTGATCAAAGGCCATGCTTTCGGGGTGTCTGATAATTATTTCCGGGATTTTGAGGCCGGGTTCCCTTTTGAAGAAACCCCGGATCAGATTAAGGCCATAGATGATGTGATTTGTGATATGGAAGATTCATCTCCCATGGATCGACTCATATGCGGGGATGTGGGTTATGGAAAAACTGAAATAGCGCTCCGGGCCGCTTTTAAGGCGGTTATGGATACTAAACAGGTGGCTGTATTAGTCCCCACAACTCTTCTTGCCGAGCAGCATTTTCAGACATTTTCCCAGCGGTTTGAACGATACCCGGTGAACATCGACCGTTTAAGCCGGTTTCGGTCCAGGAGCCGGCAGCGTGAAATCGTAAGCAAGCTTAAGGATGGAAAAATAGATATTATCATCGGTACCCAACGGTTGCTTCAAAAGGACATAAATTTTAAAGATCTCGGTCTGGCGGTTATTGACGAGGAACAGCGGTTTGGCGTAAAACATAAGGAAAAGTTGAAAAAGATGAGAAAGAACGTTGACGTATTATCCATGACGGCAACGCCGATTCCCCGTACTCTTCATATGTCCCTGCTGGGCGTCAGAGATATCAGTGTGATCCAGACACCGCCGGAACTGAGACGCGCAATAATCTCCTATATATCAGAATTTGATCCCATCGTTATCACGGAAGCCATCAAAAAAGAACTGGCCCGAAAGGGACAAATATTTTTTGTTCATAATAACATTAATACCATCTGGAATATTGCAAAATATTTAAAAGATTTGGTCCCTGAAGTTCGTCTGGCGGTGGCCCATGGCCGATTAAGTGAAGATGAACTTGAAAAAGCAATGGTTCAGTTTTTAAATAATGAGATTGATATGCTGGTCTGCACAACCATTGTTGAATCCGGTCTTGATATTCCAAATGCCAACACGATCATCATCAACCGGGCGGATCGGTTCGGTCTGGCGCAGATTTATCAGCTCCGGGGACGGGTGGGGCGGTCAGATGAACAGGCATATGCTTATCTGTTTATTTCAAAAGAAGCTGCTTTGACCCGTGATGCGGAAAAACGGCTGAAAGTATTGATGGAACACAGCGGTCTCGGTGCCGGGTTCCAGATCGCCATGAATGATTTGAAAATCAGAGGCGGGGGCGCGGCACTGGGGGTGTCGCAATCGGGACATATTGCCGCCGTGGGTTATGATATGTTTTTAAAACTGATGGAAGATTCAGTTTCCAGGTTAAAAGGCGAACCGGTTGTTGAAGCCCTTGATCCGGAAATTAATGTGCCCATGTCGGTTTTTATCCCGGAATCATATATTTTCGATGCAGATCAGAGGCTTCTGGCATATCGGCGATTGGCTAAAATGAAGGGGTTGAAGGAAATTTCTGATTTTAAGGAAGAATTGATCGACCGGTATGGCGCTTTGCCGGTCGAAGCAGGGAATCTTCTTTTAAAGATAATGCTGAAAATTTTATCAATTAAAGCCGGTGTTAAAAAGCTTGATTTAAGGCAAGGGCTTTTTTTTCTGTCTTTTTCCGAGATTCACCAGAAACACCCGTTTGGAATGCTTAAACTGGTAGATGAAAATCCGGAGCAATTTCTTTTTACTCCTGATAATGGACTTAAGATAAAACTTGTTCAAAATGGACTGGGACAAACCATTGCACAAGCCAAAAACATCTTGATGGAGATTGCCGGATATGTTAATCATTCAACTTTCTGACTTGATGCCATCTCTTGATATACTAAGCAAAACTGGCATGTTGTTGAGGCATGCTTATCGGGTTGCCGGTTTACGGTTACCTGAAAATGCACGTTTAATATTAGATATATTTTTTGTAATATCGGCATGATAGATTAGTCTTTTTTTCTCGGTTCACCGCCACCGGCAACTGTAAACCGTAAGCCCGCTATGGGCACAGGTAAAAATACTGATATTGCAATAACATAAGACAACACAGAAAGTTGAATTATAATATTAATTTGTTATGGATACTTGGAAGGCGCACAAATATGATAAATATGATGGATAAAATTTTTTTGTTACGCCGTCTTCTGACAGCTTCTATGATTCTTGTTGCTGCTCTGACATTAAGAGCCGATGCGGCAGAGATTGTCGATCGTATTGTCGCTGTCGTCAATGATGATATCATTCGGCTTGTTGAATTGAATAAAATCGTCGCCCCTGTTGAACGACAGATCCGGGATATGAATTTGCCGCCGGATAAAGAAAAGAAAACCATATATGATAAACGGATGGAAATATTAAATAACCTGATTGATGAAAAGCTGGCAGATCAGGAAATAATGCGTTTCCATATTACGGTCGGCGAAGGTGAAATCGATGATGCCATCGAGCGGATAAAAGCCATGAATTATTACACCGATGAAGATATCCGCAAGGCGTTATTGAAAAACGGCCTTAGTATGGATGATTATCGAAGTGATATAAAAGAGCAATTGCTTAGAAACAAACTGGTTAATTTAAAAATAAAATCAAATATCATTATTACCCGGTCGGATATCCAGCACTATTATGATCAGCATCTTGATAAGTATGGTCCAAAAAGAAAATATATGCTTCGCAATATTATTATGATGTGGCCGGCTATGATGGATGATGAGTCCAGAAAATCGGTTTATGCCCGGATGGAAACAGTTTATGATCAATTAGCAAACGGGGCGGTGTTTGAAGAAACGGCAAAAGAATATTCGGAGGCCAGCAATGCGGATGATGGCGGTGAACTGGGTCTTTTCATGATGGATGAATTGGCTGAAAATATTCAAATCGCATTAAAAACAATGAAACCCGGTGAATTTTCGCCAATTATAGAAACCGACCAGGGATATCAGATTTTCTTTATTGATAAAATAGTTGATACCCCGGGGAAAGCATTGAGCGAGGTTGAAGATGAAATTCAACACACCCTTTATGAAGAATTCGTAAATGAAAAATTTCAGTCTTGGATTGAAGAGCTTCGGAAGGATGCGCATATACAAATTATCCGGTAAAGTGACTTAGCCATCTGGATACTTCCAAATAAGTATTTTTTAAGTGATCAATGACACTATAATGAGCCAGGATTCCAGTTCAACGTCATTCGGGCGTTATTTGAAAGCCATACGAATACAGCAGAAAATCCCCATCGAAGCGGTTGCGGATGAGATCCGTATCAGTTTGCGTCAACTGTCACTCATTGAAGTTGAAGATCATGCCCGACTGCCGGATGAGGTTTATGTTAAGGGGATTCTCAGGGCATATGCAAAATGTATTGGTGTGGATGCCGATGATATTATTGATCGATACTTAATCAATCGGGCCTTTTTTTATAAAAGCCAAAAAGCTGAAGCGGATTTGTTGAATTCCGGTAAAAAAGCGTTGTTCCGCCTGGCAATATCCCTGGGCCTTTTATCAATCATCATTGTATTATCGATATACATGATATATGGTTACCGGACGAATCAAGCCGGTGAACTTGATTCCCATAAATCAGAAGGCGTAGATAATATACAATCTGTGCGTGAAAAACAATATGCGCCAGTTTCATCTGCCGAGCGCAGGGATGAAAAACTGTTTTTGGAAATAGATGCGGTTGAAGACACATGGATCAAGGTGGTGATTGACGGACTGGAAGCATCGGAATATTCAATGCACCCAAGGGATCATATCGAACTGGAAGCATCGTCACGGTTTAATATGCTGGTGGGCAATGCCGGCGGGGTAAAAATGCGTTTAAACGGAAAGCCGGTGGATATTTTTGGGAAAAGCGGTGAGGTCGTGAATATCGAATTGCCGCAGACATATAGATAAAGTGAAAGTAATCAATGCTAGTTGAACGAAACAGGATTTTAACTGAGACCATCAAGCGACTGTTGCGTCGTGGGGCGGATACCCGGCTTACGAAGATCACCAGCAAAGTTCATGCTGCGGATCTATCGACTGTATTTCAATCTCTGTCCGCATCAAATCAGAGAAAACTTTTTCAGCTGATTGAAGACCCGGAAAAAAAAGGGTTTGTAATCAGTGAACTTGATGAGGATATAATTCATGAGATAATCGAAACCCTGCCCCTTGAAAATCTTGTCGAGATTGTTGAAGAAATGCCTTCCGATGATGGCGTTGCGCTCATCAGAATGTTGCCCGAAGATAAGGCGGATACTGTCTTGGGGATGATGAAAAAAGATGAGGCGGAAGATGTTGAAGGACTGCTCCGGTATGAAGATGATACCGCAGGGTCCATCATGATCCCTGATTTTATCGCCCTTAAAGAAGATATGACAGCCCAGGAAGTGATCGTATCACTCCAGACCAAAGAACATCTTGAAGTTGAAATGCCGTTTTATATTTATGTGGTGGATGATCATGAGCACCTGGTTGGTGTCAGTTCTTTACGCCAGCTTGTTGTCGTACCACCGCTAAAGGCGTTGAAAGATTTTATGGCGACTGACGTGATTTCCGTAACCACCGACATGGATCAGGAAGAGGTTGCCAGGATTGTCGCACAGTATAATTTTCTGGCAGTTCCGGTTGTCGATGAAAACAAACGAATGGTCGGTCTTGTTACGGTGGATGATGTCATTGATGTTTTAAGGGAGGAAGCAACCGAAGATATTCTGAAAATGGCGGGTGTGGGTGAGGAGTTTATTGAAACCAAATCCATTGTGCGCAGTACCCGTATCAGGTTGCCGTGGCTGTTTGCAAGCTGTATCGGCGGGCTTATAGCCTCCGTCATTATCGGTCACTTTCAGGCCAGCTTAAGCAAGATGGCCTACCTGGCAGCCTTTATTCCCGTTATTATGGGTATGGGCGGCAATATCGGGATACAATCTTCTACAATTGTGGTGCGGGGGCTTGCCACCGGACGACTGCATATCAGGGATATCTGGTTATCGATGTCTAAGGAGATAGCCATCGGATTTATTCTTGGCATTTTTTACGGACTGCTGGTGGGCATTGTGGCACAATTGCGTTATGATCGTGAAATGCTCGCACTGTCTGTCGGACTTGCGGTTGCCTGTTCCATGACCCTGGCGGCGCTTTCCGGGTCCTTTATGCCGATGCTTTTTGCCCGTATTAATATTGATCCGGCCGTTGCCACCGGACCGTTTGTAACAACTGCAATTGATATCCTCAGTGTGACCTTTTATTTTGTAATTGCCACTTCGCTGCTAGGCATATAAATTTATGTCGGTTTTTTCCACTCCTGCAATCCTGCTTCGCCGGACATCTTATGGTGACTATGATCTGATTATTACATTTTTAACATTAGAAAAAGGCAAGCTCACCGTTATCGCAAAGAATGCGAAGAAAAGCCGTAAGAGGTTTTCCGGGGTGCTGGAACTTTTTTCATTATTACATCTGGTGTGCAGAGCGTCACGCGGACGCGGCATGCCGGTTTTGCAGGAAGCGACGATTGAAGATCCGTTTTCTGATATCCGTGGAAATATCATGAAAACAGCATATGCAAGCTACTGGGCGGAATTAATCACGTTCTGGCTTGAAGAGGAGAAAACACAGGCCCGTATTTATCATTTGCTCCGGTATTGTCTTGCTGCCCTTGATGAAGGCGTTATTGATGCCGGGGTTTTAAGTGTTATTTTTCAAATCCGGTTTTTAACCATTGCCGGCTTATCTCCGGATTTTTCGCAATGCAGTAAATGCCGGGTGGATACAGATTTGATTGCCGGGAGCCGATTGGCTTTTGAACTTGCAAAGGGCGGTATACTGTGTCAAAGATGTGCATCAAAAAGTGCTTCACGGTTGAATATTTCAAAGGGTATGGTTAAACAATTATTATGGATTCAGAACAATGATTTAAAAACCGTCAGGCGATTAAAGTTCAACCGGCCAGACCTAAAGGATGGGCTTGTATTGCTTGAAGCGTTTGTGATGTATCATCTTGGCAGAGAACCCAAAAGCCTTAAGTTCTTAAATAGCATCCGATGACAGGGGTTCTATATGAATAATCAGCTATATGACATATTAACATCCGAAACCATCGGGGCGTCAGCGCCCTGCCGGATTGATATGGGCGGCACGCTGGATATCAGCAGCCTTTATTATCCCCTGGCATATCTGAATCCCTGCACGTTTAATATTGCCATCGGGTTGCGAACCAGGGTCAGAATATCCCCATTTCAGGAAGGGTTTGTTAAAGTTTCGTCAAAAGGATTTGAAAGCGCTGAATTTCCCATTGATAAAGTTTTCTTTGATCATCCCATGGGTCTTATGTTTGCAATTGCCGCTCATTTTAACATCCACGGGATTCATATTCA
>Ga0164318_10004546_pt1 | contig 13350 bp, 12 predicted proteins | sample GuaBasSedimGuay9_FD_113734 | JGI IMG/M metagenome (GOLD analysis project Ga0164318, IMG submission 113734) | Subseafloor sediment microbial communities from Guaymas Basin, Gulf of California, Mexico - Guay9, Core 4571-4, 0-3 cm | ecosystem: Environmental > Aquatic > Marine > Hydrothermal vents...
CTCTATATACTATAGTGCATTCTCATGTAGTAGCTATATCAATAACCAATCTTTCTAGCTGGTTTTTGTTACTAAATACTATACTAGCGTTTTCTAATATTATTCATGTTTCATAGATAAAGAAAGTATCTGTTGCCACTGCTGTTATTGGCACTATTTCTTTTAGTGTTAATTCTGTGTTACTTGCCATGGAATCGGTCATCTTTGTTTAATTATTATTTAAAAAATATCGTTAAGCTCAATATTGCTAGTCACATCAGCGAGTATCGAATATAAATCTAAGTAAAAATCAGATCAAAGACTGTTCTCTGTTATAACCCTTTTAATCCTCTTTCCTCTAGTATATATATTTCAGTGGTCTAATGTAATATCAAATTGTTTAAAATCTTCTTCGTAATCCGATATACTTCAACCTATCGCTGTTCATCATGTCGCAGCTCAACCTATAGATCAAGGAGATAATGCTAATCAGAAATAATCATCCCCATCTATAGTAACTAACGATTGTGACTCGTTATCTATATATGTAGTAATTTCTATATTAGTAGATTTGTTTAATCCTCAACTAGTCATCCAACCTTGGAATAGTTTCTCCCTTATAGTTCATAAACTTATATCTGTATCGTGGATTTCAAACTCTATAGCATCATTGTCATCATCTAACCCTATATTATCCTGTATGATATTATTACTAAGCGAACTACCAGCATATGTAAGATTATTTACTGTTATTATGTCATTATAATATTTTCTAGTATCTGTTGTCCATGTAGTATTCTCTATATCATAGATCAATACTGTATCATTGTATAACGCTCATTGTGTTTTCAAGAACCATTGTACTGTTTTATCGCTTTCGTTAAAATATCAGAATGATCCACTCTGATCACTATCTAAATTTTCTAAATATTTGGTTATTTTGAATACTGGCTCATCTGTCAATATGCCTATTGCAGGGTCAACTGTCCCGCTAGCATAGTTTAACGTATTAATTGTATTGTTTTTTGTTAGATAGAATACCTTATCACCAGCAGAGATTACACTCCTATATGAAGCTAACTGTCATCAATCCCCTACAGGCGTACTAATTAGCGTTGCTACTCATCAAACTGTCTGTAAGCTTTCTTTACTTACATATTCTATCCTATTTTCTGTAAATATAAATAGTTGATTTAATGTGCTTATCAATCATAGGATTTTGCTATCGAATGTTATCTGCTCTGAATCTGTACCAGTCCGGTCATAACAATAATTTTGTGTTGCTTCTAATATTGGTCTGCTTATATATAATACATTTTCTTTATCTGCAGTATTACCAGCCATAAATGTGAACCCTGTAAATCTATCAGCTATTATTGGGTCAACATCTGGACTTGTTGTAGTTGTCTGTGCTAGTGTAGTTCAATCATAATGTCGTGGTTTACCTAACCCTGTGAAAATTAGCGTATATTTTCAATAATTAACAAAATTAACCACTTGTGGTGTGATTAGGCTCCCTTTATTTGTTAGCGTACCAGCAGTCAGATCTACTTGTTGAAATTTATCATCTGCCAATACAAATAACTCTTTATTGTATGTTATACCCTTGTTTTCTGTTCCTATATTGCTTTCTACTACAGTCTTTTGTCATTTCCTTTTAGTTATCGTCTGATCTTTTATCCTAGCATTTTTAGATACAGATAAATATTCAGCAGGTGTTTTGTTCCTGCTTATACTATCTAATAATAGTTTGGTCCCTCGTTTATCTATAGCTATCTCTCAAGGCATATTATTATCTTATAGAACTAAAATTGAATCTTTTCCATCTAGGTTTCTTTGTATCTCATGATTTGTTACTATATTTACTTGCAGCAACGGCTAAGTTACCATATCATTTGGTTAGTAACTGTACTCTTAGGTCTGGGTCTTTTATCAGTCTACCAGCACAGATAAATACTAATGCATTCATAGCCATATCGTATGGTAATATACTATATTCTAGATCACTAGATAACACATTATACGCTTTATTATATCTCATATAATATCATCAAGCACCAGTATTCTTTGTTGTTAGATATTCTCAATCGTCAATATACATAGTATCGTAATAGATAGACAATGAATCACTCTCCCAACGTCATCTTACTTCTAACTCTACTCAATTAGTAACCTGGTAAAACTTCATAGGCTTTCAGAAATCTGATGGCAAGCTATATAGTTGTTTAATATCAGATCAAGCATCATGTGATAATAATATTCAGTTTACTCCTGTTAGTTGCGTTGCTGTTTTACCTGTATAAGAAATAACATCTCATGCTATCTGTATGAATCAAGAACTTAATAAATTAGTAGTTACACAATCTATAGTTATATCTCCAACCGCTGTAGCTAGTGTAGTTACAGGATTATCTATTATATTAAATGCTGTTATGTCTTCGTTAAATGGTAATGCTGATAACTGGATATTATCGTTTATTAGTTCATTATAGACCATTTTGTCTGTTATCTGCTCTGATACTTCGTTTATCATATCCATAAGTTTAGAGCTAGTATAAGTACTAGACGTAGATTTCTGGACCATCTCTGCTCGTATCTTTGTCTTAATCTCTCATACAGTAACAGATGTAGATCAAGGCGTAGGCGGTGTAGGTGTGTCATAATAGTCTATCCTTATATCTAATGTTGGTGAATCAACTAACGTCAATATATTCCCTGCAAAAGAGAAATTGAAATATTCAGCTCAATCGACAATGAGTGTTAAGGCTAGTCATATTGTTGCAGTTGTTGTATATACCTTATTAGATCAATCTATAGCTCCTGCTGGTATCTCGTTTGCATAAAACATATTTGTATATTATATAATAAATTTAAACTATTGTATCGTAATAATCCATCTTAATGGATAGTGTCGGTGCATCTGATAGTATAACTTTTCTACAACTTACAGTAAAATCAAAATATTCTATTCAGTCTACTACTAGATCTATAACACTACCAACATTCTTTTCAGTGATGAATGTCTTATTCGATCAGTCGATACTTCATCTTGGTGTCTCGTTAGCTATTATTTGCATTTTGTTTTATATTGTTAAATATTTAGCTTCTATTTCTTCTCCTGTAAACTCATCTGTATGTGCTTCGCTTATCAAGAACTTTCAATCAGATTCTTCCACTAAGTCAGTATTATCTCTTATAAACTGTTTAGCTTCTATATCTGATATAACATGTGTTGATAGATGAGAATAGTCATTCTGAATGTCAAATGTTAGCTTTGCTATATCTAGTCAATTTTCATCTAAGCGTGCCAATCTCTTCATAGAGGTATAACGATCCTCTGGGATAATGTTGTCGTCTAAGGTTATTCAGTTATCTATATAATCCTTCCTGTTTTCGTTATAGAAATAAGATAGGTTTTTTCTGTCGTTTGGTTGGTTGTGGTATCGTCTTCGTTTAATAATCATGTTTATGTATTAGGAATAAAAGTTCTGTAATATAATTGTTGTATCTCTACTGGAGATAATGCTCTGTTTATAACCCTAGTATCAGTTATTTGTCAATCGAAGTAACCCAATCAAAACGATTGTCATATCCGATTTTCAGTTTGTATTCATAATCACTGTGTTGCATTAGTTTTAGTGTCTATTAATTTAGTATCTACATATGTATAGAACTTAGACTCACTATAATCATAAACAAAAGTGTAAAAACACCATTTGTCATTAGAAAATCATCAAGGAAATGCTGTGGTATGGTGTGTTCATCCTACTTTCCGATATGATGTTATATCTCCCGTCAAGTCAAACCTTATTCAAGTAAAATTGTTGTCATCCTTCCAAGTTCTGAATATATATTGGCTATGATCTGCATAATCAACTGGTTTAATCCAAAACGAATATGAAAAATCAGAGTTTCAGTTTATTGATGTGTTTGTATCTATATAACTACTAGTCCCATTAAACTCCATAATCTTATGTTGTCATATTCTCCCTCAATCTATCATATTAGAACCTGTTCCATTATTTCAGTTCCCTGACTGATCGTAAAACGTAGTCCCTGAATAGGTTCAGTCTATAGCTAATTCTAGTCAGTCTTGTAGGTTGTTGGTAGATGTCTTTGTTCGGGGTAGGATGTAATCTTTATTACAAAGAGCTTCTAGTTGTGTCTCCTCATCTGCTGATAGTGTTCTATTAAACAGAAATAATCTACCAAATGTAGTAGTTTTGTTTATTCAAGTAGCTGTTACATTGCTATCATTTTTTGTTAACGTCCATCAACCACTATCCTCCCATAAGTAGGAATTAGTATAAGTTATAGATGTTCGGCTATAATTTGGGTTAGTTATTCACTTGGTTATATTAAAGTTATCCGTTGTGTTGGTTCATCATGTTCTAGTTGTGTCAGTTCAGTCTATATGGTTATATAAATCTTGTCATCATTCATCACACTCAAACAGTGCAACACATCCCTCAAACAACTTAGGATAATTCTTTTGTCAAAGTCTTCTTAATCATTCTAGGTATAAGGCTTGCTCCTCAATATCCGTTAATGTTATATTATATAGTCTAAGCATTGCATAAGTATTTCAATCTATTCAACTCAAAGCAGTAGTACTAACACTACTATGATTATGCTCAAAGCTCCAAGTTCAACTAGATTTTATTCGTATATATGAATTTGTATAAGTAGTAGATGAATATGTCAAAGTAGTAGAAGCTCATCGTAATAATGCTTCTTTTTGGAATCATCTCTCACTATCTACCCAGCTTCAGTTAGAAACTACTCAATCATTAGAACCTCAGCTACTGTCATCAGTATTTCAGTTTAATAATAATTCAAGTTCTAAATTTGTTTTATCTAGTTTATCTAGCATATTCTAAGTTCGTTTATTTACTAAAGTTCGATGTTTATGTTTAGGTCACTCCCTGAAATTCAGCTACCAATTTGTGTAATTATAACATAGACTACATCATCTGCAACTACAGCTCCATTATCTATTGTTGTCTTATCTACTGTGTATACTCAATTTGTTGTACTTTGACTTGTTGTTATCTCTAATGGAGTGTCACTTGTGAATATACTATCTGTACTCGCTACTCAATTTAATCTTATGTCTACCTTGAAACTTGTTGTTGTTGGTAATACTCATAAACTAGCTTTTACTTTACTTATAGTTCCTGCATCAGATACAATATATTTCCGGATATTCCCTGTATATATCTGTCAATCTATCTCTGCTATGTTTATTAGGTTACTTGTTCAACTTCAACCTGCTGGTGTAGCCCAAACTATATCAGTTCAATCACTACCTACAAATTGTCAATTAGTACCTACTCATAGTCTAGCTGTAATGTTACTATCATCTCTTACTATCATATCTCATCTAGTTGTCATAGGATCATTCATGTCTCATGTACTACTTGTTCCTCCTACTCATTTAGTAGATCTTAGATCAAGATAAGTAGCTCAATCTCATAAATCTTCTAAGTCTCAATTTCTTTTTACTATAACTGCGTATAAGAACACCATCTCTACAGAAGGCAATCAGTTAGTATTTAAGTTGTTAATCTCTGTATATATAGCATCTCTTGCATCTCATCTACTTGAATAAGCATTTTGTCATATTATTTTCTTAACATTATTTCAATATATATCAGGTGTTGACACAAAGAAAGTTATAAAGTAGTCTGTTGAACTACCTCATTCTGTTAACTGTCGTGTTGAACCTGTCCACTCATTCCATTGGTAATATGAAGCTCATCCTGATTTATATCATACCCCATTATCTGCTGGTAATCATGTCCATTCTCCAGTAGCTCATAATCTATATATAAACGGATGTGTTGAACTTAACGTTACTATATGCTGGATATCTTCATCCCAAAACTCTCATGATGTTACATTTGTATATGTAGGGCTACCATCTACTAACCCTGTAGGGTTAAGACCATTAGCATATCTAGCTCATAATGTGTTATGGTTATAGTGGTGGGTTCTACTATCCATTCTTACTCAATGACGTTCCTCTCCTACCATAGCTGTACCTGCTGTAGCATTTCGGTATATTAATCAAACAATAGCATGTTGGTAAAATTGGTCTAAATCTAGTCAAGTTAAAGCAACATATTGTAATACTCAACTATTGTCGAAATATATATAATATGTATCTGTTATATCTGGTATTATTACTGATTGTGCTGTTGTGTGTGTTATTACTTTACCACTACATCGGAAATAGAAATTACTATCTCAACTAGCTACATCTATAAAAAACTCTCTTGGTCAATCATCAAAACTTAACTCTCAGTTGTTTCAATCTCTTAGATCAAATCAGTTATCCCATTTCATTGTCCTTCATAACTCTGCTAACGCTCACTCAACTGTATCTGTTGTAAAATAATCTTCTGTGTCAGTAATCACCATACTAGAATCTTGGTCTCATGTATTGGTATTACTAGTATTCCCTACTACTGTTTTTTCATTATCTGTATAAGCATTAGTATCTGCATTAGCCTCATATGCTATCTTAACATCAGAGTCACTCATATCTCCTGTATTTGTTCAACTAATATTGTTGGCTGTTAAATTACCACTATCATCTATAGTAGCTCAACTATCTTGTATTAGTTTTCCTGTAACATCGTCATATCTAGCTATAGCATTATCTGTTGCACCAGCTGGTCACACTACATCTCCAGATCAAGATCATGTGTTACTTATTATAGGATTATTAGGATCAGTATCGTCTACTGTTATATTAATACCAGCAACAACAGAATCTAGTTTACCGTCAATCTCTGTTTGAGTATCAGCAGGCAAATTATCTATCTTAGCTCAATCTATTAGTGTACTATTTGGTATTCTTCTAAGTGTCATATGGTCTATTTATAGGCTAAAAAGCAGTTTGTTTGTGTCCGTTTTTAGCTTTAAGCGTTGTTATAATAACTTATTGTCTATTGCTAGCACTGTAAGCTTTTTTATCCCTGTAGCTGGATGAAATTTGATATTATTAGCTTTTAGCAATTCTCTAAGATCATCTATATCTATTTCTATTCCTGTACCTTCTGTCTTGTCTTCTACAAATCATTTTGTTTCACTTATAGATTCATCAGAGGGTACTAATATAATTTTCTCTTTTTCTTCAGTTTTGACAAACTCTTCAGCTGGTACTCAATGTATTTCTGTTTTTATTCAGCAATCAATAGCAAACTGTGCCGCAGCCTTTGGATCGTATGCCATTAGTGATGCAAATTTTCTGTTATCTCGGATAGCGTTTCATTGTGTCATGTTCGTATATATAATTTATAAAATATTATTTATTATCAATATATTCTTTTAATGCTTGTTTGTGTGTATATCACTTTTCTCGAACCTTTCGGAATAATTTATTAAGTGTTACTCATAATTCTTCTGATCGTTGAGTTAAGTTTCTAGTATATCATCAATACGATATCAACACATTATTATTTTTATTATTTGCTTGTGTTTTCTGTGTAGCTCGCCTACAATTGGATTTAACATAATTTCAGTTGTTATCTATCCTATCTATAGTCGTGTTTATTACTCAATGCTTTTCAAAATGCGTATTATAACTTTCGAGCATATCTTCGTAGAAGTTTTCAAATTTATGCCGTCTGTTATTTACTGTTATTCATCTAGCTCAATAACGTATATAATCTTGTGATGATTTATCATAACATCTTGCCTTAATACCTGCTCGCACATTATATAATCTAGTGCTAGATTGTCAGTGTGTTGTAGACTTTTCTGTTATTATCTCCTTGTGTAAACATCAACATGATTTAGTAGCTCATTGCACCAAATCAGATAGTCTTGCTATTGTTATGTTTCAACACGAACAATCACATTTGAACCTTCTGATCATCTTACCGTTAGGTTGAGGATGTGGTTCTGCTTCTTCTACTATAGTTAACCTACCATATACCTTTCATAATTCAACATCAAGCTTGTTTCTCTTGATTAATTGTTTCTTACGATAACATCAACATGATCTTGTAGCTCAACTTCTCATCCTGTTTAATAAACATTCACATTCAGATCAACAATCACATTTACACTTTATTATCCTTTTTCAGTGTTTATTTCTTCACACCTCTTTGATAACAATCAAATTTCAATACCTTTCTCCTTCTTTTAACTCAGTCTTTGCCGCCATAGTATATTGTTAATATATAAACTATTGGGAGAAATACCTGATAATCAATACACATAGTGTATATCTTAGCAGGTAGATTTCTCTACCAACTAAGTATATACTATATATCTACTACCGAAAAGCAATAGAAAAATAGAATAACTATGCTAAACTCAAACAGATCAGCAAATCGCATATTCTAAACCATAATGGTCAATTGCGAATGATTCACTAACATCTATAATAGATTGTTTAGTTTCGTTATTCGTATATGTATCAATTTGTGCGTTAGCTAATCTTATCATCTTAGCAGCTTTAGTTTCTTTGATAATAGGTTTGTTTGATAAGAACCACATTACATCTGTTCCTATAGCTTCCCCGTTTCTATCATAGTCTCCTAATTTTTCTAAGATTTCTAGATTTACTCTAAATCCTTCAAACATGAATATATTTCTAGTTTCAGCTGTTCCAGCAGCAGCGAACTTAGAACCATCATTTAAGATAGATCTTGCGTTCTCTTCTCCAGCAGGTGATACCATCAATGTATATCCTTCTTTTCTTGGTTGACTTACTCTGTCACCGTTTTCTAATCTAATAGCTATATGCAATTGTATAGCAGCTTTCAATGTAGTACTAGTCAAAGCACCAGACACTAAGTTAGAGAAAGTTGTGAACCCATCAGCATAGATAGTATGTGATGCAGAAAATAATGGTAACCCTTTAGGTGTAGCTGAACCAGGACCATAAGCAGCACTTACAGAGAACCCTTTTGTAAGAAGTTTAGTTGTTTGATACTCTGCCCCTTTTTCAGCAGCAGATAACAAATTTCTAGTCTTACTTGCAGTGTTTAGATATTCTTTTCTAATATCGTCGCTTGCACCTTTCAATGATTTAGAAGCAGCTTGTCGTCTTCCGAATAATCTAGATGAAGTGATTTTCTCTCCATATTCTATTACTTTAAACCCTTTTTCAGGACCTACAGAAGAACTCATCTCTTCGTATGTACCATTTTCGTTTATAACTGGCAATTCGTTTACACCATTTACAGAACTAAATGTCTCGTTAGAGTTAAGTGGCATCTTGTTTGTTACTCCTAATACATTTCTTGTGTCTATTCCTTTTCTTGATAGTTTTCTTTGATCTATTGATTCAGTAACCAACGGATCCATCAATTCAGATCCAGATCATGTAAACACTATATCGTTAAATTCGATCATATTAATTAATAATTATATAAAAATTGTTCGTATTCTATTACGCGTTTGCAATTGTGAATATACCTTTTGTAGCTGATACAAATTTTTCTAATTTAACTTGTCCAGTAGTAGTAGACTCACTTGTCCCATCTACAGTATCTGAATCAGTCAAATCATAGAATTTACCTTCATCTACAACAGTGATAGTACCACCAGCGATTTCTACTTCATAAGTAGTTGAATCCTTAGGTATTTCGTAGTTTACAAAAGCTTTTGCAACTGTCTCGTTGTCAGAAGCCATTGTAACAGCTTCCATAGCAATACCAGAGATATTACCTGCAGCTACTGCTAAATGCAATACGTTAGCTACCTTGTTTACGAAGCAATGCATTGTGAATACAGCAGAGTTATCCCCTACAGCACTTACTACACCGTTTTCGTATGTGTTTGTGTTAACTTTTTTAATCATGTGTATAAATAATAAATAAAATTAGTCTTGATGTTGTCTAAGAAATGCTATAGCTTCTTTTGCTCTAGTTGATTTATTAGCTCCACCTTTATTGTTGCCAGCATCCATATTGCCAGCTTTTGAGATATTCTTAGCAGATTTTATACTGTCAATTTCATCTCATGAGCTTCCAGTAACATACTTATAGGATTTTTTAATGTAAGCTTTCAACTTTTTAGGGTCGTAACTCTTCATCGCTTTCCTTTCAGTCATCTCTTCTTTAAACTCTTCTAGTTGGTCACCTTCCAACCCCATTTTGTCAACAAATTCCCCTACAACCTCGTCATACTTATTATCGTTATAGATAGCCGTAGCTCTCTTGTTGATAAGTTTGTCGTTTAGTTGTTCTGGTGCTTCCTTGAACCCGATAGATTCCTTATAGTCTTCTATAGACTGTCATCAGTAGTATTTATCAAGAATCTCTTGTCCTACTGCATTGTCTCACTCAAAGATATCGATCAAAGCGTTTCAATCTACTGCAACCTTTCATACACTTTCTAATACACTGTCTTTGAACTTTCATTCATTAACTAGCTTTTGTACTCATGCTTCTGAATCAGATTTGTACTTGTTTACAGCCTCATCTACTGCTTTAGTCATTTGTTCTTGTGAGAACGTATCCGTATTTTTATCCTCCATAATAATGGTTTAGATTATAAAACAAACTAAGTTTAGTCTTTCGACCTCTGTATTTGTATAGGTACTTGTCCTATTGCTGGATTGTTAGGAAGAACGAACAGAACTCCCTAGCTATCCAGCAGTAGAACAAACTACTGCTATATCATTTCTACCTCTTTTCTCTCTTTCTTATAACACTTTTTAAGTGTATCTATTAATCAATCTATCCTGCTCATAGCTCAACTTATATAAGCAACAACATCTGTACTGTTATCACTGTTTATCTTCTTGGCTATGTTCTGTACTAACAATATCTTGTCATGATGTAGATATCATATCAGATCGTCAAGTAGTCAGTTATCAACCTCCCTAAGATTTCATTGTATAGTCTTAAGACTTAGCTCTGGTATATTAATTAAGGATTGGCTGCTCTTGTACTTGTTGAGCTTCTTCTGGCATTTGTCCAGGTCATTCTGTAAGGACTGGATTTTGTATTCCTCAACCTTCATCAACGCTTGGTGCTTTCTTAGGCGGCATATTCATATTCTCTCCATTAGTTCCATCTTGTCCGTTTAATGTTAAATCCATCTTTTCTCTAAGTTTCTTTACTAATTCTAGATTCTTTTTCTTTATCTTATCTTTCCCTGTATCAGCTTTGAGTTTATCTTCAAATCAGTATACATCATTACCCCATTCTAATGCTTCTTGCATACTTATACTGTCTATCATGGCTTGCATCATCTTTCATGATTGGTCCATGCTAGCAATCTCCATCATTTTAAGCTTAGACTCGATCCATTTATCAAAATTAGCTTTACGTACTAGTGGTAGTGTACTTATACTAGACGGTGTCACTATCTTAACGCCTAGATCATCTCATAATAGCCCTGGCTTAAGCTCAAAATATCAATATTTACCATAATTATCTTCCTTTATTATCTTTACTCCGTTCTTTGTCTGTTTAACAACAGCGTCTTGTACTGTGATCATAGGATATTGTACTTTGTCTAGTTTCTCTCCATCCCAATCAACTTGTATTACTCTGCTTCATATCTTTGGTGCAAATTGTGCAAGGTTGGATAACATCATAGTCAACGCTTTATCAAGAAACAAGTTCCAATTTTCATCTACAGATTTATGTCTTACAGCTTTATTTTCTTCCATCATCTCAACTATACCTACCTTATCTGTTTGCATATCTATAGTAGCTCTTATATTTTCACCTGTATCTTGTACTACCATATCATCTAATATTTCTAGTATAGCTACTAACCCAGCATTAGCCTGTGGTTGTAGTTGTTGTACTTGTTCAGCTCATACAGTAGACTGTCGTACATTAATATTATCTCATCACATATCCCATTCCTCTACTTTACCGTTATTACCAATAATAAAGTTTAATCCTGTACCCATAGCGGCATTATCTAATATAGCCTGCATTATTTCAGTTTTATAACCTTTAAGATATGCTATCTTCTTTGGTCATGATACTCAATAAATACAATTTATGTCAGAATAGTGTTGGCAAGATTCTATCGGTAGTTTACCATGATTATATAACATCTTTCATCTATGCACTATTACCTTAGTACCAGGAGAATATACTACATAATCTTTTGTGATGTTATTATAGTAGAATCTTATCTTTGTCTCACTATCTGAATATGTATTCTTATTCTGTTTGTTGTCTGTACCCTCTCAGTCAGCTTGTAGTTCAGATATTTTATCATAGTTCTTATTGTGTCATCGTGTATTTTCTATTTTAGTTAACGAAATATTTTTTTCTATAAACATATCTTCACATTTCTGAATATCTTGTTGTCCTAACGCTTTCTCATCAAGATATACTTCCCTGATATTTATCTCATTAGGAAAAAATTCATACATATCCATTATATATGATTCATAGTTTTCTTTATTTTCTAAGTCTTCCATATCCACTATAGATACTCATTCTTTGATCTTATATCTTATATCCTGCTTATTATTTATCGCGATAGTAGAAAACAATGTCCCATATCTGAACTTCATTCTCCTCATTCTTGGTAATATATCATATATTCCGCTACCTCTATTGTTTCATCACTCAAGATAATACTCCATAGCATAGCTTGCAGGCTGTAATTCATCTACACTAGCTTGCTTCCCATCCGGTTGTATATCAAAATTAAGCTTACCAGAATTTCTACCCTCATAAACATCCTCTAGATTCTTTTCTAGTGGTATATTGATCTTAAGATTACCAAAATCATCATACATAGATATTGCTGTCCATTGTTTATCAGATTTGTCTCGTTCTTTGGCTTGCTCTACTCTTATATTAGCTGACTCCATTATAGAATATCTATCATCAAGAAATTGTACAAGATCAGATTCAGCCATATCAGAAATAGCAACGTACTCGTTGTTATAATAGATCTTTGGATTGATATTAGCAGTACTTGTGTTCGTTTTTGTTTTGTTATTTTTTGCCATACATTAGCAAGAAAGTAAAACAAAAGTTATCTTATATATACTGATATTTACTATATAATCAAGACTATATTGTGCAAGGTTAGAAAAAAAGGTCTTGATTTATTAATTATTATGTTTATATATTACATTAATAAGTCGATAACTTTGTCTAACCGTTCAGAGTTATCGCCCCATGATGCCGCCATTTATACTGACGACCGTTGTTCCCATCTACTAGTGATATGAACATTCATGAGGAAAGACCAGTTGATATAGATTTGTCTTAGTAACAAAGACACATTTTTTAGTTGTTGTATAACTTCTATAAAAATTAATCTACTATTATTAACCGTTCTTTTCTCCCAATCCTCATAACCTTTACCTGACTCTAGTTATTCCCTTTAACGTTAGGTTAACATATATATGTTTATTAACGTATA
>Ga0164318_10004547_pt1 | contig 13348 bp, 12 predicted proteins | sample GuaBasSedimGuay9_FD_113734 | JGI IMG/M metagenome (GOLD analysis project Ga0164318, IMG submission 113734) | Subseafloor sediment microbial communities from Guaymas Basin, Gulf of California, Mexico - Guay9, Core 4571-4, 0-3 cm | ecosystem: Environmental > Aquatic > Marine > Hydrothermal vents...
GCTCTGGTCTGCTATACCGCGCAGTGCTCTCATGGCCCGTGCGCGCACTCCTGCGTTTACATCCGAAAGAGATCCTACGAGTACATCATTAGCCAGAGGGCTTCCAATCTTTCCTAATGCATCAACAATATTACGCCGCAGGTAATTGTTGCCTTCTCCATTTAATGAATTCATTAAATAAGGCACTGCCCGCTCAGAACCAATTCTTCCCAGGGTATGAATCAAAATCCCTTTTTGCCCGACCGATAGATTAATATCCGGATCCTGCAATAAATTAAGAAGCAGCTGAACAACGCTGCTCCCTATATCTACAAGAGAATCCGCAGCTTTCTTCTGATCCTCCCATTCTCCATTCATGAGTATATCTAATAAATATTCATATTCATAAAAATCTACTCCCTTACTTTCCTGTGCTGCAATCACAGCTTTGTAAGCATTGATTCTGCCGTATAATGCCTTCTCCTCTTTTATAATCAGATCATCGGTTGTGCTTTGTAATAATCCTTTTACCTGCTCCTCGTAAAGGTCAGGATTAACCGAAAGCATAAGACTTATAACGCCTGATGCAAAAGCACTCGATGCACTTGTTCCGCCGGCTGTAATGTAAAGCTCATCTCGTTCTCCTTCGGATTTCATTTGAGAAACTCTGCTCCGTAAAGAAATAATGTCCACACCCGGTGCGGCAATGTCAGGAATATCTTTAAAGAAGGAAAAATCGGCAACCATATCATCTTTATCAGAAGCCCCCACAGTAATAACTCCTGCATCACCAGCTGGATAATAAAAGTTTCCCTCCCCATCCCCGCCCGCAGCTGTGGTAATAATACAACCTAAAGAAGAAGCATAAGAGATGAGTTCGGCGAGCAACTTACTTTCTTCTACATGAGTTCCTATGCTTAAATTTATAATATCCGCTCCGTTATTTGCCGCATAAAAAATGCCTCTGCTTAATGAAATAATATTGCCTTCTCCTTGGTCAGAGACAACTTTGACGGGCATAACAGACGCGTACCAATCAACCCCTGCAATACCCTGTTGATTCAACGTGCCTGAGCCAATAATTCCTGCTACGAAACTTCCGTGTCCGTACCTGTCTTGTATAAGTCCGTTATCAGAAACAAAATTAAAACCGTTTATATCATCAACAAACCCGTTATTATCATCATCAACCTGATTATCTGTCTCAGCCTCATTCTTCCAGAGACGGGCTTTGATATCAGGATGATTTACCTCTATACCGCTATCAAGAACGGCAATAATTGTACCGCTGCTTCCTGTTGTTATCTCCCATGCCTGGGGGAGATTTATTTTCTGCAATGCCCATTGTTCGCCGTAATAAGCGTCATCAGGAGTTATAAGGCAGTAGACCTTATAATTAGGTTCGGCAAAGACAACATCTTTTTTTTCTTCATAAAGACCAGACAATTTTTCAATATCAGTATTTTGAGGGAATGTAAGAATAAAAATGGGATGCAAATCTATTTCATCCTGAGCTAAGGCTTGAGAAAAACTCTCTTCAGACTCCAGCCTGCTGTAAGGTGAGCGTTTCATCCTTTGTTTAAACTTTTGTGCTACCTCATCCAAAGAATTTTTAACATTAAATATCTGCCTGGCAGAAACAAGGTTATACTTTTTATTTAAATTATTTATTTCTTCTGACGTAAAAGCAACACTGCCTTTATTAATATCTACAACAGAGGGCCTGACTTTAATGATTAATTGATTTGGGATAAAGGCAGAATCACTCTGGGCTAGGGGCGAGCATATATATGTAAATATACTGAAGCACAAACATATTAAGATAACTCTGGCTGCCCTGGGCATTTTATTTCCTCCAGTATACTTTTAAAAATTTATTATACACTGCTTAGGAGGCAGATTGAAAATAAATTACTAGTATTGTTATTTACAGGAATTTTAAACTTACGGAAGAATATCAGATTACCCGCTTATATTAAGATCCTTTACTATCCAACCAGTCTCATTACCACTAGCATCAATTGCCTTTACCCATAATTTTAATGCCCCACCTGCTGCCATGTGCTGGGATTGGACCGAATATTGCCACTGGCCTGTCTGTGAATTATAACTAGCCTGCTGTTTATTAATAGTAAAACCGTCAACACCGACGATCTTACCACATATCAGGACCTGTGAAATACCGCCTGCGTCACTTGCGGTACCTGCGAAAGTAAATCCAGACGAAGATGCCGTTCCTGATGACGGGCTTGTTATATTTACATTCGGGCATTTGTTATCGGAAGTATTCTGTGTATTATCATGAGTATTATCTTGCGTATCGTTTTGGGTATTATCCTGAGTATTATCTTGAGTGTTATCTTGCGTATTATCTTGCGTGTTATCCTCGGTATTATCCTGACCCTGAGTTGTCTGAGATGTAATACTAACTTCTTTTACTATCCAGGCTGTTTCATTACCGTTTGTATCTATCGCCTTTGCCCATAACTTTAATGATTTCCCAGCTGCCATGTCCTGATCCTGGACCGAATATTGCCAACGTCCTGTCTGTGAATTATAACTAGCCTGCTCTTTATTAATTGTAAAACCGTTAACTCCAACGATCTTAGCGCATACCTGAACCTGGGAAACACCGCTTGCGTCACTCGCATTACCGCCGAACGTGAATCCGGACGAAGATGCTGTACTGGATGATGGGCTTGTTATACTTAAACTTGGACACTTGTTATCAGAACTGTTCTGGGTATTATCCTGGGTATTATCTTGCGTGTTGTCCTGTGTGTTATCCTGTGTATTATCTTGAGTGTTATCTTGCGTGTTATCCTGAGTATTGTCCTGAGTATTGTCCTGAGTATTATCCTGTGTATTATCCTGAGTCTGTGTAGTCTCACCCGTAATACTAACTTCTTTTACCATCCAGGCCGTTTCATTACCGTTTGTATCTATTGCTTTTGCCCATAATTTTAATGACTTTCCTGCTGCCATGTCCTGAGCCTGGACCGAATATTGCCACCGGCCTGTCTGTGAATTATAACTAGCCTGCTCCTTGTTAATTGTAAAACCAGTAACTCCAACGATTTTAGCACATACCTGAACCTGGGAAACACCGCTTGCGTCACTCGCATTACCACTGAAAGTGAATCCGGACGAAGAGGCTGTACTGGATGATGGGCTTGTTATACTTAAACTCGGACACTTGTTATCAGAACTGTCCTGGGTATTATCTTGCGTGTTGTCCTCAGTATTATCCTGAGTATCATCCTGAGTGTTATCCTGTGTGTCGTCTTGTGTATCATCCTGCGTTTCATCCTGAGTTTGTGTAGTCTCACCTGCAATACTAACCTCTTTTACTAACCAATCAGTTTCATTCCCCTTTGTATCTTGAGCCTTGACCCATAATTTTAATGATTTCCCCGCTGCCATGTGCTGGGATTGGACCGCATATTGCCACCCGCCAGAACTATAACTAGCCTGCGCATTATTAATTGTAAAACCATCTTCACCTACGATTTTACCGCATACTATAACTTGCGAAACACCGCTTGCATCACTTGCATTACCTGCGAAAGTAAATCCGGATGAAGATGCTGTATTAGATGATGGGCTTGTTATACTTAAACTCGGACACTTATTATCAGAACTGTCCTGGGTATTATCCTGTGTATCATCCTGTGTACTGTCTTGCGTATCATCCTGCGTTTCACTTGCCGCTTTGGTAAATCCTTTTTTACTCTCAGAAGACCAACGACCACATGAGTCTTTCACTTTAAAATAAATAGTGTGCTCTCCATCGGAAAGCGAACTTGTACTGAAACTTCTCTGACTGCTGAGAAAACCATTAACACTCGAGCGCCATGAGTAAGAATTAATACTACCGTTTTGAATACTTCCTGAACCGCTGAATCTGACCGTGTTACCGTCCTGTACAACAGAATCGATATGTGAAATCGGAGGACTGATTGATAATGTAGGATCTCCTAGTAATGTCATGCCGTAAAACCAGGAAAGCCAATCAGTGGTGCCGCCAGGAATATTATCCGCAAACCAATAACGATAGGCTTCACCGATATTGTCTCTTACCCCTGAACCCAGGGAAGGATAAAAATCATGAAAATTAAGCATACCACCGCTCTTGGTACAACCAACAGCGGCCAGACCATAAGTCTTAGTAAAAATATAACGCCCGCCCATATAATTTGATGACGTATACCGGCAATTATGGCACGCAAAAAGATTATAAAAAAAAGCCTTGGGATTTATAGAATTAATTTCGTCGCTTGAGACGGAAACATTCGAGGTGCCGTTTCTAAAATAATGCCTCGTTGAATTTGAATGTGCAGTCAGGTGTATCCATTCGTATCCTTTGGACAACTGAGATTTATAATTACTAGCGTTTGTATCAGTTTTATCATTAATCACAGTTACATTCGAATATACGTTATTGACATTAACACTTGACCAGAAAGACCAATCATCATCATGGAATGTCAGCGCGCGATGCGTAACAGATAAATCACCCGTTCGATATTTATGGTTCTTACTGAGATAATTTTTTATCAACCCAACTTCATCCATACCCGAATTATATATGACTGATGAGGTAAGCCGCCCGACCCATATCTCAGGATCAATAGTACCACTATGCCCGTCATAATAGCCGTCGTCATCATTATCCTGCCATGTGCCATTTAAATCCATATAGAATAAATCAATAGGAAACCTTGCATATCCGTATCCACCGCTGTATGAAGGAAAATCGTTACTAATCTCAAATTGAGCAACAGGTAAATCACCTATAAAAATAGCGCCGTCAATACCCTCAGAATTATAATATGATTTAATAGAGCTTCTAAGACCGGAGGTGGAGCCGCCGCTATACTTCAGAACAAATACTTCATATGTTTCAGCCTCAAGGTCATCGATATACTGCATCAGGGATGAATATATCGAACTGTAAATAGCATTCTCAACAACAAGAAGAATTTTAGACCCGGAAGCACATTCACATTGAGCCGGTGGACTAATTACATGATAACTTGTCAAAAACATTAAGATCAAAACCACACATGATATCTTTTTCGTCATAATCGATCCTTTCTTAAAATTAATTAACTTGCAGAAAAAAATTATTTCCAAATAAAAATTACGAGAACAATTTCTATTTAAATTAGTCACAATTAAATTGTCGTATGGGTTAATCAGAACTGTATAATGCAACGGCTATGCCAGCATAAGACTTTAGAAATATTTTATCTAAGTTATTTAAACGTAGTAGCTTATAAAATTTCAAAAAAAATTATTTGGACAAAAACAGGGAAAATATTTTATAGAAAGGAAAAAACAACAGGAACTTTTTATCTAGTTGTGGATAAAGATGATAAAGAAAATCAAAAAGGCAGGAGTAGAAAAAATGTAAAAATCACTGATAAAATTATGACAGTACAGTAACTATTTTATTACAGTTTTAATCATTAATAAAAATATCAACATTATTGTTGCTTACCTGAATAATGCCGTCATTGAGCGGAATTTTTTCATCCGCTCTATTGTTTTCTTTAATAATAACTTCTCCTTTTCTGAGAAGAGTAACTATTTTAGTATGATCGGGTGCAATTCCTAAAATGCCCTCTTTGCCCGGCGCTTGAATGAAGTCTGCTTCTTTAGCAGAGCTTTCTTTCGGCGATATTATGTTAACGGATAACTTTACCTTTATGTCTTGGTCTTTACTCATAATCTTTTATTATCTTTCACTTTTCCTCTGCTTAGACTCTTTGAGTTTATATTTTACTCGAACTACTTTTTCTCACGTTGGCTGAATCTTTCCAAAACTTCATCTATGTCGCCGGCCATAAAAAAATCCTGCTCAGGTATCTCATCATGCTTTCCTTCGACTATTTCCTTGAACCCGCGTATCGTATCCCGCAGGGGAACATATTTTCCCGGGGTCCCGGTAAATTCCTGTGCCACAAAGAAAGGCTGAGACAGGAAACGCTGGATTTTTCTAGCGCGGTAAACAGTGGCCTTATCCTCTTCAGCTAATTCATCCATACCCAGGATTGCTATAATATCCTGCAGATCCTTATACCGCTGAAGCACAAGCTGTACATCACGTGCTACTTTATAATGTTCCTCGCCCACAATCCTGGGATCTAAAATCTTTGAAGTAGAATCCAGGGGGTCAACAGCAGGATAAATCCCCAGCTCAACAATACGGCGTGAGAGAACAGTGGTTGCATCAAGATGAGTAAAGGTCGTAGCAGGTGCTGGGTCCGTCAAATCGTCTGCAGGAACATAAATGGCCTGGATCGAAGTAATAGATCCTTCTTTTGTCGAAGTTATACGCTCCTGAAGTTGACCTACATCTGTACCTAATGTAGGCTGGTATCCTACAGCCGAAGGCATTCTTCCCAAAAGAGCGGACACTTCCGAACCTGCCTGCACAAAACGAAAAATATTATCGATAAAAAGCAGTACATCCTTATGTTCTTCATCCCGAAAATATTCAGCCAGGGTAAGTCCGGTTAATCCCACACGGAACCTTGCTCCCGGTGGCTCATTCATCTGACCAAAAACAAGGGCTGTCTTATCAAGCACCTTTGATTGCTGCATCTCGAGCCAAAGGTCATTTCCCTCACGTGTACGCTCCCCAACTCCGGAAAAAACGGAAAATCCTCCGTGTTCGATTGCAATATTTCTTATAAGCTCCATAATAATAACCGTCTTCCCGACCCCGGCGCCTCCGAATAGACCAACTTTCCCGCCGCGGCTGTACGGTGCAAGAAGGTCGACAACTTTTATGCCTGTCTCTAAAATTTTTGTTTTTGTATCCTGGTCGGTTAACGAAGGAACCGCCCTGTGAATCGGGTAACGTTTTATACCTTTGGGTAAAGGTTTTCCCTTATCTATGAGCTCTCCTACAACATTAAAAAGACGCCCGAGCGTCTCTTTGCCTACAGGAACAGAAACAGGCTTATCTGTATCAATAACCTCAACTCCCCTCTTCAAACAGTCAGTGGAATTTAATGCTATACAACGGACTAGATTATTGCCTAAATGCTGATGCACTTCTAAGGTAATCTTAAACTGCTCTCCTTCATATTCATACTCTATTAAAAGTGCGGACAAAATTTCAGGAAGTTTTTCTTTAAACTCAACGTCAACAACAGGGCCTATAACTCTCTTAACTGATCCTTTATTCATTTTCTATATACCTCCAAAGTTAATACGCAAATAATCGCAAATCTAACTCAGGATTCACGCAAATGGTTATCTGCGTCAATCTGCGTAAATATCTGCGACAATCCGCATCTATCATTTCAATGCCTCAGCACCGCCGACAATTTCTGAAATTTCACGGGTAATGACATTCTGCCTAGTCCGGTTATAAAAAAGCGTTAATTCGCCTATCAACTCTTCAGCATTTTCCGTGGCATAATCCATTGCCATCATACGTGATAATTCCTCGGCATTCTGTGACTCGATAATATATTTATAAATAAGATCTGCCACATAAATAGGTAAAAGATAATTCAAAACCTCTGTAACATCATCCTCAAACAAATATAAACTTTCTCTTCTATGTGCTTCCTTGGAAATCGTAATCGGCAGCAGTACATCGTGAGAAAAACCGAAACTGACTCTACTTGTGAATCTATTGGAAATAATGCACCACTTCTCTATTTCTCCTTCAAGATAACTTTTAACGATACGCTCCGAAACCTGCCTAGCGAATGAACGGCGATCCTGCTTTTCAACGTTGGTTTCATGAAAAAGTATTTTATGATCCGTTTTCTTAAAAAAATTATAAGTCCTCTTTCCCAAAGGCACTAACATTACTTGAGAACATTTCTTCTGTTCTTCAATATGCTCAAGCGTCTTGCGAAAAAGATTCGAATTAAACGATCCGCAAAGCCCTCTGTCAGAACCGATAATGATAATCCCTCCCGTACTAACACTACGCCTCTCGGACAAAAGTGGATGTGAGGCGTGATAACTATATTGAATTATGTCCCGCAACAGTGACTCTACCTTTTGCGAAAAAGGCAATGCCTGCTTTCTGCTTCTTTCATGAACCCGCAGTTTCGTGGATGCAACAATCTTCATTGCCTTGGTTATCTTCTGGGTATTCCTTACGCCCTGAATCCTCAGCTTGACTTCTTTAAGTGTTGCCATAAAATTGTTAGTCCCCTAAATTCCACAACTGTACTAGCTCACTAATTCGGTAACCTTTCTACCATGTTCGTATTCTAGTATTGTTTTTAAATTGTCATTGCGAGGAGCGTAAGCGACGAAGCAATCTAAAAATGCTTAAGAGATTGCTTCTCCCCCCTTCGGGGGGATCGCAATGACCGTTATCAAAAAAATTACCTAATTACTGAGCATTTACAATAGCCGGTTTATATACACTAACTCTTATGAGTTGATTTAAAATTTTTAATGATTTCGGTTAATTCCTGCTTCAGATCGTCCTTAATTTCTTTCTCCCTGGCAAGCCTCTCGAGCAACGAATGATGTTGATCACGTATGTGCGCAAAAATATTTTCCTCGAATATACGTATTCCATCAACCTCAACATCATCAAGATATCCGTTTACTCCTACAAAAATAGCAATAATCTGTTCCGGCGCGGACATAGGAACATACTGGTTCTGCTTAAGCACCTCCACAAGACGGCGTCCCCTCTCAAGCTGTCTTGTTGTTGCCGCATCCAAATCGCTTCCAAAACGTGCAAACGCCTCCATCTCACGATACTGAGCAAGGTCTAAGCGAAGACGGCCTGCAACCTGCTTCATTGCTTTAAGCTGAGCATTACCTCCCACACGTGAGACCGATAAGCCTACATTAATTGCCGGACGCACCCCTTGATAAAAAAGACCTGATTCAAGATAAATCTGTCCGTCCGTAATTGAAATAACATTTGTAGGAATATATGCGGAAACATCTCCTGCCTGAGTTTCAATAATAGGCAAAGCAGTTAATGAGCCGCCCCCTAAATTATCATTTAATTTTGCAGCCCTTTCCAGGAGGCGTGAATGACAGTAAAAAATATCCCCGGGATATGCTTCGCGTCCCGGTGGCCTTCTCAGAAGAAGAGAAAGCTGGCGGTAACTCTGTGCATGTTTGGATAGATCATCATAAAAAATCACCGCGTGTTTTCCTTTGTCCCGAAAATATTCACCCATAGCACAACCTGCGTAGGGTGCTAAATACTGTAACGGAGCAGGAGTAGAACTGCTCGCGGAAACCACAATTGTGTATTCCATAGCACCGAACTCTTCCAGAGTTTTTATTACCTGAGCCACACTTGAGTTCTTCTGTCCTATGGCTACATAAATACATATAACATCAGTATCCTTTTGGTTTAAAATCGTATCAATTGCCACGGCCGTCTTTCCGGTCTGACGGTCTCCGATAATAAGTTCCCTTTGTCCCCGTCCTATAGGAATCATAGAATCAATCGCCTTAAGTCCGGTCTGTAAAGGTTCTTTTACAGGCCGGCGGTCAACCACACCCGGTGCAATCACGTCAACCTTACGCCGCTCTTTAGCATTAATAGGTCCCTTATCATCAACAGGCTGACCTAATGCATTGACTACACGCCCGACTAAAGCCTCACCAACAGGTACATCAACCACTCTGCCTGTGGATTTTACCGTATCTTTTTCTTTAATTAACTTATCAGAGCCAAAAAGCACGGCACCCACAGTCTGCTCTTCAAGATTAAGCACCATTCCATAAATATCATTGGGAAAAATAAGCAGCTCACCTGCCATGGCATTCTCAAGCCCATAAACAGTAGCAATGCCGTCTCCCACCTCAATCACCACGCCTACTTCTTTAACATCTAACTCATTGCGAAACTGTTCAATCTCCTGCTTGATAATCGAACTAATCTCCTCACTTTTGATCTTCATAATATTAAAACTCCTTTTATACGGCTTTCTGTAATACGGTAGATAATTTTTCTAATCTATTACTTAAACTATAATCGTAAATAATATGCCCGACCCGTGCAATAAAACCGGCAATAAGGGACGCGTCATATTCAATCTGATACTCAAGATTCTTTCCGGTTAAGGCACTTAATTTATCAATCATTTTTACTCTTTCATCTTCAGTAATAGTAAACGAGCAGGAAATTTTTGCCAAAGCAATATTCCTTTGCTCCTGAATAATCGCAGAGAACTCTTCTATCATTAACGGAAGAAGTATTACTCTTTCTTTCTTGAGAATAACCTGTAAAAAATTTTCAACCATTGGCAGGAATTTGCCGCAAGTTAAAATTTTATCTAAAAGTATCCTCTTCGAATTATATGAAATAAGCGGGGATGCAAAATAATCCATTGCCTCATCAATATAGGTGAGTGCTTTATGAACCGCCATAATCTCATCTAGCGCCTCATCCCACATATTTTCATCAACTGCCTGAGAGAGCGCCTTTGCATATCGCTCAGCTATTATATGTTCTTCCATGAGTGTTCAGCCCCTTTTATAAGTGCAAAAACTCTTCGATAAAACGTTTATGGTCCTCCTCGCCGACTTCCCTCTCTAATATTTTGGAGGTACATTTTACGACAAGGGATGAAATATCACTCTTAAGCTGGTTACGTGCCTTTTTACTCTCAGTCTCTATATCACTTTTAGCTGCCTCTACAATTATCCGCGATTCATTCTGGGCAGATTCAATGATCTTATCTTTTTCCTTCTCCGCACGTTTTCTCGCATCCTCAAACATCTTATCAGCTTCCACTCGAATTCCTTTTAACTTCGTATTATAATGATCAAGAACCTCAAGAGACTTTTCCTTATTATCAAGAGCTTCTTCAATATTTCCAGCGATTGACTTAGAACGTTTATCCAAAAACTTCATCAGCGGCCGAAAAAGCACCCGTTGAAGGATAAAAAGCAATATTGCAAAATTAATCCATTGCATTACCATTGTAAAACTGATATCTACCATCTTAATACTCCTTTGCTTAAATCACGGCTTTAATCCGTATTTACCCTTTAACAACAAAAATCAACAAAAGAGCAATAACAAGAGAATATATACCTGTTGATTCAGAAACCGCCTGACCCACAAGCATAGTTCTTGTAATCAATCCTGCATTCTGCGGTTCACGCGCAACACCTTCGCATGCCTTGCCTGCCGCATATCCTTCACCCACACCCGGGCCTATTGCTCCAAAACCCATAGCAAGGCCCGCACCTAAAAGCGCGGCTGCTCTGATAAGATCCATTCCCGTAATTTCCATTTTCCTAACCTCCTTAATTTATAATACGTTCACACCCCCCACCCCTGCTGTTTTGCTCACAAAACAAATCAGCTGGGGCACCCCCCTTACTAGGGGGGAATTCAAGTCTTGTAAATCCCCCCTTTCAAGGGGGGTAACAAAATCATGGGGGGGTGTTACAACCTTGCTCAAATAACGAAAAGTAAACACATACTAATCACCAGTGCGTATACACTGGTTGATTGTGAAACTGCCTGACCTATAAGCATTGTACGTAAAAGCGGCGCCTCCAATTCCGGATCGCGCCCTACTCCTTCACACGCACTCGCGTTTGCAACTCCGCTTCCCACGCCCGGGCCGAGCGAGCCTAACCCTGCACAAAGACCAGCCGCAAGCAGCATTGCCATATGAATAATTGATACCTCATCAGGCAAATTATAAATTTTAAATGTAAGAAATATCGCTATAAGTAACGCAAAAATAGCTGGCGATTCAGAGACCGCCTGTCCGACCAGCATCGTTTTCATTATTGAACCTGAAGCATGGGGCTGACGTGTTACAGCCTGGCATGCTTTTGAAGCTGCAAGCCCTATACCATAGGCAGGACCGATTGCTCCCAGTCCGATTGAAAATCCCGCACCAAGATAAGCATATACAAGTACTAAACTCTGTGTATCCATATGAGTTTTCTTAAAAATTAAATAGTTCTCTCTTTGTTTATCCTTCAACCAATACCGCAATGTACGTCAGGGCAAGCATGGCGAATACAAAAGCCTGTACCGCCCCCACAAACAAACCGAAAAATAAATTGAGCCCTATGGGAAGTATCATATACCGGGTAAGATTAGAAATTACCTGAATAATGATTGCGCCTCCCAGAATATTCCCGTATAAACGAAACGAATGTGAAACAAGTTTTCCCAGCTCTCCGATAGCATTAATAGGGAAAAAAAGCACGTTAGGAATCTTTACTCCTTTTATCTCAAACATAGGCTCAAAATAATCAGCAATATAACGAAAGATCCCCTTATAACAAATTGCCGCGATATGCGCTACAAAAAACGCGATAATACCAAGCCCCAAAGTGGTATTCAAATCGCGTGTCGGCTCCTCAATAAACGAAAAAGGGAGAATGCCAATCCAGTTACTGCACAAAATAAAAAGGAAAAGGGTAGCAACATAAGGCATGAAAATATGTCCCTTATCCCCCATTGTGTCGCGGCAGAGTTTATCGAAAAATTCGATAACTATTTCAAAAATCATCTGAGTACGCCCAGGCACCTGGCGCAAACGTGTGTTTATGATTATTGAAACTACTATAAGAAAAAACATAATACCCCAGCTAACAGTGACCGTGGTGACATTTACGCCGTTAAACGGAATACTGCGTCCAAAAATTTCCTTCACCTTATGCGGAGGAGTCCCTATTGCAGACATGTCCGGCTTAATTTGTAATGCTATAATTAATTGAATAATTATAATAAAGGCGACGGCGCCAAGGATAAGCTTTTTACTCATATCGTCTGTTTCATCTTTGATAAATTATCGACTATAATAATTAACTGAACTAAAAACAAACCGCCTGCAAATAAAATAATATTTAATCCATATAAAAAGGAAACGTACACAGCTAAAGCGATTAATCCGTAACGAAGGAAAAATCTTAAAATCATAAAAGAAGGAAAACGTTTCAGCTCAAGTATGGAAAACCTGGTCATATCGACCGCTAATAGATGAAAATTAACCATGCTCACACCTGCACCTAATAAAAAACCTCTTAGTAATTCCGTCCTGCGGAAAGCAATAAACGAAAGACAAACAAACACACAAATGCATAAACATTTCCTTAAAATTTCATTTCTGTATTGACGCACAGTATCCATGATAAATCACTTAAGTTTTGACATAATTAATTTATAGACAGACCAGAACCCGGAAAAAATTCCAAGCAGTAAAAATATAATGGTCCACAGGGGAAAGTGCCCTGATTTTTTATCAATAAAATATCCGATACCGAAGCCCACGAGTATGGTTGAAACCATCGTAAGGCCTAATTCAGTAATGAGCCCTAAATTCTTGAGGATCTCCGGAGAATACTTCATGGATTTTATTTAATGGCCAACTATGTCGAAACA
>Ga0164318_10004548_pt1 | contig 13348 bp, 8 predicted proteins | sample GuaBasSedimGuay9_FD_113734 | JGI IMG/M metagenome (GOLD analysis project Ga0164318, IMG submission 113734) | Subseafloor sediment microbial communities from Guaymas Basin, Gulf of California, Mexico - Guay9, Core 4571-4, 0-3 cm | ecosystem: Environmental > Aquatic > Marine > Hydrothermal vents >...
AAGAAATCATTCATATGTCTTATGCCTTCAATACCCGAAAATCTTTTCATTGATTCTACCTGTGGTTTCTCCATTTTTCCCTTTGCAGTACCGGTATGTAGTTGATCACCTCCTGCTAAACGTACCAGTTTAGCCAAGACAAGCATATGAATACCATGGTCAGGATTTCTAGTCATAGCTGCATGCATAGCTCTATGCACATGAATCGGAACTTTAATAGATGGATCTTCAGCTATCTTCCTAAGAATCGGAAATCCTACACATAGAAAATCCACCATTATACAATTTGCACCATTTGAAAGTGCTGTTTCTATATTTTTCCAAATCCTATTTTCGTCGGCTGTAACATCAACAGCATAAATTACTGTTCTTCCAGTCTCTTCCTTCACTTTATCTAGAGCCTCCATTACAGAAGATACCCTATCTTCTATAGGGTTAAATTTCTGATTCGTTAACGTCTCATCATCTTTTATAAAATCAACTCCACCTATTGCTGCTTCATAGGCTACTTGTGCAGTTTCCTTAGGTGAAAGCCCAACCTTGGGCTTTATTATTGTACCTAGATGTGGTCTAGGATGTTTATAAGTACCCACAATTTTCCTGACTCCCTCTATACCGAATTTTGGTCCCTTAAAGTTTTTAACATATTCTTTCGGCAATTGTATATCTAGCAGCTTCACACCGTCTAAAACACCCATACCAAAGAGATTTCCCGCTACCATAGAGAGCATATGTGATATTCCTGCCTCTAAATCGAATAGATCAAGTGGATATGCTATTGAGACAAGCCCAACATCATTCAGAGTTTTTATCTTGTAAACCTTTGCTGCAAGTTTTAGGACACGTTCATTCATCGTAACCACTTTAGTCCATGTACCAATAGATTCCTCTGCAGCAATGTTTATCGCTGCCCCCCTAATGGAGATATCTTTTCGGGGTTTTACTAGATATAATGTCAAAATGTTATTGTCTGGATCAATATTTGTTTCATCTTCGGTAAAAACACTAACCCAAAAATCCTCTTCAAACCATTCTTTTTTATTCCCCATTTTTACCACTATAAAAATAAGAGTTTTAATATACTTTAAACATTACTCAATGATATGGATAACTATAGTATCCATATTCTTGTATATTGTATTCTCTTTTTTCTTTTTCTTTCAAAAATAGTGAAATTATTACTATAATGGCTCCAGCGATAGCTAAGTATAGAGAGACATCTTTGTATGATAAACCTAATGGACTAGATAATTCCTTTTCTCTAAGCTTAAATATTTTTGTATCAACTTTTTTACTATCACTCCATAACTCGATTATAATGGTTGATGAATTAACTGGAAGTGGGATTGGGACTGTTGCACTTTTTTCTGCTCCAACATATATTTTTCGTGTTTGATTTAGATAATCTGTAACTATTCTAACGTATAAATAACCATTATACGAAGAATTGTTGTGAACCTTTACATATACATAGTTCTTGTTGAGGAAGGCATCTATTATTTTTCCAGTAATGTTTGTCAAGGTTACAATTTTAAAGTTTTTCAATTCTATTTCAAATACATAAAAATCTGGTGCTTCGGGCTGATTAAAGTTTATCCACAGGAAAGAGTTCTTAGTTTTATTTGTTGGACCATGAGCAAAATCAGGTTCCCATTCTGCTTTTTCTATTTTTATATCTTTTGAGAAAGTAACATTCAGTACGTCTATCCAGCTGTTAGGATTTTGACTGGTATAGCTGTCTCTAATTTTAACTTTGTATATATTATTCTTTATGTGAGAAATAAAATCGCTAGAATTCAAATAAATAAGAATTTGTAAAACATAGGCGCCTTGCATCTTATCCATTTTGCCAGTATTCCTTATATCGCAGAGAACACTATATCTATCATCGGAGTGTAGATGTGATATGATTTTATATTTTAGTTTTTCAGGTTTTTTACTGAACATTAATAAAATCTCAGTTATCATTGTTTGTTCTCCTTCCTTAAGTTCTTTTTCTACGGTTGAATTTTTATATAGGCTTTCTCCAGTAACTGTAAAGGGATGAAACTTTGCTGTAACAAGAACAGTTCCATCATTGTTAACATATATATCGTAATTCAGAGCTGTCCAATATTCTGGTTGTGCTTCAAGAGCAAATAAGCTAAAAATTGTTAGCAGAAGTGTTGAAATAAGTATTATTGATATTTTTCTTTTCCTCATTTTCTCACCCCTCTGGTTTGAATTCCAGTTCTACATACTCTAAATCTAGATAACTTGGAAGACATGTGCTTGTCAGCAGTGTTCCATAATATTTTGTTTCTTCAATCCCATAAACTATATGATAGTTAGTAAAATCACCAACTTTCGGCTTCATATATTCGAGTAGTTCTACATCAACCCAACCCCAAGGTGGAAGATAAACTTGCGACCACATATGACCTCCCCAATGATCCAAAATATTTTCACCTTCTTCTCTAAGTGTAGAATAATTAAGCCATTGTTTAGTTGTATGCTCAGTAAGATATATTCCAAAGACTGTCCTTGCCGGTATACCACGGATGCGTGCTAAGGTAACAAATGTATCTGCTACCTCTACACAATCGCCTGTAACATAATAATCAAGTCCCATCCTTACAATCGAGTGATCTGAACCACTTCTTCCAAAATAAACATGGTAATTAACATGTTTAACCATCCACTTTGCTATATTTTTTGAAATCTCTAACGGTGTATCACCTTTGCCCACCTTATATGCTAGACTAATAAGTGTAGAGTTTTCAGTATTCCAAAAGTTTGTCTTAGTTGTAAGTTCTCTAACCATGTCTATGTCTGGCCAATAACTTTCTGAAGGATTATAGATTATCTTATAACCGGACACTTTTACCAGAAATTCAACATTTATCTGTTTTTTCTCACCTGGATCTGCTGATATTTCCACAACTGCAAATACATTACCATCCTCATCTATTTGGATTCTTGAAGGTTTAGGCTTTATGTATATAACCTTTGTGGATTGATATGTCGTATTCCTAGGAATAGTTACATATACAAAATCTTTTAATGGTATTTTTTCATTATTTTTAAGGATGAACTTGCCGTATACTCGATAAGTGATATTGGAAAATTGTATGTTTATATGTGTTGGAAGCTTAGGTAGAGGTTTTTCTTCTCTATTTATATTTTCAGGTAATATATCTTTTCCGTATGTTAATGTCAGTATAGAGGCGGCTAATAAAATTATACCTATAATAAATACTTTAAAGTTCATATTATGCTCTATTATAAAAATCAAGAAAAATATATAATATTGTTTATTTATCACAAATATAACATTTTTATCTCTCCCAATTTAAATAGGATAAATTTTATATACACACAAAGGTTTTGAATAAATCGGGGCCAAACATGAAAAAAGGCTTTTTAATTCTTTTGATATTTTTAGTGCTAATACTGCCTTATTTTGCAAATATCGGCAACGTTAACGCTCAACCCGAGAAAAAACAATTATTAATTATATCGCCCCACTGGGAAGGTATCAGAAAGGAATACGGGGCGGCTTTTGCAAAATGGTATAAAGCTAAGTATGGTCAGGACGTCGAAGTTGTATGGACAGGACTTGGAACCAGTGATTGTGTAAAATCTATTGAGGACTGGTATAGCAAGCATACAGAAGGAAAATGGGATATAATGTGGGGCGGCGGTGTTGACCCGTTTTTAAAGTTGAAAAGTGAAGGATTACTAGAGTCATTCAATCCAGATGAAGATCCAGAGTTTAAAGCCATTTTAGCAAAAATACCGAAGGACTTTGCTGGAATACCGATGTATGATACAAAGGATTATACGTGGTTTGGTACAGCGCTTAGTGGTTTTGGGATAATATATAATAAGAAAGTTTTATCTAAGCTCAAGTTCCCAGAACCTAAGACTTGGGAGGATATAACCAATGATAAGCTTATAGGTTGGGTTTCAAGCGCCGATCCAAGGCATAGCGGTAGCACACATATGGCATATGAAATAATTCTTCAAGCTTATGGCTGGGAGAAGGGCTGGGAGATAATAACTAAACTGGGTGGCAATGTTAAAGACTTTCCGCAGCATAGTAGCACAGTTCCAAGTAGAGTTGCAGCGGGTGAAGCAGCATATGGTCTAGCGATCGATTTCTATGCCTGGGCTCAAATAGCAAAAGTTGGTGCAGAAAATATAGGATATGTTATGCCTGAAGGATTAACTGTTATTAATCCAGATTCTATCGCTATTTTGAAAAATCCGCCTCATAAAGAACTAGCTAAGATATTTATTAAATTTGTTCTTAGCGAAGATGGTCAAAAACTATGGATGCTTCCGGCAGGAAAATATCCCGATGGACCAAGTGAATATAACTTGGGTAGAATGTGTGTTATACCTGATCTATATGATCAATTGAAGGATAAGAGTATTGTTCCTGTAAACCCCTTCGTTATCAAGAGCACATTGGAATACAACTCGACTAAAGGAGGAACTAGATGGAGTATTGTCAATGATATGATTGGTGCATTAATAATAGACACTCATGATAATTTAGTTGCTGCCTGGAAGAAAATAGCTGAGAATAAAGACAAATTACCAGCTGACGTAATGGATAAGATAATGAAGGAGTTTACCAAAGTTCCTGTTGATGAAAAGACAGCCTTGCAATATGCTTCAAAGTGGAGTGATCAAACATTTAGAAACCAGAAAATAAGTGAATGGAGGACATTTGCTTTGAATAAATATAAAAACACTATTTCTATGGTTGATGAAGCTTTAAAGAGTATAGAGGCACAGAAACAGCAACAACAAATGATGATGATAGCTGGAGTTGTAATAGTGATCATAGTAGTAGTTGTTTTTTACTATTTAAAGAAAAAACCAAAACAATAATTTTTTCTTTATTTACCTAAAATATTCTTTATATATTTTTAGATTTTTATTTAAATTAGAGTATCAATGTGAGAGATGAGAGACTTGGTTAGCGTACGTTTAAAAGACATAGTTAAAAGATTTGGAAAATACGAGGCTTTAAGAGGAATTACTCTAGAAATTAAAGATAGAGACTTCTTTTTCATTCTTGGACCTAGTGGTTGCGGAAAGACAACATTGCTTAGAATAATAGCTGGCTTATACGAACCAGATGAGGGAGAAGTATACTTTGATAACAATCTTGTAAATAAAGTACCTCCTCATAAGCGTAACATTGGTATGGTTTTTCAAAACTACGCTTTGTGGCCACATATGACTGTCTATGATAACATAGCTTATGGTTTGAAGGCACGGAACTATTCTAAGGCGGAAATCGATAAAAAAGTAAAATGGTCTTTGAAGCTTGTTAGATTAGAAGGGATGGAGAAGAAGTATCCTAATCAATTAAGTGGTGGACAGCAACAAAGAGTTGCTCTTGCAAGAGCTTTAGTGATTGAGCCGGATGTATTGTTATTGGATGAACCTCTAAGTAATCTGGATGCTAAACTTAGAGCAAATATGAGGAGTGAACTAAAATTTCTCCAAAAAGACTTGGGTATAACAACAATATATGTGACTCATGATCAAGCAGAGGCTCTAAGCATGGCTGATAATATAGCTGTAATGAATATCGGTGTTATTGAACAAGTAGGTTCTCCACGGGAAATATATCTTAAACCTAGAACAAAGTTTGTTGCAGATTTTATAGGAGAGATCAATTTTCTCAATGGAAATATAGTCGATAGAGATGATAACTATGTTATTATTGATACACCTATAGGTAAATTAAAATCGCTTGATACTAGTGTTAATTCTACTGATGTAGTTATTGGTTTTAGACCTGAGAGAATAAAGCTTACAAAAAGTGGAGATATAAAAATGAAGGTTAAAGGAATAATGTTTTATGGGTTTTTCGAAGAAGTAATCTTATCGTATGATGATACTGAGATTAAGGTTATCCAAAAGGGAGAGGAAAGATGGTTTGACATAAATGATGAAGTTGGTGTTGAGATAGAGCCTGACGATGTTATTATTCTGAGGGATTAAGTATGAAGAATATAAGTATGGGCAGTTTAATTGTTTGGATTTTAACTTTTTGTTATCTGTTTTTCTTCCTTATTTACCCTATACTATATGTTTTTCAGAAAACATTTATCGTTAACGGAAGTTTTTCACTAGAATTTTTTGACATAATGTTAAGAGATCCTATTCTTAAAGAGAGTATTTATAATAGTTTTTTCATTGCATCAATAAGTACTGTTCTAACTATATTTGTTGGATATATTATTGCATATGCTCTAGTAAGATATGATTTTGTCCTAAAGGGACTGTTTCAAATACTACTATTATTACCTTTTATTGTTCCTCCGTTTGTAGGAGCTATAGGTATGATAAAGCTTTTCTCACGTTTTGGATCGATAAATATTTTGTTAACTGAAATTTTGGGAGCTTTAGGATTGATAAAGGGTCCAATTTTAATTGATTGGTTTGAAAACAAGATCTTAGGTATAATATTCCTGGAAATTTTGCATTTATATCCTATAGCTTATCTTAACATTGCAGCATCTATATCTAACATCGATCCAACACTAGAAGAATCAGCTGAAACTTTAGGAGTTACTGGATTTAAAAAGTTTTTAACTGTAACTTTTCCTTTATCTTTACCAGGTGTCGCGGCTGCATCCGCGATAATATTTATATGGTCTTTCACAGATTTGGGAACTCCTCTAATGTTTAATTTCTTTAAAGTTGTCCCTGTACAGATATTTAACATGTCTAGAGAGATCTATGCTAACCCTATGGGTTATGCATTGACGGTCCTTGTATTAGTTTTGACTAGTATCGTTTTCATTGCGATAAAGAGATATTCTACTATTAGGAGCTATGAAATGATGGGTAGAGGACATGTCTCAGAGAAAGTATACAAGTTAAGTAGAGGAAAACAAGTTATCCTGCTCACTCTTTTATCCATATGGATACTTATAGCTGCATTACCACACATCTCCATTATATTGATGAGTTTTTCAGATGAATGGTTTTTGTCTATTATTCCAACAAAATTTACTTTTTCGCATTATCAGGAAGTTTTCAGGAATAATTTGACTTCAAGTTCTATAAGGAATAGTCTATTTTATTCAGTTATCGCAACCATAATAGCCGTATTTCTAGGACTAACTACATCCTATATTTCTAACAGAGGAAAGATTCCTCAGATATTAAGAGACTTGTTGGATGCTTTAACAATGTGGCCTCTAGCTGTTCCAGGAATAGCTTTAGCTTTTGGATATTTATCAACATTTGCTGATTTTCCAATGCTTAGCGCTTATCAAAATCCTGTTCTTATACTCGTTATCGCATACTCTACGAGAAGACTTCCATATATGGCAAGATCAATCTATGCTGGTCTTCAGCAGGTACATAGGAATCTTGAAGAATCTGCGTTAAGTTTAGGTTCAACACCTTTGAAAGTGATAAAAGATATTACTATTCCTTTAATATTAGCTAACATATCAGCTGGCGCAGTATTAGTATTTTCAGAATGTATGATAGAAGTTAGCACAAGTCTAATGTTGGCTCAACAGGAAGAATATTATCCAATAACAAAGGCAATATATGAACTGTCCACCAATTTAGCTGTTGGGAATGAGTTAGCTAGTGCTCTAGGTGTTATACTTATGATTGTAGTAGCAGTAAGTATGGTTATATCAAGTAAAGTGATGGGACAGAAAATGGGTGAATTATTTAGAGCATAATTTTTATGATATAAAAATTTAAAAGTTTAATATTATTTTTATTTAATCATTAACACTAGTAAGGTATAAATCGGATGTTAAGTAATAATATAAGCATTATTTTGGGACAAATACCTATTGATATCGAACAATTTTCTTCATACCTACGAATATTTTATTATATTCTTATAGTGGTTGTTACAGCTACTATACTCTACATGTTACTTGAATGGTTTACCATGGATAGAGCAATTAAGATTTTCAACAACAAACATGTGTATGTTTTCATAGGGAAAAAAGGATATTATGGTGTTTTACATACTCCTTCGCGAGGTGGAGGTTCATTTGAGATATTTTTCAAGGGTAAACACATTGAGAATCCCATATCTTTACTCATGTTTCTAATTGAGAATTATGAGGAGACAGGTAAAACCAAATTTATAATCGAGGCAAAAAGATTGTTAGCGGAATTTAAAAAGATGGGTATAGTTGAAAGTGATATTGAGATCAAAGATTTAAAAAAGAGATATAATCCATGGGCATCACCTTCTCTTGTTTCTAAGAAAGTTTTTAAAGAAAAATTATCTGATTTATATGCCATTATATGTTTCAGATACATGTTGTCTAGAAGAGAGTTAAGAGAGAGATGGAAGGAGCTTGAAAAGCTATATCATCCTTCTTTGGGTTCAAGAATTGTAAGAAGTACATATAATATGTTATCTCTTATTAAAGATAGATTATCTCAAGCTTTAATGCACTCAGCAACACCTATTTTATCAAGTATTTCTCCAGAATTAAAGTCTACATTAGAGGATTTTCAAAAGAAAACAGCACAGATACAGACAACTTATCATCCTTTACTGGAGAATTCTATTGGTAGACTAATAAATGTAAAGGTAAATGATGTAGAAGGCGAACAAAAAATTTATCAAGGTGTATTTAGGGAATATTCTAATAATTATATAGTTGTATATGATGTGGATTATAAAATTCAGATGAAAACAATCTTTAAGAATATGAAAGAAATTGAAGGGTTTCCAAAACCTTTTCTCGAAACTCATGGATTAGATATAAAGACAGGAAAACATCTTGAAATAGTTATAGAGGATAAAAATACAATTATGATAAAGAATATATCTAATGAACCTGTTAAGGTAGAAAATGTAAGAATAAACGACAAGGAATATAATGTAAACGCAGTCATATTTGAGGGAGAAAATATTCTTGTAACAGTTGATGATTATTCTGATACAGTTGAAATTAACTATGAAATATCTCGAGAGGCAGATATTATATGGCCTCGTTCTAAAATAGAAGTTGTTGGTCTTGGTGATTATCCTGCTAAACTTCTTGAAAATATCTTAATGAGAAAACTTTAATTTTTTCTTCTTCCAATCTACATAATTTATAAGTTTTTCACGTATAGCTAATGCTAGACTGTTTAGTTCAGTCTTATGCTCAGGCTTCCATACTCCTCCCTTGGGAGTAATAATGCATTCTATGTTTTTATTCCTGTTACTAGGTATTTTAAACAAAACTATATACTCGGCATAGCGAGATCCCTTATAGTGAATCTCTGCGTTTACAATATATTTACCATCATCTTTAAGTATCCTGTGATTTCTAAAAATTAAGCCTTCAACGATAGGCGTAGGTTTAGCTTCCAGATGACTAAGATATTCGCTGAATAACGATTCCTCACCATAAAGTCTTATCGGCATTAATAAAATTGCTTTATTTTCTTCGATTTTTAAATGAATACCTTTTTCTTTCAAGAGTAATTTGCTTGGCACCGCCTCTAAAACTATTTTTCTAGCTGGAATTAAGCATCCTATCACTGCTGGAGCCAAAGCTACAAATATTACAGTTAGCATGGGACTAAGTGATTGTGGTGATACACTTACAGTAACAGGCGGTTTCAGGTATACTGTTATAATTTCACCGAGAATATATCCGAGAAGTCCACCTATTATACCATAGGCAAATCCTTCAACGATTAACATAAATATTATATCAAGTGGAGAAGCACCCAATGTACTTATGGTGACAATTTCTCTTTTTCTATCATACACGGATCCTAGCTGGGTGATAGCTACAACAAGAGAAGCTATCACTAATGGTATTATAAACTCACTAGTTGATTCAAATCCAACAGCTTCTCTACCTAAATATTCACTTATAGCTTTTTTTTCTTCTATACGTGTTATTTCATAAGATTTGTATGTATATTCGATGGCGGCTTCGTTCATAAGATATGTATCCTTATATTCTTTGTCATAACCAATGAAAAATAAGAAGTTTTCTAAATTAGCATAATCTATAGGTTGATCTAATATTATATCTATTCTTATAATGGGTAAATTCATATTTTCTATTACACTAGTATTGATTATAATTACATAGGAGTCATATTGAATTTTTTCAAAATATTTTTGTCCATCTATGTTTTCTATCTTTAATGCTTCATCTCTAAAAATTCCACTAACTAACATGTTGTAATTTTGAACGGTGAGTATATCATCCTTATTTATTCCTAAAACCTTACTTAGTTTATAATTTACCAGTACACCTCTTAACGAATAATTTCCTATGAAATATTTATTGAAACCTATTTCTTTTAGGTAATCAAAGTTTGAGATAACAACGTATATGGGAATTTTGTTGTACATTGTCTTAAATATGGTATAGAAATTAGATAGTTTAATATGGGGTATCTGATTGAGGAGCCACTTAGATTCACTATATATTAAGGGCTCATAATAATTTAGGAATACGACATTTTGGCTTGTTTTTGAAGCTATTATTCTCGTTATATGTCTCCTTAATACTAGTCCATATCCTTGAAAACTGCTTTCATACAAGTTTGTTTCTTTGGTAGACGCTATATTTATACTTACGAACATTACGGCTGAGCTTGATACTATGGCAATTGTCAGCAATACAATTATACTTCTTGCTTTTCTTCTTCCAAGATTTTTTACTGAATAATTGAAAAAGTCAGAAACTTTACTATTTCGAAAACCAAAAAACAATAGACCTAAGAATATAAATCCTATAAATAGCTTAAGGAGCGTTTCTATTATAGCTGACTGCGATACACTTTCACCAGAGTATGATGGTCCACTTGATAAGAGTATTATATGGTATATTAGTTTGAACTGTGGAAAGGTAAATATCTCTATGACGAATAGGATAATAAATGAAAGGATTTGTGACGTAAATCTCTTTTTTGAAATTTGAGATAATATAGTTGATAAAAAGAATGTTATAAGAATAAGAACTACGACTATTGCAAAGGAGTCGCTTCTAAGCGACTCAATAAATTCTAGTGTTTCTAATAATTTATTCATTCCTCTATTAAATAGAAACACTCCGGTGTCGGTGTCATTATTTTTAAACGATAGATAGGCGGATTTAAAAATAGTTCTAATGAAGTATATAGATTTATTGATATGGGGAAGTGTGAAACCGATATTTTCTAGATAATTTATTTCTTTTAATAGTTTTTCATCGATATTTGATAGAAAATATTCCGTGAAGAGTACAGCTGCAACAACTGTCCCATTTTCATAAGATATTGTATGATAAATAAAGTATCTTCTTGAATCACTTTTAATAAAGCCCCATTTTTCGAGAAGTGGATTTAAAGAAATTTTTTTATCAAAATAAAGCATTATAGTTGATTCTTTTGCCACGACTAAAGTGTCATCTGTAGCCGTATAGGCTGGAAATATAGGTCTTATCCGGATATCCTCTGATCCAGTAAATGGATTTATGCGATTGATTCTTAGTAATTTTCCCTCTATAAATTGTATAGTAAAATTTTCAGAAATTAATAATGGCGTTCTGAAATAGAAACTTGTAATGTTTCTATTTATGTCGTATCTCGAGTTTATTCTCCAATATCCTAATCCATAGGTGCTAGATAATAGGTATAATCCATTGATCTTTATTCCTATTACACTAACTTTGTCTGAGGGTAGAGTGATGTAACCATACTCATCTGTTTTCAATACAATTTCCTGTTTCCTAGTTTCATTAAGAACAGTAAATATTACTGTTTGATTAGCTATCGGATGTATTTCTTCTTTATCTGGATTGTAAGATAATAATTGTATCGGAACAGATAGTGCATTAAAAGATATAAGAGAGAAATTTAACAATGTTATTATTAAAATAAATAATAAACGCTTTTTTAACATTGTTCTTTGTCACCAATTTCTTTTACCAGTGGTCAATAGTCCATATGTGGAACTCTCTCCTTGGAAACATTACATTCAGTAACTCATAAACCTTTTTAAATTTTTCTATTTTTATTGAAATGATACCATTTTTCAATAATATATCTTTGAAGCTATCAATACCATATATCATTCTAACAAAATAGTCTTTATTAATCATTATTTTGTTATCGCTATTATTTTCTATTATATCCACTTCATTTCCAGATACTTCTAGGTTTGTCTCTCCATATTCACTAACCAAAGCGAATCTTAATCTGTTGAATCCACCATACTCTTCTAATCTTAATGATAATTCATTTTTAAGCTCTGTAAATAGCTTATCCTGATTTGTAACATAGTCCATTAGTATGCCTGAGCTTCCTATTTTTTTGAAGAATCTAGTTAACCTTTTATAATCTTCGGAATCTGGAAAACTGAACACCATAAATTTTAATTTTTTACTTAAAAATTCGTTAAGAATATGTTTGAACAATGCTATCCTACTTTCGTTATCCAAACCAACTAGTTCAAGAATACCGCCTGAAAAAGGTGGAAATCCTATTCTTCTATCTGCCTCCTCGCTTACACCATATATGGCATATCCAGTTGGTGTTCCATTTTTAAATGCTATGATTTTATAGATACCTTTTGTAACATAGAAGAATGAATGATAATATTTTTTATCAAATATTTTTTTCTTCCAGTACTCTAAAGGCCTTCTACACACACCATTATAGGCTATCAGGCTTCTGTCATAGAGTGAGGAAAAAGTTTCCAGGTCTGAAATTTCTGCTTCCCTTATTTGTATACTATTGTTTTCAGGAAGATTTTGATAGGCTTCTTCCATCTCCTTTCTTTTACCCCTGAAAGAGCTTTCGAATAATGTGTCAGTATAGCCAACTTTTCTATATATTCCATGAGCAATTCCATCATATCCAGTTAAAAGAGATGAAAGAGATAAATCTTTTTCCTTACAGACTTCAATAGCTTTAGTCATTAGTCTTGTAGCTATACCTCTTCCTCTATACTCTGGCATTGTTGAAACGTTTGCTACACCACCAAACTTTATATATGTATTCTTACCAAGCTTAAATTCACGTAACATTAACATGACATGGCCTACTATTTTTCCATCTGTCTCAGCTACTAATGCTAGATTTTTATTAAAAGCAAAATCATCTTTATCATATTCTAACCATTTCTCTGCATCTAATCCCCATCCTCTAAAACTTCCGAAAGCAGAATTAATTACATTTACAATTCCTTCTTCATCACCTTCTTGATATAATCTTACATTTATAGACATATGTGAAATTATCATTGTTCTGTTATCTAAATATTACTATCTGGCTAACTAAATAAAAATACGTAATTAAGAAAAATATTGCTACCTATCTCGAAGGTTTTTATATCTTAACAATAAACCGAGTATTA
>Ga0164318_10004550_pt1 | contig 13343 bp, 11 predicted proteins | sample GuaBasSedimGuay9_FD_113734 | JGI IMG/M metagenome (GOLD analysis project Ga0164318, IMG submission 113734) | Subseafloor sediment microbial communities from Guaymas Basin, Gulf of California, Mexico - Guay9, Core 4571-4, 0-3 cm | ecosystem: Environmental > Aquatic > Marine > Hydrothermal vents...
AATTTCTCCGGATCAAGCACAATTCTCTCATCGGCGTTATCGAAATACCTCTGCCGAAATTCCGGCAGAGTATCCCGCTCCGGAAGCATATACTTGCCATGGAAATAATTTTCTTCGAAATCGGTGATTACCCTGACAAAAGAACCGTTGGAATACTCCAGCAAATCACCGTTCAAACTTTCGGCCAGCTTATGATAGCGGCTGCCACCCTTTTTCTCTGCGGAACCTTCATCTGATTTAACAATATGCCGCGAGAATCGTCCCAGCTTATTTTGAAGCATACTTTTCAAGGACCTTTTCGATGTAAAACAAAACCAGCGGATCCTTTTCGGAGCTGGAAAGTAATTCCACCGCCCCGCAGGCCAGTGATGAATTGCAGTTGAGTATCCCTTCCACCGCCAGCGCCCGTCGCATCGGAGAAGGCGAGGTAAGCTGCGCGGTCAGGATCACTGCCGCGGAATCGCCGCCGATCAATCCCAGTGTCGTACAACCGAGATTGCCCTGCAACTCATTTTCAAATACAAGTGAATCGCCGATAGCACTCAATGATTTCTTGCCGAATTTAACCAGCGCCTCTGAGGCACACATTCGTGCCCCGTAAAAATCGTCGGCAAGCATTCCCACCAGATGGGGTACCGCCGCCTCGTTCATCAATTTTCCCCCGGCCACCGCCGCGGACTTGCGGACCAACCCGACCGTATCCGCTAATGCCCGGCTGACCGCCTCATAACCCCTTTCATTCCCGATATCTCCCAATGCCGCAACCGCGCTTGAGCGGATATGCCAGTCGCTGTGCCCGGAAACATCTACAAGCCCATCGATTGCCGATGAATCGCCGATTTTACCCAGTATATAGCATGTCTTGCTGACCACTTCAGTATCCTCATCCGACAGCCGTGTCAGCAGGGACGGTACAGCCACAGCGCCTATTTTAATCAAGACTTCACGAACAGTCCGGGCCTCGCGGGCTATTTTGATATCAATTTTCTCCACCATCCGCGGTACCGCCGCCTCGCCCATGGCCACCAGAGAATCCTGCGCCGGCTGGACCATATCACGGTATTTGATCTCGCCCGACGATGCTATAATAAAAAGCGAATCCACTTTCCTCGCCGCCTCATTCGGCGGAGACGCATCGACAGCCGACACTTCAAGAGTCAGCAATAATACCATCAATATGTTTAAAGACATTTTCATCTATTCACCATCCGTCCCGGTCGAATCAGTCTTCCAAAATTCAATATCCATCCCGCCGCCCCATTTTGAATCGCTCTTCCAGTAACTGTCGTCCTTGCCATACCCGGTGTATATGTCTCTCCCGGCCATATCGATAAACAGGCCGATCGAGCCAAAATCACGCCGGGGATTGCCGTAACCATGTGTGTTGCGTTTCTCACGGACATAATACCTGTCATCACCGCGGTCGTCGATAAGAAGCCCGATACCGTTGGCCGAACCGGCCGCCTGCGAAAGATCGTCAGCCTGGTATATATCATCACCCTCCCGATCGAGAATTATACCGCAGGCATAATCATGACCGACTCCCTGCATCAATCCCTTACCCCGATAAAAATCATCGCCCCTCTCATCTACCAGCACCCCCAGCGAAAGATGTACCCCGGTCCCCTGCGCGTACTGATAAGATACGTATTGATCATTGCCGTCGGAATCACAAATCAGCCCCAGTGACCACCAGTAACTGGCTCCCTGGCCGAATATATCGGAAACATAATTATCATTACCGCTATAATCCAGGATGGCGCCGATTCCGCCCCCGCCATAAGGCTGAAGCCCATGGCCGAACCCCTGTGACAGCGATAGGTAATGGACATTGGCCCCGGCCAGCCCGTAGGTTTCGGTGTATTTCCCGCCGGCCTGATACTGGTCATTGCCCTCGTAGTCGGCAATCAAGCCTACACCTTCCACCAGACCGCACCCCTGTGCAAAAAGAGCCGCTGAATACAGATCGGCCCCGCTCATATCGAGAATAATCCCCGCGCCGAAAGTCGCGGCACCCTGAGTATGCGTGTCACCATAATATTTATCGCTGCCACCGCCGTCATAAAGCAAACCCAGGCCGAAATACCCGGATCCGCAAGAAAAATTCCCCCCATTGTAAATATCATCGCCTTCAAGATCATATAGAAGCCCGGCCGAAAAGCACCCCGAGCCGATCACAAAATCCGATTTGGCATTATAAATGTCATTACCCGACATATCGATTATAATGGTCCCGTGAGCAGAATCGGGATTATACGACAGCTCATAAATATCATTACCGCCGAAATCCAGAATAAAATGATATTCGCCGCGATAAACATCATCACCGACCCCGCCGATGGCCCAATGTTCGTGAGAACCGAGATATTCTGCGATACCGGCCTGCGGTGGAAGCTCGATCGTGTCCGACAGCATCTGTTCCACCGACAAGTTGCCCGCCTTTATATCATCCTGAAACCGCATAACCTCGTTATAAAATGAACCCGCGGCATCGATCCCGGCCAGGATAATAAAATCCTTTTTTATCTTTGTCGCAAAGCCGACAAATCTTTTTGTATATTGCTCCTCAACTTTCTGAATCGAGTCGAGCACATCGACCGGCTTATTGACATCGACGGTATCTTCGAGCACCGACTGTTTAAATTCATCTAAAAGAAATTTCCTGTCTTCGGCATTGACCAGGGCCATGGTCGAATCAAGCGCCCTGGGAAAACGGTCATACAAAAAAGAATGTGCCTTCATCAGAAGACGGTTCAGTTCCACGGAGTTATAATATAGGTTAATTCCCGCATAAAGATTTTCGTCTTCCGGCATACGGTACCGCCTCAAAACAGCGGTCTGCGTTTCTTTCCGCAGATTTTCGAAAACAAATCGCAAAACCGGCTCAGGCTGACCGCCTTGGCAGTTGCTCTTGAATCTCTCCGCAAATTCGATCATCTTATATGGGCGATCCATCAGATCCGCGACTGTCTCCAGCCTGAAACTATCCTTTTTGGCGTAATCATCCCTGAAATGTATATCTGACGGCTTCAGATTCAAAAGCGCCGTTAGATGTTCGACCGCCTGGCGTTCAAACACCGAATCAGGCATTTCCTGGGCCCACAAACCCGTAAATGCCAGAATAATCATAATCACAATTATCGAGGTTTTCATAAATCACAATTAATGTTAGTTGATTAACGCGGTCAATTATTTTTTGACCGCAATCCGAACATCATTTTCTCTTTGTAAGCACCCAGACCCAGGCCGGAAACAACGGATATATCATGGTAAACAGCCGCCGCGGCAATCGCGATATAATATTACCCCGTTTGATAACATCGTCGGCATAAAATTCTTCCGGGTTCTCAAAAATCATGTTGGTGTAGTCGTGACGCCAGAAATTGCGGGTTAATGACTTGAGCTTTCCCAGCGATAACAATTTAACATCATAAACCCCCTTCTTACCCGCCAGTATCATGTATATATCCGCCAGTCGATGCGGCAGCCACGATAAAAATGGCAGAAAATAATGCCCCTCGATCAGAACATATCGATTGCCGGCGCCGAAATAACAGAAACCGTCATATTTCAACACCCGGTATATCTCCGACATCAACCCTTCCTGATTGTCCACATGCTCATATATCTGGTTGCAGATAACAACATCGATACTATTATCCGCCAGGGCCGTATCCGTTCCGTCGGAGCACAAATACTCGATATTTTTCTGCTGATGGTTCCTCCGCCCCCACTTCAGTCCCTCACGATCGACATCGAGAGCGATCACCCTATCGAAATTTTCCGCAAAACGCTCCGTCATAATACCTGTCGAGGAACCCAGGTCAAGACAGACCAGCTCATTTAACGGCCTGAACGAAAAATGCTGGCATACCGCTATCACCTTGTCCGCCTTTTTCTGACGTGTCTCAATATCATATAGTACCGGAAACCGCTCCGAAAAGGTCCCCATATTCTCATTCATTCTGGTTCGGGTATCGACTGTCATAATCTCCTCAACTTATAAATCGATGCTATTGCCAGCAAAGACGGAAACAACTGCGTCAGCGGCATGAACAGCTTTGTCAGGATCTTCCACGTCGGCGGGATAATCGGTACATAACGCCGCCCGACGACAGTCAGGTTGATCTTCTCGAACAACTCCCTGTCGCGCGATGGCGCGAACAGCCGCACATGAGAGTGATCGAAATGCCCCAGGTGCGACCGGCCTAACAATATTTTCAATCGCGATACTATATGAAATTCATTGGGCACCGAGATGACCATCTCGCCGTCATCGTTCAATGCATCCTTGAGTCTTTTTAGAGCCCGGCGCGGATAGTACAACTGCTGAAGCACCTCCAGGCAGAGAATAACATCATACTTTTCATACGGCTCATCCCGTTCGATATCAAGTATCATCGCCCGATGACCCTTCTGTGTGACCATCGTGATGATCTCCGGAGAGATATCCGAACCGGTAACCTCGAACCCGAGACCCGCGAAATAATCCAGTATCACACCGCGGCCGCAACCCAGATCGAACAGTTTGCCCGATTCCTTGCTCAATAATCGATGCACCATCCCCGCCCGCTGAAACGAACGCGGATCGGTCTTGGCATCCGGTTGCCCCTGCCAGTACTGATCGAAATATACCTGTTTTTCTTCAAGCGTCGGCATGACTGCACTCTTTCGTCTCTATCGCCTGAGCTATCGTCTCCAGCCACCCCCTGATTGCCATGACGGAATTACATATATCAAGTTCGCTCAGCGCCGCCTGACAATTCGCCGCGCACTGGGCCGCCCCGGCAAGTATTTCCTCCATCTTTTCCGCCAGCGCCCCGACATCCCCTGCCGGATAATGATACCCCGCTTTATACCGGTCGACAAAATACGGCATATCTCCGACATCAGAACATATCACCGGTACCCCGGCCTGCATAGCCTCGCCGAATGTCAGCGGAAGCGAGTCGGCGTGCGACGGTATAACCGCCGCCGTGGAATTTACCAGCAGTTCATTTATTTCACATCGCGGCAAATAACCGTGACTTGCCACCGAATTACTCAGATGATATTCTTCGATCATCTTTTTCAATTGCGTTTCGGCCCGGCCGGTACCGATATAATCAAGCCTATAATCGGAATGGCGTTTGACAAATATTCTAAACGCCTCCAGCAGGTCAAAAACACCTTTGCTCTTTTCCACACGGCCGACACAAACAAATCCTTTGGCTGGTATCTCAGGTCTGACCGCGTCAATTTCGATAGCATGATAGCTGGGTATAAATTGACATTCTTTTCCGGCCAGCGCCTTGACTTTTACAGCCAGTTCATAACCGTCGGCATAAAGCCGATGAGAATTTTTCAATACTTTCACTATGATTTTTCCAACAATCGGTAACTGCGCCCAGCTGTTTATATCCGAACCAAGCGCCCAGACGGCGAATGGGATATCGTACTTTTCGGATAACCTTTCAGCGATATATCCCGAAGGCGCCGCCCAGAGTGCGAGAATCCCGTCATATTTGTTCCGATTCAGGAGCTTGGCGGCGGTTTCATAACCGCGCTGAAAATACCGTTTGATCTTAAGGATACTGGCCGGGTGATACAACGGCAACTGCGATATCACCCTGGAACCGTCCGACCAGCGGAAAACATGCACCGCATCATCAATATAATCCTTACCGCCGTACTGCGATTGATAGTATGGGGTAACCACGTCGGTTTGAATATTATCGGCTTCAAGCGCCTTTCTGAAATCATGCACGAACGGCGAGGCGACATCATCCGGTCCGGCCGGATAACGGTTAGTTATGATCAACAGTCGTTTTTTTGATTGCATGTTCATCCTGAATAATTACTCCATCATTTTTTCCGCAAACAGGTGCATCATACGACCTTGGATTTGACGATTCGATCATCTCTTCGATCTTGTGCTGGTGGTTCTGAAGCTTATAGACTTCCTTGCGCAGCCCGACCATCTGCGTTCCCAAAAACCCGAACAATATCACCTGAAGACCCGACACAAACAGCAGGACCATCAGGGTCATCAGCGGACGGTTGGGATTGAGCGCCGCTATCTGCCACAGGTAGATCATATATGCCCCGATTCCCAGTCCTGCCGCGATCAGCAGAAAACCGGCCAGCCCGAACAGAAGCGAAGGACGTTCGAAAAACGAAAATACAAGATGCGACAATGCCGTCGCTTTGAATCGGAATTTGGACTTGCCCTTTTTCCGGGAACGAAGCACCGCCGGGAATTCAAGCGGGACAAAACCAGAAGCCAGGGCCTTCGAAAGTATTTCCAGGTGTATCTCCTTTTTGTCCGACTCGAGATCGAGCCGCTTGACCACTTCCGCCTTGTAACCGCGCAAAATACCCGTCAGAGTCTTGATTTTACCGCGCATGGCCGACGATAATATAATATTACCCAGCTTCGATATCATCAGGCGCTTGAACGGCACATCTTCGGTCCCGCCGTCATGCATATAAGGCGAACCGATAACAAAATCGACTTCGGGATTATCTTTCAATAGACGGTACATCACCGTCAGGTATTCCTCCGAATAAGACAGGTCGCAGTCGATCGTCAATATATATTTCCCGCGCGCTGCCTTGATTCCGGTCCGAATCGCCTTACCCCGGCCGGCATTGATCCTGTACCCGACATAGCGGATACGCGGGTCCTCGGCGGCGTATGCCTTTATCTTATCGGCCGTATCGTCGGTCGAACCGTCATCGACCCCCAGTATCTCGAAACTTTGACCGGTGATGGTCAAAGCCGCCGCCATTCTCTCGAGGTTTTGCGGGATATTGGCCGCTTCGTTATATGATGGTACAACTACCGAAATCTCAATCATTTTGAGCTATCGCCCCTTCTCTCTTCATGGCATTAAGTATTGACCGGCCCAGCCTGAGACAGTCGGCATCCTGCGAATCGATCTCCAGTGCATCCGATAAATATTTAAGCGCTTCCTTATACCGTTTTGCCCGGGCCAGCGCGGTCGCCAGGTGCAGCCGCAAATCGATACTCTCTCGGTCGATCGCCAGCGATTGCTTGAATAATTTCCAGGCGATTTCATGCTGACCGAATCGCTCGTAATAAACACCCAGCGTAAACACCCAGCGGCCAGTAAAATCAACCGTGCGCGAATCGTTCTCGCATCCCTCGACCATCGCCGCGATGATATCAAGATGTTTTTGATAGAAATTGGTGTCGAAAGTAACTCTTGAATCATCTCCAACATATTTAAAAACCACCCCGTGGGGAACAATCTCATCATGTTTGAATCCCGGTACTCCGAACTGAAGATATATATCTCTTTCATTTAGATTCAGTCGGCATATCTCGCGCGCCCAGTCATCGGCCTTCCCCTGTTGCTCACCGTCAAATCCATCCGGGAAAATGAGATGCGGATAGTTGGTCATCAGTTGTCTGCGGTACGCTGGATTCAACATCGCTCCGGGAGATAGAACATCGATCTTGTGCGCCGACGAATCGACATAGGCGCGATACCACAGCGGTAAAAGCAGATCATCCTCGGCCGCCATCAAAATCGAACCGTCCGGAACATCATGGATGACCGCCATACTGATCAGGTCCGGCCCCCGCACATTGGAAAGGTCGGCCTTGACAATATTATCGCTGACCCCGACAAAAACAAAAGCGCCCGCAAGAACAGCCGTGATTACCGAGGCATGACCGGTTACGATTTTGATTCGGATTATATACAAAAACCCGGCCGTACTGATAATCAGCACCAATCCCAGAAGCGGCGCCAGGTAATTGACCATATCATAATTGCGGGGATCAAAATCGGCCGCCCATAGTACAACCGCAAGATTGAATACCACCGCCAGCAAAATAAACGGAAATATCTTTTTCGAAATTTTGTAAATACCCCAGAAACCAAACAGCAAAAGACCGATCAGCGGCCAGCCTATCTGATCGGCCATGAACAAACCGATTTTCTTCAAACGCAACAGGTAATCCGGGGCGGCCGTCAATGCCGCAAAATCCGACATGTCCGCCGAGCGCGTGATTGCCGCCAGGAACCCCTGCAGGCTGTCCGGACGTCCCCAGTTGATTCCAGGCTCGAAGGCCGCCCTGAAAGGTAAATAAAAATATATACTGAAAGCAATAAAGGCAAAGAAAATCACGACCATAATCGACCCGAATTTCTGCCCGAACTGCCGCCACTGTGAAATAAACAGATATATGAATGCCGGGATAAAGGCCAGCGCCAGAAGCGGGTGATTGGCAAACGATAACGCATAGAGCCAGAAACCCAAAAATAAAAACCGTCTCTTTTCTTCCTTGACCCCTTTAAAGCAGGATAATAGCGCGGCAAGCGCCAGGAAAAGGTGTAGCGAATACACTTCCGTCCGCACTGCCGACAGCCACACCGGCAATGAAACGGCAAACAAGGCCGTCACTACAAATACCGGCAGAAGAATAAACGACGAACCCACCAGCGATTCATCTTTTATCACCTTCATCTCATGTTCATTATCAGCTTGCCGGACAAAATGCTTTACCTCCGATTTATATGCCGGAACATCGATAAACATTTTGGCCAGCATATAAAACATCATTACTGCCAGGGCGGCAAAAATGGCCGACATCAGGTTCGATGCAAAGGCAGGTTCCAGCCCCGGTATCAGCATAAACAATCTTCCCAGCAATGTATAAAGCGGGAATGAAGGCGAATGCGGCAATCCCAGTATATAGCTGGCCGACGCAAAAGCCGCCGAGTCACCCCAGTATAATGAGGGGGCCATGGTTCTGATATACAGTATCAACGAACCGACAAAGACAATCAGCGGCATCAGCCAGATTGCCAGGCTCCGCATTGCCGACGGTCTGACATAAGTATAATCGGCTTCATGTTTTACCATAACCACTCATCCTTTGTTATTTCCCGGCTCGCGCCTTTGCCCGAGGCGCAATAATAGCGGGAATGATTCATACATCTATATTTCGGCTGAATTTGGCAAAATCTGACAATTAATTAAGAAAATTGTCTTACTTCATATCTCTTTATGGCCCTGTTAATTTCACCGGTTTCAGCCAAATAAAAAAAAGGCGGCCCGAAGAGCCGCCTTAGTACTATCACACCTCAGATTATTTAACTGGTCGCGTCATCCGAGGTGCAGGTCAGAACACCGGCATTATCAATAGTCCAGGTGTCAACCGTGGCGTCATCGTCAAGAATACCGCAGGTACCGGTCACCAGCAGGTTGGTGGCATCGGCTGTGGTAATCGTGTACGAGTAAATTGCCGAAGTCGGAATTTCGACTCCTATGGCTTGAAAGCCATTGGGAGCGCCGGCGTTAGCTACGGTGCCCTGTCCCCAATATTGATTATTCTGCTGGCGATAGGTTCTCTGCATGGTATAAATCTGCTTCAGAATACCCTTCACCTCAGACTGCTTCGACTTGGTGGTGGCGGTCATGAAACGCGGTATGGCCAGAGCGGCCAGAATACCGATGATAACGACCACGATCATCAATTCGATCAGGGTGAAACCCTTCTGACGATTGTGAAACTTTGAAAACATTTAGACCTCCTATAGGTTCACTAAGTTAGGTTTGATGTTCTTTCTTTCGAGGATCATAATGCGCAAATAATCTGCCGTAGCGGGCCGAAGCGGAAATTTTGGCCGGTATGGGATTTGTAAATGCAAGCGGTTCAACATGGAAACCCTTAATATTTTTTTCGTATGTGGCTTGCCGTCAACAGGTTTGGGCGCCTCCCCATATCTGCCTTAATAGTTTTTTGCGAGACTTTTTGCATTTTGCAATTGCCGATCGGCATACTTTAGTATCCTATCGGCTGACGAAACAGGCAAAAAAAAGCCCCGCCTTTGCGCGGGGCTTTCAGCTATATATGAGAAGGGGCTAAAGTTGCGAATCATCGGATATACATACCAGCGTGCCGAAATTATCAATCTGCCAGATATCCTGCGCCGCATCATCATCAAGGATACTCGATGTGGCCGTGGCCGTGAAAGTGTTGGCTGTTGCATTGAGCGTGTACGTGTACATTGAAGTCGATGGTATTTCGACCCATATCTGATTAAGGGCATTCGGCGCTGTGGCGCTGGCCGGGCCGCCGGGAATATAATATCCGGTGCCCTGTTGCCGGAAGGTCCGTTGATTGGTATATATCTGCTTCAAAATCAGCTTGGCCTCCGATTGCTTGTTCTTAGTCGATACCGCCATATATCTCGGAATAGCCATCGCCGCCAGAAGACCGATTATAACGACGACTATCATCAGCTCGATCAACGTAAAACCCTTGATATCTTTTTTTCCGCTTTTTCTATTCATGACACACCTCATATAAACGTGGGGTGGTTATGCACGCACACATATCACAGTCAGGTAACCGCAAATACTGTTCCAATTAAGTCGTTGTTTATAAATTATCCTCTTTTACTCGATTTTTCTTAAAAAAAGGGAGAAAACCTATATTTATCGTTTCAGAACGAAACCAGGAAATGATATGCGACGGCTATTTTTCTTCTTCCTGAATTTTGTATCGTTCAAGTTTGCGATATAATGTCGAATTGTCTATTCCAAGAAGTTTCGCCGCCTTGGCCTTCTTGCCCTTGGTCTGATTCATGATATAATAAATATAGGCTTTTTCTATCGATTCCAGGGTCGGTGTCTCCGGGGTTTCATTGGACACGATTGTCTGCGGGGTCCCCTCCACCAGTTTGGTCGGGAAATCATCAACCACGATCTCGTCCCCCCGCGAGAAAAGAACCGCCCGTTCGATACAGTTTTCCAGCTCACGGACATTGCCCGGCCAATTGTACTTATTGAGCACCTCCAGCGCCCCCGGACTCAGTGTTTTCGGATCGACCTTGTTTCGCTCACAATACTTTTTAATAAAATGATTTACCAGAAGCGGCAGATCATCGGGACGCTCGCGAAGCGCCGGGATATAAAGCGGGATGACGTTCAGACGATAAAACAGATCCGAACGGAACCTGCCCGCCTTGACATCCTCTTCCAGATCGGCATTGGTCGCCGCGATCAGCCGGACATCCACCTCGATCGGCTTGGTATCGCCGACCGGCGTGATGATCTTATCCTCCAGAACTCTCAATAATTTGACCTGTATGGCCGGCGTAGTATTACCCACCTCGTCGAGGAAAAACGTCCCCCCGTGAGCCATTTTACACAGCCCGTCTTTATCTTTAATTGCCCCGGTAAAAGCGCCTTTTTTGTAGCCGAATAGTTCCGATTCCAGAAGTGTCTCGGGCAAAGCCGCACAGTTGATCGTCACAAACGGCCCAGATGCCCGCTCTGAAGCCGCATGGATCGCCTTGGCGATAAGGTCTTTCCCGGTACCCGACTCACCTCGGATAAGCACTGTCGAATCGGTCACCGAGACTTTGGCCGCCAGCTTCTTGAGATTGATAATACCTTCCGACTGCCCGATAAAATTGCTGAACGAAAAATCTTTTTTCAACTGCTGCTTGAGACGGCTGTTTTCCTCGGTCAGTTTCTGACGGCTGACCGACTTTTCTATCACCAGCTTTATCTCATCGACCTTAAACGGTTTGGTAATATAATCAAGCGCCCCCTCACGCATCGCTTCGATAGCGGTATCGACCGATGCAAAAGCGGTCATGACAATCATGTCCTGATTTGGGCGCCCCTTCTTTATTTTCTTGAGAAGATCCAATCCCGACATCTCCGGCATCATCAGGTCGGCAATGATCAGGTCATATTTGCTCGAGGAAGTCCTTTGAATAGCCTCGGAACCGGAGACAGTCGTCTCGACCTCATATCCTTCCTTGGACAGCATTATTTCCATAAAATCGCACATCGACTTTTCGTCATCGACAACCAATATTTTTCCGGCCATTTTTACCCCTTTAGATGTGTTCAAGAAAATACTGTCCAATACAAACTTATTCGGCAAAAACAGGGGCTCCCTGAATAATTGCTTTTTGCAATGTTCAGATATTACACAGTCAAATATACTTGCATTGGAAATAGTATATTCTTTAATTGAAGTATATCAACACGACGGAGAATCCATTATGCTTAAAGACTTCGATGAAGCAGTGGCCAAATATGTCCGGCCCGGTTCCTTTCCGCTGGCCATAAGGATGGTCAGGGAGGGCGAAGAGCTCTCGGAAAGGACCAAACGCTCCCATCGGGATATGAATATCAAGGTGGCCGTCTGCCAGACCTTTTCCATGGCCCGCCGCTACGGATGGCAACTCGCAGTCGGCGAGGAAGATATCAACTGCCCGCTGGCCCTGACCGCCTTCGGGTTCAAGGAAGAACTCGAGCTTTACGACTGCGGGGCCATGTGCGCCGGCATGTTTACCGAAACCAAACAGGCGGGGGCGCGGACAGAGGCGCAGGTGCCCAAATTTTCCTTCAAAGAATACAAATATATTCTGGCGGCGCCGGTCTCGCGGGCCGATTTTGTCCCCCATGTCTATCTTGTCTACGGCAATTCCGCCCAGATCATGCGGCTGGTAGCGGCCGCCCTTTACAAAAAAGGCGGTTACCTGACCAGTAAGTTCTCGGCCCGGCTGGATTGCGCTGATATCTGTATCGAGACGATGAAATCCCGCGATCCCCAGGTCATCCTCCCCTGCTACGGTGACCGCGTTTTCGGGCAGACCGGCGACGATGAAATGGCCATATCCCTGCCGGTCGGTATCGAGGAGGATCTTATCAGGGGACTCGAGGGTACCCACCGCGGCGGTATCCGCTACCCGGTTCCGGCCTATCTGCAGCACACACCCGAATACCCGGAGCACTACTACCAGATGCATGATGCATGGAAAGAAAAGGATAAAGACAAAAAATAACATGCCCGACAAATACTCACACCGCGAACGAATTGAGATGACCATGGGCGGCGAAATTCCCGATCGCCCGGCTATATCGGTCTGGAGACATTTTTATCACCGCGAATCATCCGCCGAGATGCTGGCCGGGGCGATGCTTGCCTTTCAGGAAAAATTCGACTGGGACTTCATGAAAATCAACCCGCGCGCCAGTTTCCATGTCGAGGATTGGGGCAACCGACTGCGCTGGTCCACCGACGAGTTCCGGAAACATGAAAAACTCGAATTTGCCGTCAAAGATATAAACGACTGGGACCGGATCGCACCGCTGTCGATGCAAAAACCGGTGTTGGCCGAACATCTGAAAGCGATCTCGATGATCAAAAAGAAGTCCGATCCCGAACTGCCGCTCCTGATGACTATATTCAATCCGCTCGGTATTGCCCGCTATCTGACCGGAAGCACCGATACCCTGAAAGAGCATATCGACCGCGACCCGAAACGTATCATCGATGCGCTCGAAAATATCACCGTCACCTA
>Ga0164318_10004551_pt1 | contig 13341 bp, 10 predicted proteins | sample GuaBasSedimGuay9_FD_113734 | JGI IMG/M metagenome (GOLD analysis project Ga0164318, IMG submission 113734) | Subseafloor sediment microbial communities from Guaymas Basin, Gulf of California, Mexico - Guay9, Core 4571-4, 0-3 cm | ecosystem: Environmental > Aquatic > Marine > Hydrothermal vents...
TTAATGGAGTAATTATTTCGACTAAAAATTTAAATAGAACTATAATTAAAAAGGATAAGTATTATTTTGAAGCAGGAATCTCTATTGATATTTTGACTGAAATTGCTATTGAGAATTCGTTGTCTGGGCTGGAATTTGCCGGTGGATTGCCTGGTTCGCTTGGTGGGGCTATTTTTATGAATGCCAGATGTTATGGTGGACAATTTAGTGATATAGTTAAAAATGTAGATGTTCTCGATTTAGGAAATTTCAATATTTTGAATTTGAATAATATTAATTGTGAATTTGGATATAAAAATTCTATTTTTCAATATAAACAATATTTGATTTTAGGAGCTGAGTTGTTTTTAAAAAGCGGTGATAAATATAAGATACAACAAATTACAATGAAAAATTATTATGATAGAGTTAATAAAGGTCAGTTTGAATATCCTAATTCAGGTTGTGTTTTTAAGAACAATTATGATTATGGTATTCCTACTGGAAAATTGATTGAAGAATTAAATCTTAAAGGATTTAGAAAAAATGATATAATGATTTATCCCAAACATGGTAATTTTTTTATTAATTTAGGAAATGGTAAGGCAGAAGATGTTCTCTGGTTGATAAATTTTGTTAAAGAAAAAATAAAAAATGAGTATGGCATTGAAGTGGAGGAAGAAGTAATTTATGTGCCGTATTGATCTTAAAAAAATAGAAGATATTATATATGAAAATATATTAAGAGTGCATTTTGATATAGATGATTCTTATAGGAAATTAATACGTGAATTAAAGGAAAGAGAAACATTTGCAGGTGCTAAAAAATTTTTTGATTTAATGTTAGAAAATGCTAATATTGCATCTTCTGAAAAACTACCATTATGTCAGGATACAGGAGTGGCTGTGTTTTTTGTTGAAATAGGTGAGATTGATATGCGAATTACTGATATTAAAAATATATTATATAAGGCAACAAAAAGAGCATATAAGGATGGTTATCTTAGAAAATCTATTGTTAATGATCCTTTGAAAAGGATTAATACAGGGGATAATTTACCACCTATTATTCATTTTTTACCTTCAGAAAATGATAGATTGAAGATTAGTTATTGTGCAAAGGGGGGTGGTGCAGAAAATAAGGCAGCAGTGAAGATGTTTAATCCGACTGCTGGAAAAGATGAAATAATTAATTTTGTGATTGATGTTGTGCAAAAAGCAGGACCTGATGCCTGTCCTCCTTTTTTTGTTGGCATTGGCATTGGTGGTAATTTTGAATATGCAGCTATGTTAGCAAAGAAAGCCTTACTCAGGGATATTGGTTCTAAAAATCCTGATCCTTATTACGATGAATTGGAAAATATTATCAAGAATAGAATAAATAATTTGAAAATCGGCCCGATGGGGTTGGGCGGAGATGTCACTGCTTTTGATGTTTATATTGAAAAATATCCTTGCCATATAGCTCAGCTACCTGTTGCTGTTAATCTTAATTGCCATTCGCATAGACATTTTACTGTTAAATTTTAATTTATAAGCAAAAAAGTATAAGCAACAAAAAGGGGAGAGCATGTCCAGATATATTCTTATTTTACTTTTAACGTTTATATTTTATTGTTCTAATTCTGAAGACGAAAGCAATATTTTTTTGAATAATTTTTATTTTTCAGAGTGTAAAGGTAATAATTCACTTAAAAAAAATAGTCAAAATGGTCAAAATTTTGAAATAAAATTTTTTAATGATACTTTGCATATTAAACATATCGATGCTATTTTTAATTGTTGTGTGGATTCAATAAATTTACAGTATGATTTATCGATTGGAAGCAATATTAATTTATTAAATATTTATGAAATAGAATATGCTAATAATCCCTGTAAATGTAATTGTCCAATAGATTTAGATATTAAATTTGTTTATTTAAATGTAAAAGCTACAATAATAAATTTTTTTGTTAAGTATTATAATTCTGAAGATTCCATTTTGATATATTCAGATACACTTAATTTTTGAATATTTTTAATTAGATGAGTGCGGTTCACAAATTCAATAAAGATACAATATATCATAGTAAATATGCTTTAATAATGAGCTATAATAGAATCTTTTATTATTGATTATGATTGAGATAGTTTAAAATTTTCTATATCACCAGCAGTGATGAAGAACCTATAATTTATGTCATAAATCTATTTATCATATTATTAGAAGTTTAGAATTTTTTATTATAAAAGGATGAATATTTGTTTTTTCCCTATTTAGCAACTATAACATTTTTATCACACTATTAACTTCAAATATTTTTAAAATAAAAGATTATTATAGATAAACTTTATTTATTAGAATTAGTTTTTTCTTTTGAGATTTGCCATTTATAAGGAACTTTTTTGATATTTACCTTATTACCTTTGATTACAGCAGCAGATTGTACTGTAATTTCAATCTTTCTATCGCTTTGTTTAGCATCCGGAATTTTCTTTATTATATGATTAATTGCTTCATCATATTTGCTATCATTTGATAATAATTCACCCAATCTTCCTGTAAAAGGTCCAGAAATTATAGATTCGTCGTTATTAACAATTAAGTAAAGTAAAGATTTGTCCTGGATTTTTACAATTGTATCAAAAGATAATTGATTATTAGTCTTGAGTATCTCCCACTTGTTTAAGTCTTCATTAAAAATATAGGCACTTCCATTAACTTTTTTTATTTTTATAGTATCATTAGCAAATATTAAACTTATAGTACTTATTGTTAGTAATACTATTATTATAATTTTTTTCATTGTACCACTCCTTGCTTGTTTAATTATAATATATTAATTAATTTGAAATTGTCAAGTCATTGTTCATTTTTAAGATAAATTTTTTTAATATTCTATTTAAATAGAATACACTGAAGATGATGCTGGCTGAAACCAAAAAACCTGTAATTACTATTAATACGAACATAATTCACTCCTTTTTTTCATAGAATAATACTGCATTTAATATGCCAACTTTATAATATTTTGTATATCAATCAATTAAAGATTTGGGATGCATTTTTATATTAAAAAATGAGTTTTTTTTAGCACATATTAATTAGAATATATTAATATATAGAGTTTCCAAATATATCTATGGCTACTATAGCTGGAAAATTTTTAACATAAATTTTAGCTAAAGCTTCTGTGCCTAATTCCGGGTAATCGATTATAGTGTAATCGGTTATTTTATTTGACAATAAAGCTGCCAATCCGCCATAAGTTATTAGATATATAGCTTTATATTGTTGAAAATATTTTATTAATGATGGATCGCGTTTGCCTTTCCCGATGAATCCTTTTATACCATTTTCTAATAATGGTAGGACAAATTTATCCATTCTGGAAGATGTAGTAGGCCCTGCTGAACCTATTTTTTTAGATGGTGGAGCAGGGGAAGGTCCCATATAAAAAATTAATTGGTTCTTTAAGATCTCTTTTAATGCTTTATGTGTCTTTAATGACTCAATTATTTTTTTATGTGCCTGATCTCTGGCAACTAATATCTCACCCTTTAAATTAATATGAGTGCCAGCCTTTAATGTATTCAATATTTTCTCTTCGATTGGTATTTTTATTTCATTCATAATTTTAATAAATTATTTTTTTCTTTATTTGTCAAGATATTTTCTGTATTATTTCTTTTTTGAAGCTCAGGGGGAGAAAAAATAGTTGATTATTTAAAATATATTTGTAAGATATATATAAGAAGGAGGAAATGGCTATGAAAAAATTTATATTTATATTATTTTTGTTTGTAAGTACTTATGCTAATGATGGTTATATTTCTATAAAAAAAGCTTTTGTTTTGGAGAAACCCAATTTATTTGCTAAAAAAGTTGCAGAATTGGATTATGGCGAAAAAGTTACATTGTTAGAGAAAAAAGGTGCATATTACAAAATTAAGTTTGGGCATATACAAGGGTGGTTACATAAATCATCTTTTACTTCTAATAAGATTGTTATTTTAGGGAAGACAAAAAAGCAGGCGTCAGCATCTGAAATTACAGCAGCAACAAAGGGATTTAATGAAATAGTTGAAAAAAATTACAAATTAGAACATAAGGAGTTGCGATTTGATCTACTTGATATTGGGGAAAAATTGGCTAAAATTGATAATTTTATTGAAACTGGTATTGTATTTAGAAAAAACGGAAAATTATGTGAATTTAAGAAGGTAGGTCAAAAATGAGGAATTATATTTTTATAATGTTGTTATTTTTCTTATTTACATGTATTAGTACAGATAAGTTAAAGAAGATAGCAGAAAATGATAATTTAAAAAAAACAGTAAATGTTGTTAAAAAAAGTTATGATGCAGTTAGAGATTTTACACCAGAAGAGGAATATTATATTGGTCGTTCAGCTGCAGCATATATAATTACCAAGTATGGCTTATATACTGATAAACAAGTAACACAATATGTTAATATGGTTGGCACTTCTCTTGTTTTAGAATCACCAAGACCTTATTTGTATAATGGATATTACTTTTTAGTATTAAATGATGAAAAAAATATTAATGCTTATGCAACCCCTGGAGGTCATATTTTTATAACAAAAGCATTATTGAAATTATGTGATAATGAGGATGAATTAGCGGCTGTATTGGCACATGAGATAGCACATATTTGCAATAAAGATGCAATAAACTCAATTTCTAAAACGAAAAAAATAGAGGCTATAAAAAGTATTGTGGATTTTACTATGGAAAAAGTTACAAAAGACAAAGAAAAATTTGCAAAACTTACTAATATTTTTAATGATATTTCTGGTATAGTAACAAAAGCCATTTTAAATGGATATAGTAGAAAGCAGGAAGATAAAGCGGATAAATTGGGAATTAGAATTGTAAATAATGCAGGATATTCTCCTTTAGCTTTTGTTAATATTATAAAAAAATTACCGAACAATTTGAAAGGTCATTATAAAGCACATAGAAATAAGAAAGATAGAATTCGTATTATAAATTCTGAATTGAAGAAGTTGTCAGATGTGAATAAAGATATTTTGGATTTTAGAAAGAAGAGATTTAAAAAAAATATAAAGTTATAGTTTTTTCATAGTAAAAATTTTTAATATTTATTTTGGCAATTAGATTTTTTATAAACTTTCTTGACATATATTTGTATTTTTTTTAAATATTAATTTGTATTTAAACTGAAAGGAGTTTTATATGAGCAATAAAAAATATGATCTTGTTGTTTTAGGTAGTGGGCCTGGGGGATATGTTGCTGCTATTAGAGGAGCTCAAGTTGGATTAAAAACAGCAATTATTGAAAAAGATAGTGTAGGTGGGGTATGTTTGAACATAGGTTGTATCCCTACAAAAACGATAATCAATTATATTGATACTTATAATAAGATAAAAAAAAGTAAAAAGTTTGGTATTTTTACAGAAGTACCTGAGATAAATTTTGCTAAAATTATTGATAAAAGTAGATCTGTAGCGAATAGATTATCAAAAGGAGTGGAGTTTTTACTTAAGAAAAATAATGTAGATATAATAAGAGGAACAGGTTTTTTAGAAGAGAATACTCATATAAAAGTAAGAAATGGAGTGGATGAACAAATTATAGAATTTGATAATTTAATTTTAGCAACAGGTTCTTCTCCTAAAAGCATTCCTAATATAGCTTTTGATGGTAAATTTATTCTTTCAAGTAATGATGCTTTACTTTTGAAAGAATTGCCAGAGCATATTGTAATAATTGGTGGAGGAGTTATTGGCATTGAATTTGCTTATATTTGGGCATCGGTAGGGGTTAAAGTTTCTATTATTGAAATGATGGAGCATATATTACCAGCAGAAGATGAAGAGATGGCAGAATTTTTAGCCAAAGAATTAAAGAAGATGGGAGTTAAAATTTATACTTCCCATATAGTCAATGATGTTAGTATAAATAATGGAAAAGTTACTTTATCTATTAAAAAAATAGAGGGAGATATTTTTGAGATAGTTACAGATAAAGTTTTGCTTTCGATAGGTCGAAAGCCTAATTTAGAATGTATTGATTATGAGAAAATTGGAATTCAGGTGGAAAATGGATTCGTAGTGGTGGATAGTAATTATCAAACAACTGTAAGTAATATTTTTGCGATTGGAGATATTATTAATACACCTCAGCTTGCTCATGTTGCATCTTTTGAAGGAATAAGAGTTGTTGAATTCCTTAAAGGTCATCAATTTTCAGATAAAAAAGTAGTACCAGCTTGTGTATATTCATCACCACAATATGCAAGTGTTAGTGTAAAAGATTTAGATATTCAGCCAGAAAAAATAAAAACAGTAAAATTTCCGTATCAAGCTATTGGAAAAGCTATTGCAATTGATGATTATAGCGGTTTTGTGAAGCTGAGTTATGATGCTATTACAAAGAAGATTGTCTCGGCGAAGATTATTGGTCCAGAAGCAACAGAATTGATTGGATATTTTGTTATTGCTATTGATAATCAATTAACAATAGATAAGATAGGAGAATCTATTTTTGCTCATCCTACTTTATCTGAGATTATCAAAGAAACAGCAGAATTATCAATAGGTTTTCCAATCCATATTCCAAAGGGATGATAAGATTTTTATTGTTTTTTTTTATCCCGGTTTCTTTATTTGCTCGTTTAGTTTTAAATGAAGTTTATTGTAATGTAGCGGGTTCAGATAGAACATATTCTTATTTAGAATTTATTGAGTTTTTCAATAATGGAAATGATACTATTGATATTTTGAATTACAGGGTTACAGATTTAGCTGACACCAATGATATTATAAAGTTATTCCCTGGTAGAACAAATAGTATGGTTTTACCGGGGCATTATGCTTTATTATTAGATCCAGATTATCCAATGGAAGAAAATCCTTTATCTATTCCTGATAGTGTTGTCATTATAACCATAGCGAATGATAAAACGATTGGAAATACTTTAAAATCTGAGAATGATTGTGTTTTTTTGTATTTAAGAAATGAATTGATCGAACAATTTTGTTGGGATTTTGATCCCGGTGATGGTTTAAGCTGGGAAAAAATTAATCCATATAATAATAATTTTGTTAATGATAATTGGGGTATTTGTAAAGATATAAATGGATGTACTCCCGGTAGAGTTAATAGTATTTATAGTATTAGCAGGGAAAGTAGTTCTATATTTAATGTTGAAAATGATATTATTGTATATAAAGAAAATAAAAATTTGGATATAGAGGTGAGTTCAATAGATGATAAAGGAATTATTCGATATGCTGTTTTTGACATACAGGGGAATTTGAAGGGCTGGATTAATTCGGGTGCTGATGTTTATAATTATTATCATATAATATGGGATGGCAAAATAAATAATAAAAAATTAGATAATGGTTTATATCTTTTTCATATAGAGATAATGTTTTTAAATAAAAAATACTTGATAAAGAAGGATATATGTGTTACTATTATAAATTAAAAAAAGAAGGGTAAAAAATGATAAAAAAAATAGTAATTTTTTTAGTAGTATTTTATAATTTGGCATTATGTGATTATTTATTGATAAATATGGATTTAAAACAAAAGGATCATTTACGTGCTTATGGTGTTGTTTATTGGTCTTTACAGCAAGGTTTTAAAGTTAGGTGGTTATTGAATTATAGAGGTGGTTCATTTTTATGTCCTGATAATGAATCTATTGCCAATAGATGTTATGAATTGGGAGTAAGTTTTGAAAAGATTTCAGGGAGTGATTATTCAAAGATATTGGCAACAATTGAGCAAAATAATATGGATGTTATGGAGCTTGAGAAGGCACCAAGAATTGCAGTTTATACTCCTCCGAATAGTCAGCCATGGGATGATGCTGTAACATTAGTGTTGGATTATATAAAGATAAAATATGATAAGATATTTGATGAAGAGGTATTGAACGGTGTTTTAGAAAATTATGATTGGTTACATTTGCATCATGAGGATTTTACAGGTCAATATGGGAAATTTTGGGCTACTTATGGAAGAGAACCGTGGTATATAAATCAGCAGTTAGAATCGGAAAAGCTTGCCCATAGTTTGGGGTTTAAGAAGGTTTCTAAATTGAAACTTGCAGTTGTTGAAGAGATTAGGCGTTTTGTTTTAAACGGTGGTTTTTTATTTGCGATGTGTTCTGCAACAGAGACTTTTGATGTCGCTCTTGCTGCTCGTAATACGGATATTTGTGATACACCATTTGATCATGATCCTATTGATCCTAATTATAAGGCAAAATTAAAATTTGATCAGTGTTTCGCTTTTTATAATTTTTCAATTTATACCAATCCGTATGTTTATAAACATTCATCTATTGATACAACACCTGATAGAGGGATAGGGTTAAAAGGCCCAGAAGCTGATGCTTTTAAATTATTTGATTTTTCTGCAAAATTTGATCCAATACCGACAATGTTAACTCAAGATCATACAAGTATTATAAAAGGATTTATGGGACAAACAACTGCTTTTTATGAAGAATTTATTAAACCTTATGTAGTTATATTGGGAAAACAGGAAGGGACAAATATTGTAAAATATATTTATGGAAATATTGGTAAAGGTTTTTTTGCATTTTTAGGCGGACATGATCCTGAGGATTATAGACATTTTGTAGGAGATCCTCCAACAGATTTATCTTTATATAAAAACTCTCCTGGTTATAGATTAATTTTAAATAATATTTTATTTCCAGCTGCAAAAAAGAAAAAATTAAAAACATAATTTTTTTAAAATAAGGTCGGATAAGATGAAGAAATTGGTGTTTAGTTTATTAATTTTTTTAATTAACTTTTCTTATGGTGATGAGGTAAATATTATTCCAAAGCCAGTGCATATAGATTATCTTTCTAATGAATTTTTTGCTGCAGATACTATTAATATTGCATTTGATTCTTTGCAATGCAGTTTTTGGAATAGTGATTTATATAATATCATAAATGATTTTATAGAAAAGCTGGATTCTATTTTGGATCTTGTTATAGTTGTGAATTATAACAAAGCAGGTAAAACTATTAAAGTAATGGGGAATGATATTGATATAGATTTAAAATCTGAGGGATATTTACTCACTGTTACTGAAGATACTATTTTTATTAAAGCAGATAGTGTACCAGGTGTGTTTTATGGATTTATGACTTTTTATCAACTTATAGATTGGGGAAAACCTTATATTAAGTTGCAATGTATGAACATAGAAGATTACCCAAATTTTTTATGGAGAGGTATGCATTTTGATGTTTCAAGGCATTTTTTTTCAATAGATTTTATTAAAAAATATATTGATATGATGGCATTATATAAATTGAATAAATTTCATTGGCATTTAACAGATGACCATGGGTGGAGAATTGAGATAAAAAGATATCCCAAATTAACTGAAATTGGTTCGTATAGAATTGAGCATGACACTTTATACGGTGGTTTTTATTCTCAAAATGAAATAAAAGAGGTAATAGAATATGCAAAGAGAAAATGTATAGAGGTTATTCCTGAAATTGAGATGCCAGGCCATTCTCTTGCCGCACTTGCATCATATCCGCAATATTCCTGTACAGGTGGTCCTTTTAGTGTACCTACTACCTGGGGGATATTCAAAGATGTATATTGTGCTGGTAATGATAGTACATTTATGTTCCTGGAAAATATTTTAAGTGAGGTTATGGAGTTATTTCCATCAAAGTATATTCATATTGGTGGTGATGAAGTGCCAAAAGATAGATGGCATTATTGTCCGAAGTGTCAACAGAGGATAAAAGATGAAAATCTGGCAGATGAGCATGAACTTCAGAGTTATTTTATAAAAAGAATTGAAAATTTTGTTAATTCAAAAGGGAAATATATTATTGGATGGGATGAAATTCTGGAGGGAGGTCTTGCGGATAATGCTATTGTGCAATCATGGAGAGGTATTAACGGTGGTATTGAAGCAGCAAATAATAACCATTATGTAATAATGTCTCCCATTAATTATTTATATTTTAATATGGAAGAAAATGATAATTCTTTGCAACATATTTATAATTTTAATCCAGTACCTCCTGAACTTCCAATTGATAAAGTAAAATATATATTAGGTGGTGAAGCGTGTTTGTGGACTGAATATGTTGCATCGAATCAGAAAGCAGAATATCAATTGTTTCCACGATTGTTGGCTTTGAGTGAAATTTTATGGACACCTGAAGAAAGTAAAGATTATAATGATTTTTACAATAGAGTGTTATATCATTTTAATTATCTGTCTTATAATGATATTTATTTTAGACTTTTTTCTGTCCCTCTTTTTTCTAATGAAAATGGATGTTTTTTGGATAAATTTGAATTTATAAATGCTTCAGAAAATTCTGGTTTATATAAAGCCTATGGGTATAGACCTGGTTCAAATGCCTTGTTATGGGAATCTAATACTAATTCTGATTATACTATGCTTTATTGGGATGTGCGAAATTATTTTTTCTGGAACACAATATTAGAAAATTTGGAGTTATCCTTTTATATTAAAGTTAACAAGCCTGTTGATACTTTGTTTATAGGTTTTGTTGATAGTGATAACAAAAGATTTTTTACATCTTTGGATTTTTCAGATTTTTCTTCTATTAATAAATGGCAATCATATTTATTAAAGCTTGAAAATTGGAACATTAAAGATGGATTTGATTTTTCTAATATTGATAAATTGGCATTTTGGTATAATAATAAAAATAAAAATATTCGAATATATTTATCCGATATTTGGTTTGGCAAACCTGATAAATACCCTAAGGCTATCTCTCCGTTGGTATTTTTTACGGGATTTGATTATGGTTTTGGTTTCAAGACAGGTTTTTTTAATTCACATTTTTCTTCTGGCATTCAAAATATCCCAGGAGAGAATGGAAGAAAAGCTATTGTATGGATCTATAAAAATTCAAATAGACAAAGCAGTGTTTTATGGAAATTTGTTGAGAATGCAGATTTATCAGAGATTTTTAGGAGAGATACTCTTTTTTTAGATATTAAGTCAAAAAAAAGCTATGAATCTATTAAGGTAATTTTTGTTGATAATGAGGGCAAGAAAGCAAGTTATTTGATTGATAAAAAAGCGTTTGATGGAATATGGCATTCGATTTCTATTCCTTTAAATTCTTTTTATTTTGATGAAGGATTTGATATAGCTAATGTTCAATTATTTAAAATCCATAATGAAAGCACAATTGAGAATGATTCTGTTTGGATAACCAATTGCTGGATAGGGCATCCACCTTCTTATATTGTTCAAACTGGAATTAAAGAAAGTGCAGTTAACCAAAATTTTGAGATTTTCAAAAATTATCCTAATCCTTTTAATAATAGTACTACAATAATATTTAATTCAAATAATAATACCTACGGAGTATTATCTATTTATAATATTTTAGGACAAATGGTTTACAATAAAAAAATAAAGGTTCAGAATGGAATAAATAAAATAAAGGTTAATTTAGCTAATAACCCATCGGGAATATATTTTTATAAATTAGATATAGGAGATTTAAGTAAAATAAAAAAAATGATATTGTTAAAATAATTTGTTTTTAATTACATACAATTTTACTGTTTTTATTTTTTTATTGACTTTTTAATTTTATGAGTATTAATTAACAATTATGGATAAAGATATTTATATAAAAAGATTATCAAAAGAATATGAAGAACGAATAAGAAGGATTCCTTTTTTAAATATAGATGCTTTTATTATCCCATCTCCTTATATTGCGGGCCATAATATGGAAAAGGATTATGAACACAGTTATTTATGGGAAGAGGAAGGAGAGATATTAGGTTATATATTGACATATTCTAATACTGATAAGACTTTTTTTCATATTTATAAACAGGTTACCAGCCCTTTTGGTAGGGGTAAAGGTATAGGGTCAGCATTTTTAGAAAAACTTGTTAATGAAGTATCTGAAGATGCTATAATTTACTTATATGTATGGGAAAAAAGAATTGATTCATTAATGTTTTTTGAGAATAAAGGATTTAGATTAATAGATTCTATTGTATATAGGAATTTAGTTTTTCATCATTTACAAAATAGTGCTGGCAATATAAAAAAGCAGATAAATATACATAAATCTAAATTAAAAACTCAGCTTGAAGAGATTGGCAAAATGCGTCATGATGCAAAAAAAATTTTAAAACTATTAATTGATAAGGTAAATTTGCTATCAATTGATAATACTCCAAAGGTTATTGAAGATATCAATAGAGAAACAACAGCCTTGATTAATATTTTAAATACTTATGAGGATAAAATAGAATTGTATAAAAGAGAAGTTAATTTAAGGAATTTGATTACAGAGAGAATAATACCATATATAGAAGTATCTGGGGTTAATTGTAAAGTTATTTTTACTGTAGAAACTCCTGTGCCACCTGTAATTGCCCACTATATTGATGTTGGCCGGGCATTGATAAATATTATTTCTAATTCATTAGATGCAATAAAAGAAGCAGGACGTGATATTGGAGTTATTGAAATAACATTGAGAGGAGCAGAAGAATTTGTATATCTTGATATTAAGGACAATGGTATTGGTATTCCCAAAGAAAAATTAAGATTGGATAAAAATGGGATACCTTTATTTGTAGGAAGAACTACTAAAAAATCTAAGAAAGGAACAGGTACCGGTACTGTTCAGGTTTTTGAAACTTTTGGTAAAAAAAATATAGTATTTTCCAGTAAATATAAACAATATACTAAAGTTACTATAAGATTTCCGAAAAAAATTATAAAAACAGAGGATAATAAATTTGAATATCAAATGTTTGAGTTTAGGGAATCTAATTTAAGGATGCCGGAGATTAGTGATAAATCTGATTATGTTTCAATTTCTACATATATCTGGGAATTACGTAAAATGGAAGTATTTTTGTATGATCTTTTATTTCAGTTTAGTGAATATAATAACATAAGGAATATTTATCGGCAAATTTTAGCAGTACGATATGGTGATATTAAATTGTCTGAGTTTGAAAAAGAGATTTTTAATTATAGAATAGATAATCTTAAAATTCCTAAATGGGTTATAGAAGTATTAGAAAAAATTTTGATTTATGAAAAAAAATTATATGACAGTATAACAATTACCGATAGAATTAGAGGAGTATTATTGAAAAGTTATGGGCAGGCATTGGGGCGCACTATAATTTTTACAATTGATCCAGAAAGTGGTAATTTTTATGCTACGGATAGAAAGCTCGCAGAACATCTTGATTTTGCCCCTTACCTTGGTAAAAGTACAGATGAGTTAATTAGAGGAGAATTTAAAGGAGATATAAACAATTTAAAAAGCCCTCTTTATCTGGGGGTATGGACAATTAAA
>Ga0164318_10004552_pt1 | contig 13341 bp, 14 predicted proteins | sample GuaBasSedimGuay9_FD_113734 | JGI IMG/M metagenome (GOLD analysis project Ga0164318, IMG submission 113734) | Subseafloor sediment microbial communities from Guaymas Basin, Gulf of California, Mexico - Guay9, Core 4571-4, 0-3 cm | ecosystem: Environmental > Aquatic > Marine > Hydrothermal vents...
AATTGAGAAAAGAAGAAATGAAAATTAAAGCAAGAATTGGCGAGTTGGAAAAAGAGTTGAGCATTAAATCAGCTTCATTAAAAGAGATTAATAAAAAGTACGCTAATGCTTTGGCTGTTTCAAATGATTTGAAGAAATATCAAGATGAACTTAAGGCACTTAAACAAGAAGTTTTGGACTTGTCTTTGAAAAAGAAAAAATTAAATGATGAAATTTCTAAAAAAGAAGAGCGTGTTGCTTCTGGTTCTAAATTGTTGGAGAAATTGAAAAGTGATGTTGAATTTTATAAAAAAAAGGTAAAGAATTACGCGAGTATTCTCTCTTCTATTGAGAGTGAGTTTAAGAAAATCAAAGAAAAGAAAAAAGAGTTAGATGATTTGCAGAACAAAATCAGTGGTTTGCGTGCTGAAAAGAACAGGATTGAAAAGATAATGCTGGTTTTCAAAGAAAAAGAAAGAGCTATTGCTGAAAAAGAACAAAAATTCATTGAGCAAGAGAAATTGCTAGCCAAGAAACAAGCTGAGATCAGCAGTTTGAACCAAGCAAAGAATGCTGCTTTAGCTGTAATTAATGAAAAAAAGAAAATTTTAGAACAGACAAGGAGTGCCTTGACAGCCAATAAGCGCGTTTTAGATAATATTCAAAAAAAGGAAAAGCTTGTTAAAGAAGCAGAGCATAAAGTTGCTTCTGCTGAGCATTTGTTAAAAACCAGGCTTGCAAGTCTGGAAAAGCGTGAAAAAAGGCTTAAAGAGAAAGAGGAAAAGATTGTTTCTTTGAAAAGTGATTTAGAAAAAGCAAAGTCTATTGTTGAAATGTTACGGCCTGAAATTATTGGTAAAGCTGAAGAGATTAAGTCTAGGATTTCTTTTTTGAAAAATGAGAGGAAAAAAGGTTTTACTGGTTTAAGATCTGAAAAATCTGAAATTTCTGCTATTAAGAAAGATGTTCTTAAGCTTATTAAAAAGGATGTCTCTGTTTTGAAAAACAAAGAAAAAGAAGTTGTTAAGCTTGTAGATGATGTTGAGAAAGAAAAACAGCTTCTTGATGCTAAGCAGGATTCTATTTTGAAAAAAATTCGTGAGCTTGAGCATGCAAAGGTTGTTTGTGATAGAAAAGAAAAAGCACTTAAGTTTAAAGAATCTTTTATTAAAAAACTTTCTAAAGAGCTTGATTTAAGAAAAAAGAAGCTTGAAAAAGAAAGTGCTCAGATTAAGCGTGCTCGTGATCTTAAAAAGGTTCTTCCAAAAATGGAAAAAAGATTTAGAGAACTGACTAGAGAACTTAGGAAGCTTGAAAAAAAGGTTAAAGAAAGACCTGTTGTAATTGAAAAGCCTGCAGTTAAAGAAGTTTTGCCTGAGATCAAACTGCCCTCTAAACCTTTTGTTGAAATGCCTCAGTCTGATATTCGTTCTATGATTAAGAATGCCCGTAACATTATTGATAGCGGAGATTTAGGCAGTGCTGACAGGCTTGTTTCTGAGATTGCTGTGCGTGTTAAAAAGGTTTCAGATCCTGTTGAACGTAAATTACTGGACTATGAGCTTAAAGATCTTAAAACCAGCATTAAACTTGCTTCTTTAGCTTGATATTATTTTTTCTTGTATTTTGAATCTTGTTTGCAAAAATTTTTCTGTTGTTTTAATGTTTGTTCTTATATGTTCTGTTATTTTAGGTACTTTTATTTTGCTTGGCTTGCATAATGCCATTAAGGGTATTAGGTTGTCTGCTGTGTGTTCATCTGTTCCTGCTTTGCTTTGAATAGTTTTAATTAGTTTGTTTGCGGCTGTTAGTCCTATTTGCTCTGCTGTCTTTCTAGGCTCTCCAAGTTCATCTGCACCTATTATTGTCGGATTTTTTTGGTCTATTTCATCTTCTTGTTTTGAAAAAACAGCCCATAGTGTTATTCCGCTTCCTGTTGATAGAGTTTCTTGGTATTCTGTTCTTATTTCTATTGGTTTCTCCAGTATTCTTAATGCTTGTTTTGCTGCTGTTGCCTGTCTTTCTGCTACTTGTCTTTCTATAAGATTTTTTGAAGCATGAGAAATTCCTTTTATTACAATAAGTTTACCTTGTTCTGTTAAATCAAAATTGTTCTTTTGAAGTTCTTTCCATAATGTTTCAAAGTTTTTGTTTTTGAATTTTGGCTGTATTTTCAATCGTATCTCCCCTCTGCCTTTAGGATAATAGCCTCTTTTAATTAGTTTCAAATCAATACTACTTACTCTATTGTATTGAGGTAAAAGCACGTTTTTGAAAAAGTCTGCTGGTATGCTCCATTTTGTGTCTGTGCCGCCCTTTATTGTAAGTGTGTGTGTTTTTGTTGAGAACATTGCTGGTAAAAGAATTGATTGCAGTAACAGTGTTGTGCTTCCTGCTGTGCCTATGTCTATTGTTTTATTTTGCGCTTTATACTTTTTTGGGATGAACATTAATTCTTTTGAGTTTAGTTGTGCATCTGTTTGTGCATTTGTTAGTTCTTGCAGTGCTTTTATGCTGGTGTAATGTTGTGGTCTTAATCCCGGGTTTGCTCTTTTTGCTCTTATGTTTGTTATCTTGAATGGCTTTCCTGTTAGTGTGCTTAATGCCAGAGCTGTTCTTAGTATTTGACCTCCTCCTTCTTTTCCATCCAGTATTATCATAGTTTTCTTAAAGAACTTTTTGTTTTTAATTCTTTTTCTTAAAGATATGGTTTTTCAAATTTTTTTTGATATATTTGTGTTAGAGCTTGTTTTATTTTTGGTTCTTTTTCTGCTCTTAGTTCAAGTTCTTTTTTTACTTTATCTTCTTTTATATCAAGCAATTCTGCTATTTCTTTTATTGTGAAACCTAAATCTTGAGCTTCATAGATTTGGCTAGGTAATCTGTAGGATTCTTTTGTGTTTGATTTCAATCTTTTGCTAATTACATAAAGCGGCAGTTTTAAAAAATAAGAAATATCTCTTATATTCAGTTCTGTTTCTGAAGCCCTTTTTATCAGTTCTTCTTGTTCTTTTCTCAATACAGTTCTTTGTCTTAGTTTGTAAGGTCTTGGTACTTCTGGCATTTTCCTCAAAATATATCCTATGATTTGCTCTGTTAAACCTGTTTCTTTTGATAATGCAGTAATTGTATACGTTTTTCCTGAATAACATAAGTCAAAGAATTTTGTTAGGGTTTCTAAAGTTTCTCTTATGCTCTTTTTGGAAGAATATTTGTATTCTAGTGCTTTTTGAAATGGAATATTTTGTTCTCTTTTTGCTGTTTGATGCAATATCATAAAGATCAATTCTTGTTTTATTTTTTTGTATCTCTTTTTTTCGTTTCGTTTTGATATTTTTGTTTCTTTCCATTTTTCATACAAGCATGATTCTCTTATGATTTGGCTTATTCTTTGATGCGTTATATTGAATCTTTTCGCGATTTCTCTTTGTGTTAGTCCTTGTTCTATTAATTCTTCAATTTGCTCTACTTTTTGTTGTTTTTTTTGCAATTTTCTCTTTCTTTTTTGGTTTACTTTCCATAGTCGTTTTAAATCGTGTTTTTTCAAGAATGAGCTTAACCATGTTGTGGATTTTCCAAAATGATTTGAGATTTCTTGAAGTGTTAATTGCTCAGGTCCTTCAATGATTTCAATTAGTCTTGACTTTATTTCTAATTCTTTTTCTTTTTGTTTTAGATTATACGTTTCCTTTAGTCCACTACTAAGTATCATTTGATATATTTGTTTTTGTGGTCTTCCCATTTTTTGAGCTATTTCTTTCGGCGTTAAGCCGTTTTCTATTAGTTCTTGGAGTTTCTTCTTAGGTTGTTCTCTTTGTATTTGATGATATATGTTTCTTAGGTTGTATTTGCCTAGTAAATTACTTACTTCGTAAACTGAAATGCCTAGAGTTGCTGCTATTTCTTTTTGTTTTAGTTTTTTTTCTATAATTAGGTTTTCTAATTGTTTTTTTAGGGGGTCTTCTTTTGCTTCTTCAGTTTTTTTTTGAAGCAGTCTTTCTTCTATTGGTTTTTCAGGCTCTTCACTCATGCTTTTTTAAGAATTCATTATATTTATAAATTTTTCTACTTTCAGGTAGTATTCAAAAAGTTTTTTATATTGTTTGGGTTATTAAGTGTTTATGTTGCTTGTCGCAGGCATTGATCCTGGTACTACTGTTGGTTGGGCTCTTCTTGACTTAGAAGGTAATCTTGTTGTTTCTGGTTTTCAAAAAGCTTTTTCTCTTGATTCTCTTGTTGCTAAGCTTCATGGCTTTGGTCATATTATTCTTGTTGGTTGTGACAAAGCAAAGGTTCCTTCTTTTGTTTATGGTTTTGCAACAAAGGTTGGTGCTAAAATTTTTTCCCCAAGACATGATTTGTCTGTTAGTGAGAAGCGAGCTGTCACAAAGAGATACAATGTTAAAAACCCTCATGAGCTAGATGCCTTGGCTAGTGCTTTGTTTGCTTTAAAAAATATTTTGCCTTTGACAAAAAAGGTTTTTTCTGCTCTTGAAAAACGTGATAAGCTTGTTTTGTTTGATAAAGTGTTTGATATTGTGTTTTCTGAAGAGGTTAGTATTCAGACTGCCTTGTTGATTGCTGAACCTGAAGTTGTTGAAAAGTCTGCTTCTTCTTCTTTTGAAAAAGGTGTAAAAGAAAAAGATGTTTTGCAGCTTTATCATGCTTTAAGGAGGTCTAGAAAAGAGCTTGGTTCTCTGCGTTCAAAAAATAAAAAATTGACTGAAAAATTGTCTGCACTTGCTCGGGATTTTGCTTTGCTTAAAGCCAGATCTGCTAGGCTTGTTAAGCCTAAGCCTGCTGTTGTTATTGCTGGTGAAAAAGAAGCTCGTATTAGGGTCCTTTCTTCTAAACTTGATAAACTTGAAATTGAGGTTTCTAAATTAAGGACTTTAGTCAGTTCTTTGGAATCTTTTCTTTTGAGATCTGATGTTTTTGCTGTCAAACATCTTAAGAATTTTAGCTTCATTGATGTTGGCAGGTTTTCTTGGAAAGATGGTGATGTTGTTTTTGTTGATGATCCTAATGAGTTCAGTGATAAAGCAGTTAGTATTTTGAGAAATAAAGGCGTTGCTGTTGTTTTGTTTTCTAAAAAGCCCAGTCAAAAGGTTAAGTCAAGGCTTCCTTTTATTTTTATTTCTGGTGAAGGTTTGGTTGTTGAGTGTTTTGATTCTGTTGTGGTTGTTGATAAAAACAAGTTTGATAGGACTGTTTCTTCTTCTACATTTTTAGAAAAGCTTGTTAATGAGTATAAGAAAGAGCGTTCAGGTTAGTTCTTCTATTTTTATTTTTTCTTTTTTGCCTGTTCTAATGTTTTTTGCTGTTATTTGCGCGTTTATGTGTGTTATTTGGTACTTTTCCCCTTTGTGTTCTATTGTGTCGCCTTTTCTATAAGGTATTTGTTTAAATAGAACTGTTACTCTGTATAACAGTTTGCTTGTGGTTCTTTCTTGTGTGTGGAGTTTTTTGCTTGTTTTTAGTATTCCATTAAAGCTTTGTTTTATTTTTTTGCCTAAGTTTTGCAGATAGTGTTGATCTGAAATGTATAAGTCAATTCCGTTCTTTGTTTTTTTTATTTTTGCTATTCTTGCTTTTTTGTCTTTTTTTATTTTTTTTTCTACCCAGTGCATCAATTCCTTAGTATGATTTCTTAGTTGTAGTATTCCTTCAAAATAGTTAGGTGGTTTTTCTTTCATATTCTTTAGTTAAAATAGCAACTTTTTTAAGCTGGTTGTCTTATTTTGTTAGTTTATGGGTTTTAAAAGGTTTTGGAAGAAACTTTGGCATTTTATTTGGAATGACAATAGTATTTGGAGTTGGCTTGTTAATTTTGTTCTGGCTTTTGTTATTATTAAGTTTATTGTTTATCCTGGTCTTGGTTTTTTGCTTGGCACTCATGCTCCTATTGTTGCTGTTGTTTCTGGCAGTATGGAGCATGACGGTTCTCTTGACAGATGGTGGTCTGAGAAGACTTGCTGTGATAGTGCGTGCTCTGTTAGGGCTGAGCAGTTTAACTTTTATAAGAAACTCAATATTTCTTTTGAACAATTCAAAAACTTTTCTTTTAAGAATGGGTTTAATAAGGGCGATATTATGTTTTTGATAAGCCCTAAAAAGGTTAAAATTGGTGATGTTATTGTTTATTCAGCAGGCATTAAGCATGATCCTATTATTCATAGGGTTGTTGATATTAAAGTTAAGAATGGTAAGCGTTTTTTCACTACTAAGGGTGATCATAATTGCGGTATTGCTGATTTTGAACATAATATTAATGAGAATAAGGTTATTGGTAAGGCTGTTTTGCGTGTTCCTTGGCTTGGATGGGTTAAGATTGTTTTTGTTAACATTGTGAATTTTTTGGTTAATCTGGCGAGGTAAGTTAAAATGTTTTGTCCTAAATGTGGCGGCCTGTTAGTGCCTAAAAAAGAGAATGGCAAAACTGTTCTTGTTTGCAGTTGTGGTTACAAGAAAAAGGCTGAAGGCAGTGATGTTACTCTTAAGGAAGCTGGTAAAAAGTCTAAGCCTGTTGAGATTGTTGAAAAAGAAGAAAAAGTCAATGTAATTGTTGATGCTAAGTGTCCTAAGTGTGGTTATGGTAAAGCTGAGTATTGGGAGGTTCAGACTAGGGCTGCTGATGAGCCTCCTACGCGTTTTTTTAAGTGTTTGAAGTGTGGTCATACTTGGCGTGAGTATGGTTAATCTTGTTTTTTTATGACATAGAATATTTCATTTTTTTCTTTTATAATTTTATATGTGTAGCCGATTCTTTCCAGCATTTTCTCTATCCAGCCTCTTCTTGGGTGGTTCATTTTTTTTCCTGAGAGTGTTTTTGTTGGAAAGCTTGCTATGATGTATTTTGCTGGGATTGCTTTTATCAGTTGTTCGCTTGTTTTGTGTTTTTTTGTTAGTTCTATTGAGTCTATTACTTTGAACAAGAAACAGATATCTGATTCTGGTATTTTTTCTAGAAGTTTTTTGTTTGTTTTTATTTCTTGCAGGTTGATAGGAACTGCTTTTCCTTTTATGTTTTCTTTGTCAAAGTATTTTTGTATTGTTTTGCAGTCTTTTTTATTGAGCTCCACTGCAGTGTATTCTATGTTTTTGAGTTTCATGTAGGGTATTGAAAATGGGTTTAGACCGCATCCCAGATCTATTATTTTTTTTGGTTTGCCTGTTATTGAGAATATTTTTTTGTATATTGTTGGATATATGTCCAGTCTTTCTTTTGTTGATTTGTGCATTGTCAGTATTTCTTTGTAGTTTTTTTCTTGAAGCAGCTTGTTTATTTTTTTTGTTTTAAAGGCTCCATAAATTTTGTGCAGTGTTTTTCTGGTGCTTTTTATTATTTCTTTGTACTCTTTTGATTTTTCTGGTTTTTTGTGAGTTATCAGTGTTTTCAGGTTTTTTGAGTTGTGTTTTAGGAATTTTTTTATTTCTTCTTTTATGAAGTTTTCATCCATGTTTTGAAGTCCTTTTTTCTTTTTTATGTCTTTGACTAGCTTGTCTATTATGCTTAACGGAACCTTTTTGTTATTGATTGTAATGATTGTCATAATCTTCTGTTTCCCAGAAACGTTTTTAAAATTTTGTTTGTTTTTGCTTGTTTGTGGCAGGAAAAAGGTTCAAGGTTATAGTTAAGCCTAATGCTAGGCAGACTAGGATTCTTTCTGAAGAAAATAATGTTCTCAGGATAGCTGTTGCTGCTCCTCCTGAAAAAAACAAGGCTAATCTTGTTTTGGTTAAGTTTTTGTCTAAGAAGTTTGGCAGGGTTAGGCTTGTTTCTGGTTTTAATTCCAGGGTTAAGGTTTTTGAGTTGGTTTAGTTTTGGTTTTTTAGTTTTTGTTGCCAGTCTTTTTTTGTTATGATTTTTGTTAGTTGTGCTGGTGTGTATTTTGGTTTTTCTTCTTCATCTTTTGGCCAGTAATTATTTTTTATCCAGTTAATTTTTTGTTCCCATTCTTTGCCTTTTATTATTTTTGCTGTTTGCGATGGGCTAAACCCCATAATCATTAAACTATCTTTATACTCATTGCAAACCCATTCCAGCTTTTCTTCCCAACCCTTACCAAGAACAATTTGGCTATAATGATAACCATTAAAACCCATAGGCTTTAACAAATCTTCAAAATTCTCTCTAGCCCACTCCAACTTCTCCAACCAACCAGCATTAACAACAATTTGACTATAATGATAACCTTTAAAACCCATTGGTTCTAAAACAGTCTTAAAATTCTTCCTAGCCCAGTCCAACTTATCCTCCCAATCAGCATTACGAACAATTTGGCTATAATGAGAACCATTAAAACCCATAGGCTTTAACAAATCTTCAAAATTCTCTCTAGCCCACTCCAACTTCTCCAACCAACCAGCATTAACAACAATTTGACTATAATGATAACCAGTAAAACCCATAGGCTCCAAAACAGTCTTAAAATTCTTCCTAGCCCACTCTAGTTTTTCTTTCCAGTTTTTCCCGTGGATTATTTGTTGGATATGATATTTGTTAAAGTCATTTAGTAAGAAGAAGTTTATTAATTCATCATTTTGTTCTAAGTATTCTATTTTTTGTCCTCCTAAAGGTTTTGCTTTAAGTTCTTCTATTTCCTGTTTGCTTATTATTTTCTCTAAACTCGTCATTGTATCTCAAGAGTTTTTTTTTAGAACTTTTTAAACTTTTTGTTTTTTAATCACTTTTGAATAGTGCTTTTTATTAGTTTAACAGGCTTTGCAAAAAATTTATGAAAAATTAAAATCATCGGAAATTTTGAATAATGCTTTATAAAGTTTAGAAAAAAGCTAAAGACTGTTTAGCTCTAGCAATAACAAATCAGATTTTTCTGTTTTTGTAGGCTTCTGTTGTGTTTTCAAAGCATTGCTTGCAATCATTATAGAAATCTGTTCTTTTTTTTGAGAAGTGTGTTACTATCACGCCAAAGTTTTTGTAAAGTAGTCTAACCTTGCCTTTCATGTTTAGATAGTTGTTTGTGTTTTTTCCGCCTAATGATTCATAGCTGTTTTTGTCTACTGCTATTATTAAGCTTGGTTCTTTTTTCCAATGCGTTTCTATGAATTCTTTGAGTTCTCTGTATTTTTGTATGCCTTTATAGTCCCATATTAGCGTATGTTTGCCATATCTTGGAAAGACCATAACAGGTGTTTCTTCTATGAAAAGCAAGAGAGGTATTTTTCTTTTTTCTTCTTTTCCTTTTAGTATTTTCACTGTTGGTATCACATCTACAAGAGGATAATTTAGGTCTATTAAGGAATTATCATATCTTATTATGATTTTCTTATTTTCTAATTCTTTGGCTATTTTGTCTTCTAATGTTGAATAATCTCCATTTATGTTATATTCTTTGAATAGCCAGTAGATTATATGCGGCATCATTTCTCCGCATATTGTAGGTATTTTTGTTTTTGGTGTTAATTTAGGATATTTTTTAGCTAGTGCTTTGTAATGCTGTTTTATGAATTCTTTGCTTGGCCATGAGTATTTGAAGCTGTTTGCAAAATCTTCTATTGATTTTGTTATTGTGAACATGTTGTTTCTTTGTTATTGTAAATCTTTTAAAACTTTTCGTTTTTTGTTACTTTAAAATAAAAACTCAATCCGTGTCTTTGTTTGTATAAAATTTTGCCCAGACTGGGTAATGGTCTGAGAGTTCTTTGAAGTTTATGCCGGTCCATCTTTTATAGTATTTGTCTATTCCTGATTTTTTTGTATAATCTTCTAGTGTGTTTTCTCTTAAGAATATTATCCTGTCATATGTATTGCTTGTTTTTGCTGTTGTTGTGTCAAAGTTGTCTGGTATTGCCCAGAAGTATTTTTCTTGCTCAAGGGGTTGTTTTGTGTTTTTTTCATTATAATAGTGTCCGTCTGCATTAAGGTCTCCTAATATAATTATGTCTTTTTCTGTTGGATTCTTGTTTTGTATGTATTTTATTACGTCTGTTAGGCTGTTTATTTCTTGTGTTGCGTTTTTTGGTTGTGTGTGAACATTTACTAGTATGAAATCAAAGTTTCCGTTTTTTGTTTTAAAGTATGCTATGTATGGTTCTCTTTCAAATTTGTCTTTTTCATCAGGATACATGTATGACTCATTCATGTACTCTATTTTTTGGTTGTTGTAATAGAATGCATATTGTTCTTTTGCTGCTGTTCTTCCTGTTCTTGGGCTGACTATCATGCTGTAATTGTTTTCTTTTTTTGCGTTTATTTTTTCCAGAAAGTATGTTGCTGTTTTTTCTTCTTTGTCTTTTATTTCTTGTACAGCCAGAATATCATAATCATCAGCTATGTCTGCCAGTTTTGTTATTATGTTTTCTTTTTCTCTTTTTGCTTTGCCAAATGTTTGGATATTGTATGTTCCTATGCTTATTTCGTTTGGTTGTGTTTTTGGAGGCCCTATTGTTTTTGTTATTGCTGGTTTTGTTTGTGTTATTGCTTTGCTTGTTATGCTTGTGTTGCAGCTTGTTAAGAAGCTCATTATTAGTATTGCCAGTCCTATGTATTTTTTTATGTTCATGTTTCTTTTTTCTTTTTTTTTGTTTTTATTTTTTATGGCTCTAACGGTTTTTTCCGGTTTTTTTGTTTGCTTTTTCGGTTTTCTTTTGAAAACCTTTTTTAAAAATTATTTCTTTTAACTATTTATGTCTTTGGTTTCGTTGTTTGTTGTTAGGAATGGCAGGGTTTATTTTGGCAGGGTTCACTGGCGTGACTTGTCTAAAGGTATTAGGCATTGTTTGCCTTTGCTTGAATCCTGCCTTTTTGATGCTGGTTATGTTTTTGTTGATTTTGATAAGGATTTTTTCTTGAACGAGCAAAATGCTGTTGATTTTAAGCCTGTTTTGAAATAATTTTAATCTTTTTCTTCAAAGTTGTCTAGTCTTGTTTGTTTTTTGTTGTCTTCTTCATAGTATTTTGGAGGGTTTATTCTTTTGTATTCAAAGCCCCAGTCTTCTAGCATTTTTTTGGCGTTTTCTGTTATTTTTGGTGCTGCGATTATTCCTCTTACTTTTGTTATTCCTTTTGTTACCATTATTTTTTCTACATATCTTCTTAATTGTGTGACAGCTCCTAGGTCTGCCTGGTATCTTTTGCATTCTATTACTGTCAGCACGCGGTTTTTGTCTACTCCTAATACATCTACGAATCCGTATTTTGTTTGTTCTTCTCTGCCTGCTGTTTTGAATCCTTTTTCTATCATTTCCGGGTGTTTGTATAGCATGTCGCTCATGTCTTTTTCTGTTCCTGTTATTGTTATTGTTTGCCCGTCTTCTAGTTTGTGGGAATTGTAGAAGTGTATTTTTCTTATTTGCACTTTTAGGCTTTCTTTGTTTGCTTGATGCACACTATCTAGCCTCAGTAATCCATTGTCCAGTTTCAAGGAGTGTGCTGTGTCTGGTTTCATATAATTTATCGGTGCATTTCCTGTTGGCTGGTGTACTAGTATTGCTTTGTCTGACTTTATTATGAGCACTCTGTCTCCCCAGTCTAGTGTGCTTTCTGCTCTTCCTGAGTATCTTACTTTGCAGTTGCATCCGAGAATTATTGTTTCGTTTCTTTTAAGTGCGTCGTTGAATAGTGTTATGTAGTCCTCTTTTTTTAACATTTTTTTTATATGTTTTTTTACTGGTCTTTATATTTTTCTAATTTGTTTTCTTTTACTTCTAGTTTTATTCCTGCTTTTTTGAATATTTCTCTTGTTAGTTGTGCTGCATGGTATCTTTTTTTGCAGACTACTCTTTTTATTCCTGCATTTATTATGATTTTGGCGCATGTGTAGCAGGGTTCCATTTTGCAGTATAGTGTTGCTCCGTTTATGCTTATTCCGTATCTTGCTGCTTGTGCTATTGCGTTTTGTTCTGCATGTGTTGTTCTGATGCAATGTCTTGATTTTGTGCCGTCTTCGTTGATGACTTCTCTCATTTGGTGGCCAACTTCATCGCAGTGTGGCAGTCCTGTTGGCGCGCCTACATATCCTGTTGATAGCACTCTTTTGTCTTTTACTATTACTGCTCCGCTTTTTCCTCTGTCGCATGTCGCTCTTTTTGCAACCACTTCTGTTAGTTCTAGAAAGTATTCGTCCCAGCCTATTCTTTTGTCTAGTTTTGGCCTCCAGTCATTTAGAAATCTGTCTATTTTTTTGTAAAAGGTCATTAGATCTCTGTTGTTAATTATTGTCACATCTGCCATTTCCATGCACTTGTGAACTTGTTGTGATTCTGGATTTTCGCTTTGTTCTTGTTGTTCTTTTTGTTTAAATTCCTCAAAAGTTTGAATGTCATCCTCTCTATTTTTTTCTCTTATTCGTGCTTTCATTCTTTCAAATCTTTCTTTTATTGGTGCTTCGACTTTTACTAGAATGAAATCTTTTCTAGTTTTTAGCACTTCTACTTCTGTTGGGTTTCTTATGCTTGTTATTGTGTAGTTTTTGTTTGGCTCCATTTGTTGCATTGCTAGTCTTGCTATTATTCCATGTCCTTGTTTTCGTCTAAGTTCGTTTCCGTATTTTATTAGGTTGTCTCTTGTTGGCTTTTTTTTCTGTGCTCTTATTTTTTCTCTTAGTATGTCTGATAAGGATATATGAAAAAATTGTTTTTGTTCTAGGTAATCAGCCATTTCATCTTTTCCAGCGCAGTAATGTCCGGTTATGCCAATTATCATTTTTTCACTTGCTTTGTTTTACTCTTTAGTTGTTTTTATAGTTTAGTAAACTCTGTTCTGTGCTTTGCAAAATATAGTTGTGAAACAATTTAACCTAAAATGAGGAAATTTGTTGCAACAGGTGAGCTATCGTAGCACTGTTTGTGCGTACTCAAACACTTAATTTTATTAATCAGCTTCTCTTTCTTCCTCATTTAGCAGGCTCTCCATAAACTCCCCTCTTGCTAAAGTACCTTTTGAGATAATTTTTTTTAATATGGAAAAAAAATACTTTTTGTTGAATATGGAAAAACAGCTTTTTCTTCATCTTCTGAAACTCTTGATTGTAATGAATCATCTTACCGCTTCCTTACTTTTTCTAATAACCCATCTTTAATCCTTATAACTCTATGAAAATATTTTTTATGTTCAGGTTCATGACTTACCATAACAATAGTTTGTCCAAAATTTTGATTGAAATGTTTTAGTAAATTCAATATAACCTCTCCAGAAGAAGTATCAAGGTTTGCTGTAGGTTCATCAGCAAATAAAATGTCTGGCTTATGAATCATCGCTCTTGCCAATGCAACTCTCTGCTGTTCACCGCCAGAAAGTTCATAAGGGTGATGATGTAATCGTTCTCCTAGCCCAACTTTTTCAAGAAGTAGCTTTGCTTCTTTTATATAATAATTTCTCGGTTTTCCAATCATTCGTAG
>Ga0164318_10004553_pt1 | contig 13339 bp, 12 predicted proteins | sample GuaBasSedimGuay9_FD_113734 | JGI IMG/M metagenome (GOLD analysis project Ga0164318, IMG submission 113734) | Subseafloor sediment microbial communities from Guaymas Basin, Gulf of California, Mexico - Guay9, Core 4571-4, 0-3 cm | ecosystem: Environmental > Aquatic > Marine > Hydrothermal vents...
ATTCTCCAATTCTTCCTTCTTCCCCTGAGTTTGCGATTAATTTTGGAGAGTTAGAACTGGATGAAGACTTGGGTATTTTTACTACCAACACCTACTATGCTTTGGACTGTGGTGTTGATGGAGCAGGTCCGTGGACAATTCGGCACAGAGTAACATCCGGGTTTAGTGGAACAGGGACGGATAGCCTGGGTGATAACATCATAGTTACGTTTCATAAACTGGAGAAAGTGGGAACTGCTGAAACCTTCACAGAATTAGAGAAGACGATTATAGCTGATTCGGATAGAGATTTTACCAGCTCCGATTTGGCAGGGGGTTGGCTCAGAATCTACTACGGTATAGCTACAGGGGATCCTCTTGCCGGGGAGCCTGATGATGCAGTTCCTATTACCACTCAGGAGACAGCAGATACCTATACCGGAACAATAGAGATTACTCTTATTCCAGGTTAAGTTTATTCTGGATGAGGACAGCCCGAGTAGTGCTGCCCTCATTGTCTTTATTTTGAAGATTATGATGATGAGAAAATTTTTAATTTTTTTGATAGCAGGAAGTGTATTTTGCTCAGGAAAGCCGGGCTACGCTCAACTAATAGTGGATAGAGCAAAGGTGAAGTTAGTTGTTTCCCCCGGTCAGACGATAACCGATTCCATAACTGTTTATAATTCCTCCAACAGTGGGATGTCGATAAGAGTTTATGCTGAAGACTTTAATTATGTCTCCCCTTTTGATGGTACCAAAGAATTTTTTCCTGCAGGGACAGTAAAAAACTCCTGTTCCACCTGGATACACTTTTCTCCTCAGGAGTTTCAACTCCCCCCTTTTAAAGGAAGAAAGGTGACCTATTCCATAAAAGTTCCCCAGGATATAAAAGGTGGATATTATGGGGTTCTCTTCTTTGAGATGAGCCCCGGACGCATGAAGAGAGGCAAGATAGATATACAGGTTATCCAGAGGATAGGGTGTCTGTTTTTTTTGGAAGCACAGAATAGACTGAAAAGAGGGGAGATAAGAAATATATCAGGGTTTGGCAGAAGCATTCAGGGAGAATTTTTTAATACAGGGGATGTTATTCTTATTCCTGATGGTTCTTTCTATGTGATGGACAGAGAAGGGATGGCTGTGGAAAGAGGCAAGATAGAGAAATTTTATCTTCCTCCTGGTGAAAGTAAATCTTTTACCATAAATTTCTCCAAGAAACTCTCTTACCAGTTATATACTATGGTTCTTACTTTTGATTTGGAGGAAGGGGATGTTTTGGTAAAGGAGATTGATTTTGAAGTAAGCAAAACAGGTCTTCGGGTTATCCAGATTAGAGATTAGTTGCATACAATGGAGATTACAGGTTATGCTCAAGCGCACTTCTATTATAGTTTTTTTTCTTATTTTTTTGTTTTCCCTGCCTGCCTCAGTCTCTCCCCGTTCTCTCTCCTGTGAGTATCTGATGGAACTGGGCAAAGAGGAGTTGAGAAATGGTTGTTATGAGGAAGCCATTCATTATTTTACCCTTGCCCGGCTTGCTTGCCCTTGCGCAGAGAAACCTCTTTTTTATATCAATCTTATAAAGAGGTTAAGAGAGGGAAGATTAAGAGAAGTTACTCCTCCCCCAGAAGCACCTCCTCCGGAAGAAAGAATTATTCCTCAAAAAGTGTTTCCTCCGAAGAAGAAAGCTGTTCCTCCGGAAAAGAAATCATCTCTGTTGGCAAGGAGAAGGAGAATTATAGCAAGAACTCTGGATAAGTTTGAAAGAAAAAGAAGAAGAGTTAAGAGGAAAAAAAAGGAGGCATTTCAGTTTCCTTTTATAAGCAAACTTTTTCCCCCAAAAAAAGTGGAGAGGGTAGCCGAGATAGTAAAAAAAGAGAGAGTTATTTATCTGGATGAGCAGATGTGGTCACTTCAGCCCAAGACAGTTATAGAAATTCCCAAAGATTCTTCAGTGGTTATAGTGGGAAGAAATATAGAGAAGTATTTTATTGTTTCCGAGGGATTTGTGGCAACAGAAAGAATTGGTAAAGACAAGATAAGAATTACAGGCAAGAGAATAGGTGCTACTTTCTTTCATCTCTGGGATAACAGAGGTAGATGGACTTTTTATTTGAAGGTCGTTTTTCCCATAAAGTTTCTTCCTCCTGTGGAGGAGGAACTTGTTGAAGAGGAGGCTCCTTTTTTCAGATTTGGTTACTCTGCTGATGGGAGTTCCTATTATAGTGGCAAGCGACTCGGTTCGGTAAAGAGAGATAGTTTAAGTTTTACTCAGAGAACAGAAATTTACGGGGAGATTCCTTATGGCAAAATTGATGCTTCCGCAAATTTTACTAAATTTAAAGAAACTACCGAGGTTACCTCTTATACCGTAGGGTTAACAAAGGGAAGAATCGGTAACTTTAAGGATTTTAATATAAGAGGCTTTGATATCTACAAGAGGTTTTCTTCGCTCTCTCTTCCCGGAGGAGGTGTTAGAGGATTTACTCTTGAGGCAAGAGCATTCAGGGATAAACTGGCTTATGAGTTCTTCTGGGGAAGAGAAAGAGTGGCATATGGGTATCTTACCCCTGGAGTTTTGGAAAAGAGAGAAGCTTTTGTAGAGGGTTTAAAATTTACTCTTTTTCCCGAAGAGAGAAACAATTACTCTATTAATTTTGCCAAGGGTTATGGCAGGGCTCGACCAAGTTATCTTAAAGAAAGAGTATTTTCTCTGCAAACCCAGAATTTTCTGGGAGATATAAAGCTAACTTCTGAGATTGCCTCTGATGAATATAACCTTGCTGTTCTCTTCAATTCAGAGCTTAGGAGGAAAGACTTCTCTTTAAAGATAGGCTTCCGTGATATAGAGAAGGATTTTACTACTATAACAGGAAGGCCAGCTGGTCAGGGAGAGATTGGAGGCAAGATTAACTTGAGATGGAGGATGTCCAAATTTAATATCAATTCTTTGCTGGATGTTTACAGGGACAGATATCTTTACAATCCTGCTGAGCCAGGAAAATTTAATTTTGACTGGAACTTTTCTTTTTCATTCCCTCTGGATTCTTATTCTCGATGGCAAACCAATATAAGCTATGTTAACAATCCAGGACTGATATCTCCCCGTAGATATTTTAAAATAAATAATAATTATACCCGCAGATTTAAAGTTTTTAATGACAGGAATCTGTATATCTCCCTGGGGAATGAATTTCGGAGAAGCCGCTATCCTCTTTCTCCAACTTCTGATTTTGACCTTTGTGGAATAAGAGGAGGTTTCAATTTGAATCTTACAAAAAACCTTAACTATTATTTACGGTATCGTTATTCCTGGGTGGAGGATATTCTTTCAGGAGGAAAATCCTCTCCCCGGGTGATGACCACAGGAATAAGTTATAGAAAAAGTCTCACCTCTTTCTTATCCGCTAATTTAAGTTTTTCCTACAGGGATGAAGAGGATACCCAGGGTATTCATAGTTTTCTTGCTGGAGAGGACAGCCTTGATGCCAGTATAGGTTTGAATTACCGGCCATCTTCGGATTTCGAATGTTTTTTAGATGCAAGGGTGAGAAATATCTGGGCAGAGAATTCCCAGAGGTCTGCTTCCAATGCTTTGGATATAAGATGGGGTGTAAGAAGCTGGTGGGATTTACCTTTCCGCTGGAGTCCTCAGGGAGAAATAAGGGGAGTTGTATTTAAAGATTTGAATGGTAATAAGAAAAGAGAAGAGGGTGAAGAGGGTATTGGTGGTATTAGAATTAAAGTGGGTAAAGCCCAGGTGGTAACTGACAAAAAAGGCAATTACAGTGTTAAAGTTAAAGCCAAAGAAGTAACTGTGGCGGTAGATCTTGAGAGTATCCCTCAAGGTTTTATATTTACCACCCCGCTCTCTCAGAGGGTTAAGATTATTCAGCATAAAGCTCAAATAGTAAATTTCGGTTTAAGTACTCATTCAGGAATCTGGGGAGTTATCTTCTATGATAAAAATGGGAATGGAAAGCCTGATCCGGGTGATGTATTTATCTCTAAGGCAAGGGTGATTCTGGATGGCAAGGAGATAGTTTTTACAGATTTTGAAGGAGAGTATTTCTTCCGTGATATTTCCCCTGGAAAACATAAGATAAGAATAGATGTTAATTCTCTGCCTTTGGAATACATTCCTGCGGTTAAGGTGATAGAGGAGCTGGAGGTTGGTGAGGGAACGACCTATGTGTATAATATTTCTCTCAAGAAAAGAGAGGAGTAGTTCTTTTTGTTTTTCTATCTGATTACCGTTGTTTTCAATATCACTGGTTTTCCCTCTCTCACCGTTTCTATGATGCTTTCATCCTTTTCCCTATCGTTATAATCCTCAAGGGTTACCTTTTCTTTGGGCTGAGCGTTTTCCTCTTGGGATGTATTTTCTTCAGATTCTTGCTGGTTGAGTTCCTCTTCGTTTTCCACCTCCACATTTACTCCGATGATTTTAGGTATGGTAACTGATACAGTAAGGCTGGCAGACCTTCCTGCATAAGCCATAATAGGTAAGAAGTTGAAAATTATACTAACAACTGTAAGAATTATAATTATACCCCTTTTCATTTCTTATCCTCCTTTTTTACTTCTTTCATCAGGATATTGAGCAGACCATCATAGTTATCTATCTTCCGCCACTTAGCATCGAGGAAGATGTCTACAAGATTTTTAAGCAGTTTTGAACGGGGAATATTTATTCCTGTGGAGAAAAGGATATCCTTGCTTAAGTCATCCAGGAAATCGAGCTCTTCTCTATTCAGAAAGGTTACTACTCTATGCAGGATTTTTTCTTTCATTATTCCTCACCCCCTTCGTTTGTTTTTGGAGTAGAAAAATAAAAAACCCTAAGGCAACCATTTGGTGACCTTAGGGTTTCTGAGTTTGTCCCTTTGGCAGCCCCGCTGTCCCGTCCTTTTTTAAGAAAGGGTAGGACCGGAGGCTTTGCGCCCCAAGGTTTCCCTTGGTTTGCCTTTATCAGTGGACATCCTAATTTTCAACTCCACTTTAAGAAATAACATATTTTTTTTCAAAAAACAAGAAGATAAAAAGAAAAAAATATAATAGGGTAATTTTTCATTTTTGCAATTTCGAAAAGAAGCGTGGTTGTTAATCTTTATATTTTTGATATAATACTGCTATGAGTGTAGAGATTCATCGCAGAGCCATTGTTCATCCTCGTGCCTTTTTAGATGAGGATGTAAAAATAGGCCCTTATGCGGTGATAGGAGAGAATGTAAAGATAGGAAAATCTACCCAGATAGAAGGATTTGCGCATATTTTAGGCTTTACGCAAATTGGTAAAAGCTGCCATATTTTTCCTTATGCGGTCATTGGCAGTGCCCCCCAGGATTTAAAATATAAAGGAGAAAAAAGCTTTGTAAAGATAGGAGATAATAATATTATTCGTGAATTTGTCACAATTAACCCGGGAACAGAGAAAGACAGCGCAACAGTTATTGGAGATAGCAACTTAATTATGGCTTATTCTCACATTGCGCACAATTGTCGTATTGGTAATAGCAATATTTTAGCTAACGCAGCTACCTTAGCCGGGTATGTAGAAATAGAGAACAGGGCTGTTGTGGGAGGATTGGTAGCCATTCATCAGTTTTGTCGTGTGGGCAGTTTCTCCATTATTGGGGGTTGCTCTAAAGTAGTGCAGGATATTCCTCCTTATTCTTTATGCGATGGACATCCGGCAGAAGTGAGGGGAGTAAACCTTGTAGGGTTAAGGCGAGCAAATTTTTCTTCTCAAAAAATTGAATTAATAAGAAAGGCTTATAAAATTATTTTTTTTGAACAACATACTTTCTTGAAAGCAAAAGAGATAATTGCACAAACCCTACCTCTTACCGAGGAGATTAAAAAACTTCTTGATTTTGTCTCTTCTTCAAAAAGAGGAATTGCTCGATGAGATTGGCAGTATTGGCAGGAAACAGATTCCTTCCTCTTGAGTTTATTAAAAGAGCAAAAGAAAAAGAAAACGTTGAGATTATTGCTATTGCTTTTAAGAGAGAGACGAATCCTTTAATAAAAAGACTGGCAGATAAGACCTATTGGATAGAAGTGACCGATTTGGAGGGATTAATGAATATTTTAAAGAAAGAGAAAGTGAAGGATTGTGTAATGGTGGGTCAAATCACTCCTCGACGGATATTTAAAAAAGAAAAGGAGGAAGGGTTTATTAAAGAGTTAATGAAAGATATCGATTGGCGTCCTCATTCTATCTTTCGAAGAATTATCGAGCTTTTGGAAGAAGAGGGCTTTCATTTTTTAGATTCCACAGTTTTTATGCAAGATTGTTTAGCAGAAGAGGGGATGATGAATAATGTGGAATTAGAAAAAGAGACAGAAGAAGATATTCAGTTGGGAGTAAAGATTGCTTCTTACTTTTCTGAGTTAGATGTAGGCCAAACTATAGTGGTTAAGAAAAGAGCAGTGGTTGCCTGCGAGGCTTTAGAAGGCACAGATAATACAATCAGGAGAGCTTATAGACTTGCTGGAAGTAACCTGGTGGTGGTAAAATTTGCCAAGAGAGATCAGGATTTAAGATTCGATGTTCCTGTGGTAGGAGTTAAAACGATTCGTGTGCTAAGAAGGAGGGTGAAAGCATTGGTTCTTGAGAAGAAAAAGGTAATTATTTTGGAGAAAAATAAATTTTTGAGGGAAGCGGAAAAAGGAGGGATTGCGGTTATTGGTAGAGAAAGGATAAATTAAAAAGAAGGAGGCAAGATGCAGGAGAAAGAGATTGGTGTCGTAACCCATTACTTTGGTAAAATTTCTGTGGGAATAATCCAGCTTAAGGATACTCTCAAGATAGGAGATACTATTCATATTAAAGGAATTCATGATGATTTTACTCAAGTTGTAGACTCAATCCAGATAGAACATAAGCCGGTGGAGGAGGCAGGCAAGGGGGATCTTGTAGGGATAAAGGTTGCCCAAAGGGTCCATCCTAATGATAAAATATTTAAAGTAATAGAGCCATAAAAGAATTTGAGGACAGTAATTTTTCTTCTTCTCTTCTTTGTCAATTTTTCCTCTTTCTGTACAGTCTTAGAGAAAGTTTATTTCTATAAGGCTAATTTTGTATATTCCCGTGCAGAAAAAAAATTTCATCTCTTGCCAAATGAAGATGATGAAGTTTTGCTTCTTAAAGGAACAATTTTTTATCTTAAAGGAGAGTCCAGAAAAGCCTTAACCTTTTTTGAAAAAATAAAAAATAAAGATTGGAAGATATATCTTTATTTGGGTTTAGCCTATGAAGATTTAGGAAAGGAAGACAGGGCTTTATCTTTTTATCTTAAGACTCTGTCTTTGGAAAGAGTAAGCATTGCATCTTACCGTATAGCAAAGATATTTTTTTATAATCAAAACTATAAAAAGGCAAAGGAATATTTTGAGAAAACCATCGATATTGATTCCAGTATCCGTCTGGCTTATTACTATTTAGGAAAATGCCTTCTTCACTTAGGAGATTACAAAAATGCTTATTATTTTCTTTCCAAAGCAGTAAATTTTTATCCTCACTGTAAGAAGATTATACAAGATTTAAAATATGTTAAAAATCTTTTGGGAGAAAAATTTTTCGTTCAGAAAAGAAAAGAGGAGGAAGAGAGGAGAAGAGAGAAGAAGATGCCTTTTCCTAAAAAAATTAAAGGGCCTTTTCCTCAGGTAAGGATAAAAATACTGGAGAAAAAAGAGGTCATTTTTAAATGTGGAGACAAGTTCTTAATTATTACTCCTTCCCAGATAATAGGAGGGAAAAAGAACAGATTTTATAGGTTGAGATTAGAAAAAACCGGTTGCTTCCTTTATGGAGAGGAGATACAAAGAAAAGTGGAGTTGCCTCTCAAGATAAAAAGCAAAGCTCCTTTTTATATTTTAGATGTGGTTTATGGGAAGAAAAAATTCTGGCATAAGAGTATAGATACTATTTTTCGGGGAGAACTGGTGGTTTTTTTGTCCGGTAACCGGCTTCTTCTGGTTAATCAGCTCAGTTTAGAAGAGTATTTATATGGAGTGGTTCCTGCTGAGATTCCTTCTCTTGCTCCTTCTGAGGCACTCAAAGCACAGGCGGTAGTCGCCCGGACAATAGTTTTAAGGAGGCTGGAGAAAACAAAAGATAAATTGTTTGATTTTGATAAAGAGATATTTCAGGTATATCGGGGTCTAAATGCAGAAACTTCCTCTTGCAGGAATGCGGTAGATAAGACACGGGGTGAGGTAATTCTTTATAGAGGAAAGCCTGTGGAGGCATTTTATCATTCTAATTGCGGAGGGTGTCTTAGATCCGATGTCTTTGGGAGGAGAGATTATCTTTATTCAGAATACAAGGATGCTCTTCCAAAGAAGAAACTTAGTTTTTCTTATAGAGATAAAGAGATTTGGTTTAAGACATTTCCTGAAGATGTTTTTTCATCAGGAAGCAAGAACTTCCGTTGGCAAAGAATATATGATGAGGAGGACTTTAAGCTGGCTTTTGGAAAATCTATTAAAGAATTAGAGAAGATAAATATTCTTTCTGAAGGAGAGTGTGGATATAAGGAGAAGATAAAGATAGAATTTAAAAGTGAGAAGGATACTGTTGAGGGGGAGCTTAATATAAGAAATTATTTTGATCACTTAAAAAGCAGTGCTTTTCTTATTGAGCTGAAGTATAAAAATAGTCATCCCCATCTTTTGATTTTATGGGGAGCCGGTTTTGGTCACGGGGCAGGACTTTCTCAGGAAGGAGCAATGAGGATGGCTGATTTAGGTTATCCTTATAAAGAGATACTGAATCATTATTATAAAAATATAAAAATAGAAAAAATTTATTGATTTCCACTTCATTAGAGAAAAATAAATGATTGACATTACCAAGATTAAAATTAAAATTTAGTAAATGGCGGGATAGCTCAGCCCGGTAGAGCAGACGGCTCATACCCGTTTGGTCAGCGGTTCAAATCCGCTTCCCGCCAAATCTCTTGCATAAATCTTTATTTTTTGGTAAATAAAATATTAGCTTAGAGGCAAAAGAATATTATCTGCAAAGGAGGTGAGCCTATGAGGAGAAAGATACGCATTGCTATAATAGGAGTGGGAAATTGCGCCAGTTCTTTAATTCAGGGTATTTACTATTATCGCTACAGAAAACCAAAAGAAGCAATTGGTCTGATGAATTGGGATATTGCCGGATATAAACCTTACGATATAGAAGTAGTGGCAGCGGTGGATATCGATGAGAGAAAAGTGGGAAAAGATGTGAGTGAGGCAATATTTTCCAAGCCTAATTGCACAAAAGTATTTTCTGATGTTCCTGAATTAGGAGTAAAAGTGGAGATGGGACATATTTTTGACAGTATTGCCCCTCATATGAAGAATTATCCTGAAGATGAAAGATTTATTGTGGCAGAAAAGAAACCTGTTGATTTCGTTAAACTGTTGGAAGAGACAAAGACAGAGATTGTGTTAAATTATATTCCTGTAGGGAGTGAGGAGGCAACCCGTTTTTACGCCCGTTGTTGTCTTGAGGCAGGAGTAGCCTTTATCAATTGTATTCCTGTGTTTATTGCCAGCGATAGGAAATTTTCTCAGGAGTTTAAAAAGAGAAACCTTCCTGTGGTGGGAGATGATATAAAAGCACAGATTGGAGCCACAATTACTCATCGCACTTTAGCCAAATTATTTAAAGATAGAGGAGTGAAACTGGAAAGAACTTACCAGCTTAATGTAGGAGGAAATACTGACTTTTTAAATATGTTAGCTCAGGAAAGACTTAAATCGAAAAGAATTTCTAAAACAGAAGCAGTTCAATCAATTTTGGAAGAGAAAAGATTAGAAAAGGGAAACATTCATATTGGCCCTTCAGATTATGTTCCTTGGCTTAAAGACAACAAACTCTGTTTTTTAAGAATGGAAGGAAAAATTTTTGGTGAGGTGGATATGCATCTTGAGTTGAGATTAAGTGTGGAGGATTCTCCCAATTCTGCCGGTTGTGCTATCGATGCGATAAGATGTTGTAAGTTAGCGTTGGAAAGAAAAATCGGCGGTCCCCTTATTTCTATCTCCGCCTATACGATGAAACATCCTCCCCTTCAGTTTCCTGATGAGGAAGCAAGAAAAAGAGTGGAGGAGTTTATTCGGGGAAGAAGAAAGATTTAATGAAGGTTTTAATTATTGCATCTGGAAGAGGCAGGCGTCTGGAGAAGAGATTTTCTCCCAAGCCCCTTCTTCCTCTTTTAGGCTTATCTCTTATTGAGAGAATAATTCTTACTGTAAAAAAAGAAGGGGTAAGAGATTTTGTAATCGTGGTTGGTTATCTTAAAGAAAAGATAAAAGAAAAATTAGGGGATGGTGGTAAGTGGGGAGTGAATATAGAATATGTGGAGAATGAGCAGTGGGAGAAAGAGAATGGAGTGAGTATTCTATGTGCCCACTCCCTTATAAGAGAGAATTTTATTCTTCTTATGGCGGACCATATTTTTGAAGGAAATATTTTGAGAAAATTGCTCAAGCAAAATTTAGAATGCGCCGGTATTCTTTGTGTAGATAAAAACCCAGGAAAGCATGTAGATTTAGAAGATGCTACCAAAGTTAAGCTGAAGGAGGGAATGATTGAAGATATTGGTAAAGATTTAGATAACTGGGATGCTATAGATACAGGTATATTTTTGCTCTCTCCCCAGATTTTTGAGGTACTTGAAGAAAATCTCTCTCAAGGAAAAACCACTCTTTCTGAAGGGATAAAAGCATTAGCTTCCAGAGGAGTAAAAACTATAGACATAGAAGATAACTTTTGGATAGATGTTGATACAGAAAAAGATTTAAAGAATGCAGAAATAATCCTTCTTAAGAAAGCAAGAAAACTTACCGATGGGGTAGTCTCCTGTTACCTGAATCGTCCTCTATCTGCTTTTTTTACAAAAATGCTGGTGAGAAAAGATATCTCTCCTAATGCAATTTCCTTTTTAAGTTTTTTTATTGCTCTTCTTGCTTCATTTTTTTTCTTCCGAGGGGCTTATTTTTTTAATTTTTTGGGAGGAGTTTTTACTCAGCTTTCTTCAGTAATCGATGGTTGTGATGGAGAGATAGCAAAATTGAAATTTAAAGAGAGTGAGTATGGAGCCTGGCTGGATACCTGTTTAGATAGATATGCTGATGCATTAATTATTTTGGGAATATGCTTGGGGCTGAGTAGAAATGTTTTTTTAAAGAATGTCTGGGTGGTAGGGTTTCTTGCTCTTTTAGGTAGTTTTATGAATAGCTACACCGCGATAAAATACGATACTCTGTTTAGAGAAAAAAATGTAAGGCCAAAAATAAGAGTAGGCAGAGACTTAAGGTATTTTCTTATAATGGTGGGGGCAATTTTTGGCCGGCTCTTTTTTGTTCTTTACCTTTTAGCTTTCCTTACTAATGCGGAGTCAATAAGAAGGATATATGTTTTGGGAAGGAGGAGTGATGAGAAAAATTTATAAACCCAATTATATTATTTCATTTATCCTTTACAGTATCATCGTATCATTCTTTATTGTTTCTACCATAATCTCTTTTGGGCTTGACCTAAAAATGATTTCTGCTTATATTTTGATTTTTATTTTTCTTATATCTTTGGAGCTTTTTCTCTTTACTCAGGCAGTAGAGCTGGATGAAGAGGTAATGATGATATGGAGTGGGGGAAGTTATCTTTTTGGGGGGAAACCTTCACGAATTAACTACCGGGATATAAAAAATTTAAAAGAAATAATTATCCCTATCTCGGTCAAATTTTCATATCTTAGAGTCTCTACGGATAAAAAAAATTATATTATTCTTCTTAAAGGGATAAGAAATTATGAGGAGATGAGAGACGCTCTACTTAAAAGATTATCTCCACAGGTAAAGATAGGGTTGAGGTCAAAAGAATAGATAAGAATCTTTTTGTTTTTGTGATAAAATAGAATTGGTAGGAAGATGGAGAACGCAATTCTTTTAATTTCCTGTCCTGACAAAAAAGGAATCGTTGCCACAGTCACTAATTTTATTTATGAGAATAATGGCAACATTGAACATGCTGACCAGCACATAGATTCTGAAAGCAATACCTTTTTTATGCGTATTGAATGGGCCCTTAAGGATTTTAGAATTTCCAAAGAAGAGATTGCTTCCTATTTTACTCCCATAGCAGAAAGATTTTCTATGCAATGGAGACTTTATTTTTCCCTTCAGGTTCCTCATGTAGCAATATTTGTCTCTCATCACCTGCATTGTCTTTATGATTTGCTTTATCGGTATCAAAGTAATCAATTTAGGTGCGAAATTCCTTTTGTGATTAGTAACTATTCTAATGCGAAAAAGATAGTTCAGGATTTTGGAATAAAGTTTTTTGAATTCCCTATAGATAAAGAGAATAGAATTACCCAGGAGGAGAAAGAGATAGAACTTCTAAAAAAAGAGAATATCGAGTTGATTATTCTTGCCCGTTATAACCGGATATTAAGTGAACATTTCGTTAATCAATTTCCCAATCAAATCATAAATATTCACCATTCATTTTTACCTGCTTTTGTGGGAAAAGCTCCTTATAAGAAAGCTTATCAGCGGGGAGTAAAGATTATTGGGGCTACCTCTCACTATGTTACCCGAGAGTTGGATGCCGGGCCTATTATTGAGCAAGATGTAATAAGGGTAACACATCGTGATTCATTGAAGGATTTGAAAAGAAAAGGAGAAGATTTGGAAAAAGTAGTATTAAGTAGAGCAGTAAGATGGCATCTGGAAAGGAAGATTCTTGTATATAACAACAAAACAGTAATTTTTGATTGATGAAAAAAAGGTATTTATCCCGAACCACAGAAAACCACCCCGCTCTTTCAAGGAAAGGGCGGGATAAACCCGTGATTCGGGGTTTGTTTTTTTTGTTAATTGCTTTTTCAATTTCTTCTCTTAAAGCACAAAATATCAAGGTCGCCACTATTGAGGATTACATAATCGGTCCTCCTACCTATAATTATGTCAAGCGCGTCCTTAACTTAGCAGAGAAAGAGGAGGCGATTTTGCTTCTTCGTTTAGATACTCCTGGAGGACTGCTTAATTCTACTCAAAAGATTGTCAAGCTCTTTTTGAATAGTTCAGTTCCTATTATAGTTTACATATCTCCTCAAGGGGCAAGAGCGGCCTCAGCAGGAGTATTTATAAGTTATGCTTCTCATATACTTGCTATGGCTCCTTCCACACATATTGGAAGTGCGCATCCGGTATTGGGAGGAGGAAGCTGGGGAAAATTAGACGATAAGGTTAAGGAGAAAGTGATGAGGGACACTCTGGCATGGGCAAGAAGTATTGCTGAGGAAAGAAAGCGTCCGTCAAGATTCATTCGGCAAGCAATAGAGGAAAG
>Ga0164318_10004554_pt1 | contig 13337 bp, 11 predicted proteins | sample GuaBasSedimGuay9_FD_113734 | JGI IMG/M metagenome (GOLD analysis project Ga0164318, IMG submission 113734) | Subseafloor sediment microbial communities from Guaymas Basin, Gulf of California, Mexico - Guay9, Core 4571-4, 0-3 cm | ecosystem: Environmental > Aquatic > Marine > Hydrothermal vents...
AAACCCGGGAAAGAGCCGATTGAGAAAGGAGTTCGTATCATCGTTTCCCATATCGACTCCCCGCGTCTGGACCTCAAGCAGCGACCTCTTTACGAAGATGTGGACCTGGCATTCCTCAAGACCCACTACTATGGCGGCATCAAAAAATTCCAGTGGCTTTCCCGTCCCCTGGCCATCCACGGCCGGATCGTGAAAAAGGATGGAAAGACCGTTGATCTTTCCATCGGTGAGGCCGCATCGGATCCGGTTTTTACCGTGCTGGACCTGCTTCCCCACCTGGCCAGGAAGGTCCAGTATGAAAAGAAGCTGGGCGAGGCCATTGCCGGGGAGAAACTCAACCTGATCGTAGGGAGTCTCCCGCTTGGTGATAAGGAAACCAAGGAACGCTTCAAGCTTGGAGTCCTCAATCTCCTGAACGAGACCTACGGGTTGACGGAAGAAGATCTGCTGAGCGCTGAACTGGAGGTGGTGCCTGCCGGAAGCGCCAGGGACGTGGGATGGGACCGTTCTCTGGTGGGAGCCTACGGGCAGGACGACCGGATTTGCGCCTACACCAGCCTCAGCGCCCTGATGGACACAAAGGAGATATCAAAGACAGCCGTCGCGCTTTTCGTGGACAAGGAGGAGATCGGGAGCGACGGCGCCACGGGCGCCAAATCCAGGTTTCTGGAATCGGTCATCGGTGATCTAATGGAGACGCTGGGACAGCGCCCGAGCGCCATAGAGATTTCCAGGATACTCTCCAGATCCCGGGCCCTGTCCGCGGACGTGAACGGCGCCCTTGATCCTGACTACCAGGAGGTCCATGAAAAACAAAACGCCGCCCGCATGGGGTATGGAGTGTGCATTACCAAGTTTACAGGGTCCGGCGGCAAGTACAATGCGAACGACGCGGACGCCGAGTACGTGGGATGGCTCCGGAATCTTTTCAACAGAAAAAAGGTGATATGGCAGACCGGCGAGCTCGGCAGGATTGACGAGGGAGGAGGCGGTACCGTGGCAAAGTTCCTGGCCCCGTACGGCATGGATATCGTCGACTGCGGCCCGGCCGTCCTGTCCATGCATTCCCCCTTTGAGGTCTCCCACAAGGGGGATCTCTATATGACCTACAAAGGATTCAGGGCCTTTTTTGAAATTTCATGATGATAGTCAAGATTTCGAGGTTTCGACGATTTGCCGGGAAAAATGTTTGTAACTGAGATTTTGACAAGAATGTTGTCGTTAAAGTATTTATGATCATTAAAGAATCATGCAGCAGGAACACGCGTGAGCACCGGGGCGGGGGCTCCCGGTGCAGTGATTGAAGGACATGCTTCCCGCAATGAACCCATTGATAAAGCACCATCCCGCAGAACATTCTTTCATCCACTGAGGCTGGACAATGATGTTGAGATGGAAAGACAGAAGGCGCAATACAAGGAGCAGGCTGGACCCGCCCGAGGTGGGCCTTCTTTTTCATGAGCCTGATGAGGCATCCGATGGGCGGTTTGAAGCCTTTTACGTGGATCTGGTCAACAGGAGTCTGGGCGGCGCTCTGGTGAGAACGCGAAGAGAAATGAGACCCGATGCCCGGGTTTTCTTCCAGATCTACGATGCCCACGCCAGGGCGTGGGTGTCTACGCCCGCGGCTGCCCGATGGGCTGCCCGGGAAGTAGAGCGCGAAGGTTCTTTCCTGCTGGGCGTTACGTTCCGTGAACCGGCGCCGGGCCAAAAGATTCCCGGCTTTGAAGACCTCCACGACAGGAAAATCCCCCTGCCGTCAGACTATGAGTTTTTCCGGAAAACAAAACCGCTTAAATACGTCTGCAGGGAAGCGGTGTGCCCCTTGCTCAACAGCGTGACCCTGAAACAGGTGCGCGCCGGAGAACGCTTCATAACCCAGGGAGAAGAAGGGGATACGCTCTATGTCATTCAGTCAGGGTCCTGCCTGGTCAAAGTGGAAAAGGAAGGCGAGATCATCCCCATTTCCCGCTGCAGGGAAGGCGATATTGTGGGCGAAATGGCACTGCTCACGGGGGAACCCAGGAGCGCCCATGTTGATGCGGAAACCGACATGGAACTCTGGGGCCTGACCCAGGAGCAGTTTGAGGGGATTGCCCAGGAATTCCCTGATTTCCGCGTATTTCTGACCGATATTGTAGCGCAAAGGTTCTCCTCCCGCAGGGAAACGGCCCACCGGGAGATCGGAAAGTACCTTGTGACGGATATCATCGGGCGCGGGAGTTACAGCGTGGTCTATAAAGGGAAACATGGGGCGCTCAATATGCCCGTGTGCATCAAGATGCTGAAACATAACCTGGCCATGGACCCGGATTTTCAGCGGGCATTCAAGCAGGAGGCGAGGCTCATCGCGACCCTCAACCACCCGAATATTGTCCGGGTGCTCGACATTGAAGAACGCTTCCGCACCTTGTTCATCATCATGGAGTATCTCGAAGGGGTTTCGTTGCGCTATCACCTGGACCACGGCCCCGGGCTCTCGTACCGGGACATCGTGAGTATTCTCTTGCAGGCATGCTCAGCGCTGAAATATGCCCACAATAAGGGAGTGGTGCACCGGGACATTAAACCCGCCAACCTCTTTTTATTGCCGACGAATCAGGTCAAGATCGTGGATTTTGGTGTGGCCGCTCCGGCCGGAGCCGAGGCATACAATATTGCGGGCACCATCCATTACATGGCCCCGGAACAGATCGCGTGCGACCCGGTGGACGGCCGGATCGATTTCTATGCCCTGGGGATTACTGCCTACGAGATGACGACGGGTGAAAGGCCCTATCCCGGGAATGATCCCGATGAATTGATGACCCTGCATCTCAGGGAGGATATCCCGGATCCCGCTCAGAAGAGACCGGATATTCCGGAAGAGTTGCGAACATTTATCATTACTGCCTGCCGGCGTGATCCGGACGAAAGAGAGCAAAGTTTTTCACCGGCGGTAAAGGGCCTGCAAAGGCTGGCCGCCAAGATTGGACTGAACGTTGACCACCTGTTCCCGGAAAAAATGAAGATGAGGACCGTGCATCTTTTTTATGGTGATTCAGAGCAAACTGCCGTAGAGGAACTCCTGGAAGAGATTGGAGGCAGAGCCCGGGAAATGGGCCTTGTACTCAAGGCGGCCCCATTGCCTGATTCCTGAAGCTAAGTTATACTTATTCTCGCGAATCTTGTTTTTGACTCCGATCGGGAAGCGGAATTCTGGGTTCCGGAATGACAACAGGGCGATCCACTGTTTATCGTAGCACATCAGATATCCCGCCAGCTGTGGGGCGGGGAGTTCATTCGTTTTTTTCGATGAGATGTATGGGGAAAGGAGGTAGTCCTAGTGGACCGGGAACGGATTGATATCACTCCTGAATCCTGCAAAGAACGCTTCCGCCTGCTCCTGGACAATATGAGCGATGCGGTTTATGTGCTCGATACAAAGGGAAGGTTTGTCTTTGTAAACCGGGCCATGACGGATCGTTCACGGATCCCGCCAGAAGGGTTTCTTGGACGCCACTTCCTTGATTTCCTAGACCCGAAAGACCAAAAAAATGCGCAGAAGCGGTTTAACAAGGTCATAGCGGGCGAAGAAGTTCCACCCTACGAGGTAGAGTACCGGGCAGCAAACGGGAAGGGCATCTGGGTGGAGGTAAATTCCAAAGCCCTGTATGAAAACGGCCGGATTGTGGGATCTCTCGGCATATCCCGGGATATCCGCCGCCGGCAAAAGGAAAAAGAGGAACTGGAGCGGCGGGTGAGAGAGCGCACCGCGGCATTGGAAGCAGAACTCCGGGAGCGCGAGCTGGTGGAAAAGGCGCTCCGAAAAAGCGAACGGAAGTTCAGGGAATTAGCCGAACTCCTGCCTGAAGTGATTTTTGAAACCGATATGGAAGGAATGCTTACCTACACCAATCGCGCCGGTTTTGAAACATTCGGGTATTCCCGGGAAGAATTTGACCAAGGGGTGAGCGCAATTGAGATCATCGCAGAGGAAGACAGGCAGCGGCTGAGAAAGAACCTCGAACGTCTGATGGAAGGGAGAATCCTGGGTCTTGGCCAGTACCTGTGCCTGAGAAAAGACGGGACCACCTTTCCTGCCTTTATCCACAGCAGTGCCATTGTTGATGAGGACGGGTCTCCAGGGGGATTGCGGGGCATTTTGGTTGATGTTACCGCGGAGAAACGAGCCGAGGAAGAACGGTTGCATTACCAGCGGCACATGAGCATCCTGGCATCCGAGCTTTCCCTGGCCGAGGAGCGGGTTCGGAGACATGCGGCAATGGAGCTCCATGATACCGTGGCCCAGATCATGGCGTTTGCCAAGATGAAGCTGGGAATCCTGCGAAAAACCACGGCCGAAACTTCCCTGAAAACAAAGGTTGACGAGGTGCTTTTGTTAGTGGAGGAGGCCATCTCCAACACCAGGGGAATTATGTCTGAACTCGTCTCTCCCATCCTCTACGAAATGGGCCTGGTCCCGGCCATCGAATGGCTGGCCCAGCGATTCAGACGGCGATACGATTTGACTATCGTAGTAGAAAAAACCAGGAACCGGACCCGCTCCTCTTCGATGTGAAAGTCCTGATTTTCCAGATCGCCCGCGAGTTGCTCCTCAACGTGGTGAAGCACGCAAATGCAGAGAAGGCCGTAGTAAGGATAAAGACCGGCGATCAGATCTTGAGCATTGTTGTTGAGGACGATGGGATTGGTTTTGAACTCGACAGTGTTCCTGCGATCCGGGAAGACACGACGACCCATTTTGGTCTCTTCAGTGTCAGGGTGCGTTTGGAGTCCATTGGCGGGAAATTCAGGATCAGGACCAGCCCCGGCAATGGCACCAGGGTAATCATCTCTGTGCCCTTTTCATCAGGAGAAGAGGGGAAAGGAGCAAAAAATGACCATCAGGATCGTGATCGCGGATGATCACCGAATCATCCGGGAAGGTCTTTGCTCTTTGCTCAATGGTGAAGCTGACCTTGAGGTAGTGGGTCAGGCGGAAAATGGAAGGGAAGCGGTACGCCTTGCTCGTGATCTCTCACCCGAGGTGGTCCTCCTGGATGTGAGCATGCCCGATCTGAACGGCGTAGAGGCCACGGGGCAGATCGTCACGGAGTGCCCCCGCGTGAAGGTGATCGCTCTTTCCATGCACAAGGACGAGCACTTTGTTGCCGGTATGCTCCTGGCAGGCGCCTCAGGTTATCTGCTCAAGGATTGCTGCTTTGATGAACTGGCAGGCGCCGTCCGCTCGGTGGTGGGCGGGGGTCTGTATCTGAGCCCGGGGATCACCCACGTGGTGGTGAAGCACTACATCGACCACCTCATGGAGAGGGAGGAAGTGCTCCGACCGCCGCTTTCCTCCAGGGAAAAGGAGGTGCTGCAGTTGGTCGCGGAGGGAAAGACCTCCAAAGAGATTGCTGTAACCCTCTGCATCAGCGAGAAGACCGTGGAAACCCACCGGCGCCACATTATGGAGAAACTCGGGTTGAACAGCGTCGCGGACTTGACGAAGTATGCCATCCGCACCGGCACTACCTCACTCGACAATTGATTCAGCCACACATGCCCGCCGGGATTTAATCCGGTTTCAAGCGCAACGCGGAGACATGGGACTTCCCGCCGCCACAGTAGATTGCCCTTGAGAAATGCGGGTTAGTCATGGGGCTCTCCACCGTCACAGTCCTGCGCTTTGCGGACTCGGTGAGAAATCCGGGCCAACATACACATTTTTCCCGATCGATGTGTCGGGAACCGGAGGACAAATCAATACTATTTTCATTTTGTAACCTATCTGTAACCTTATCCTGATATAATAATCAGATATTTCCTCACAGTAGAATAAAGTGACCTTACCGGGACTATACCTTATCGCCATAAGATAATTTTTTTGAAATAAAGAAAAATAACCAGAAAAATGTGTAAAACGATGCCATTAATAGAGATGTTTTACATATATGCGGACGGGACTCAGGCGGATAATCTTTCATAATGAATATGAATAGTAAATTAAAAAAGGATTAAATATGAAATAATGCCATCAAAAGCGCTTGGCATATAATTTGCTTTTGTATATCCATATTTTTTCTAATTTTTAAGACAAAAATGCTTTGATTTAGCCTCCGACCACCTTGTTAGAAAGAACATTGGCGAACTAGCGCGCTTTCCGGGTTTTTGACGTGAGCAAGAAAACTATTGATGAAAAATCAGTGTTTTTCCCGGGCAAAATCAGCGTTTTCCCTTATTGCCTTTCCTTAAATGACCCATTATAAAAATAATGGGAAACTATTTCTCATAGCATTTCAGCGGGGTTTCACACGCCCATGCAATTTTCACTGATTAATGTTGAGGAAAAATTGAGATCCTATAGGCGATTTGCTGATTGCCAAGGGATCATACTTGAATGGAAAAATGAATTGTACAGCTACCCCGTAGAACTCAAGAAAAGCATAAATGGTCCAGGGGGCTGCACCCAGGAAAAAGAAGGGGCCGAGGCCTTTGACAAGGGTAATACGATAAAGGAGTTTCCACTTGAGAGCGGCCGATTGATTTTTGTAGATCCTGGGAAATCTGCTGATAAGCGCACACTCAAATTCTTGGCGAGAGAATTGGAGGAAGGTATCCAACTCGCCACAACATTTGACAGTATTTTCAACGCCGTCAAGACAATTTCTTCAGATCTGCGGTTGCGGCCGCTGCTTGACAGGATCATGAGTCTCTCGGAAGAAATCCTGAATGTGGAAGTCAGTTCTGTCATCCTTTTGAACAGGGAGAAAAAGGAACTCTACTGGGAGATAAGCAGGGGGGAAGGTTCCGATTTCTTTCGAGAGAATGTGACTATCCCGTTGGGTGAAGGTATTGCAGGAACTGTTGCGCAGAATGGAAAACCGGTTTTGCTGAATGACGTCTACAGTGATGGGAGATGGTGTCCATCATATGACTGGAAGAGCGGATTTCGGACGCGCTCCATGCTGTGCGTTCCAATAGAATACCACGGCAGAATTTTAGGGGTAATTGAGGCCATCAACAAGAAGAAGGGAAAATTTACAACCTACGATCTGAGCGTTCTGGATTGCATTGCTTCACAGGCGGCTGTTGCCATAGAAAATGCGCGAATTTACGAAGAGCTGGATGAGGCCTATGAAGAATTAAAAGCCTTGGATAAGGCCAGGAAAAAGGTCATTAATCACCTTTCACATGAAATAAAGACTCCTCTTGCAATCCTCGGCGGAGTAGTAAGGAAGCTTTCTGATGAGCTTGACAGGCTCCGCATCAGGGGGCTGGACAATACGCTGAACAGGGGGCGGCGCAACTTGAGCCGGCTTTTTGATCTCCAGGAAAAAATTGACGACATCCTCCACGCAGGGAATCACGTAGAGCAAGATAAATTGATCGGACTTGTCGAAAAGGCTTCTTCCCTCATTGAAGGTGCAAACGAGGAAGTTCGCTCTAAGCACGGAGAACTGCTCGACATCATCACTGAGCTCATCAAATCCACCTTTCAAACAGAGAAAATTCATGTGGAAGGTATCCCTCTCCGAGAATTCATGGATCAAGTGTGCGATGAAGCAGCCTTTTTGATGGGGAGGAGGGATCTTCACATCATAAGAAAATTTGAAAAGGATATTATTCTGCGTATGGATAAAGGCGTTCTCAAGAAAGTATGTCAAGGCCTGTTGAAAAACGCGATTGAAAATACTCCTGATCAGGGAAAGATAGAAGTGAGCACAAGATCCACGGAGAAAGATATCTGGATAGAATTTAGAGATTTCGGCATAGGCATTACACCCGAAAACCAGAAAATGATCTTCGGCGGCTTTTTCCATACCCAGGATACCGATTCTTACACGTCAAAGAAGCCTTATGAGTTTAGTGCCGGCGGGTCAGGAGCTGATCTTCTCCGGACAAAAGTGTTTTCAGAAAGATTTGGTTTTTCAGTACGGCTTGACAGTACGCGCTGCGGGTACATCCCGGAAGATACTGATATCTGCCCGGGAAAAATATCATTATGCAAATTTGTTGAAGAACGTACCGAGTGTTTTTCATCAGGAGGGAGTACCTTTTTGCTCAAATTTTCCAAAGCTGCACAGGGGTAAACGACGCTTTTTTGAGGGGGCGACCTCATGAGTATTCGAATTGTCATTGCGGATGAAAATAGAATAATCCGAAAAGGCATCAAGGCACTGCTTACTCCCGAGGCTGACATGGAAGTAATTGGCGAAGCGAAAACAGGGCAGGAATCCTTGCACTTAGCCAAGAAGTTGGCACCGGATGTGGTCATTATAGATATTTCTTTGCCGGATATGAACGGCATTGACGCAACGGCACGTATGGTGTCGGAGGTGCCAAGTACTAGAGTGATGGCCCTCTCGAAGCACAAGAGCGAAAATTCTATTCTCAATATGTTTAAAGCTGGGGCATCAGGGTATATTCTGAAAGATTGCTCTTTGGAAGAACTCACTGACGGGATCAGGGCTGTTGCCGATGGTAACAAGTATCTCTGCCAGAGGATAACAGGGGTTGTAATAAGCGATTATCTGCGGCGTTGCTCTTCATCAGACAACGGGAACGTTTCTCCGTTGTCAAAAAGGGAAAGAGAAGTATTGCGGTTGCTCTCGGAAGGAGAAAGCTCCAAGGACATTGCCGCGAAACTTGAGATAAGCACGAAAACAATAGAGACCCATCGCCGAAGGATTACGTCGAAGCTAGGGATCAAGGGCATAGCGGGGCTCACTAAATATGCTATCCGTGAGGGGATAACCTCTTTGGATTCTTAGCTTGTGGCCATCCACAAAGTTTTTTTGAAATAAACGGAGGATAAAATGCCCTATTTATCAAAGCGATCATACGCCGTATGTTGTTGTGTCCTTTTCGTGGGACTGTTTATCCTTACCAGTCCCTGCTTTTCGGCTGATGAATCCATAGCCACCCTGACGAAGTTTTCCGGTAAGGTCTTGATAAAAAGCCATGGCTCCTGGGGGATCCCTCCCCGGAAAGGTCTCCCGCTTTTTTCACAGGACAAAGTAGTGACCAGGATTGGTTCTGCGACCGTTACTTTCAGGGACGGGACTGTTGTGGACATCTATAACAACACGAACATATTGATTCGAGAAGAGAAGAAAGAAAAAGGGCTTGCGAAGGGAGCAAAACTGGTCAAGAGGCACATCCTCTTGTTCCTTGGCAAGCTGTTTTTCAAGACGGGCAGGAAAAAGGTGGATATGCAGTTCGAAACAGCAACCGCCCTGGTGGGGATACGCGGTACTGCCGGTATCTTGAGTATTGGCGCCGAGGGCATGACCTATATCAAGTTTATTGAAGGCCATGCAGCCTATACCGTTGGAGAATTTATTGAAGGGATCGCAAAAGAGGTGCCGGTGGAAATTGCTGACGTCACCTCGGTGCAGCGTGCTACCTTTGTAGCGCGGGCCGCAGCGGATCAACTGAGAAGAACAAAGGAAAAAGTGACAAAGGGTGAGATGCGCCCGCAGCAGGTTGCGCTGGCAAAGGCAATACTTGAAGAAGCCACCGCTTGGGAGGTCCTGGCAAATGCTGAGCTCATGCTAAAGAGTCCTGATGCAAAGGTGGCTGCGTGGGCCAGGAAGAAAAAGGCGGAAGCAAGGACCGCAATCAAGAAGGCAAAAGATGCCCAAAAAGAGGCTATAAGAAGAGGGGCAGATCCGGCCTTCAAGGGCTTCGGCCCTGCGGAACCGGGGTTTGATATCCCGGTAAAACCGTCTGCTCTTCAGATAAAGTCCTCGGTACGGACATAGCAGAAGGAGACAAAAATCATGCTAACCCAGAAAACATGCTGGCCATATATTGTTTGTGCGTTCTTGCTCGCAGTTTTCATCCCCCAACAGGGAATCTGCGCGGACCAAACGTCATTCGGGAAAACCGGAACAGCAGGCGTTTTGACAATCGGGCCTGACGGGCAAACCTTCATCAGGTTCACCCGAGGCTACGCAATAACAAAAATCGGGCAATACATAAAAGAAGGCGTGGCAAAGCCGGTCCCAACCTGGTTGGCGGATAAAAATCCCATCCAGCGCGCATCGTTTCTGGCCGTTAGCGCTGCCCAGGAGTGTGAAAACGCCAAGAAAAAATTCGCCCGGGGTGAAATTTCCGCAAAGGAGAGAGATTGGATTTGTGCAAAGGCACAACAAATGGCGGCAAGGGAAACCACCGCATGGGCCACGGAGTTTATCAGGAAAAACCCTGACCCGGCAGTGGTTGAATGGGCAACTGATCAAAAAATGGAAGCTGAGGAATTAGAGACAATAGCAATTCAAAACGGCGCTGAACGAGTTGCTCCTCCAGAGGCTTTCGAGACTGCTGAAACCCCGGTGTTCGCGACTCCCTTGGAACCGCCTGGGCAAACAGTCCCATACTTGGAGAAACCCGCAAGTCAGTTTACACCTTAGCCGGAGTTCCTCATCGATCGGCAGTATATTTTTCGTTTGTTTTGACCTCTGGACTGTTGAAGGTGAAAAGCTATGAAACATAGATCAATTAGTTGGTTTTTGTTTTTGGGCATCTGTTTCATGTCCCTATTGCCCGTGTCGACCTTTGCGGCACCTAGGTTCACCATAAAGCCCAAGGTATTAACGGGCTGGCGCATGGATACCAACTACTATGGCGCTGAAGATATTGAAAGAGAGGTTTACAGCTACCTGGTCCAGGCAGGATTTGAGCTTGGGGTAAATACGCCAAAAAGCTCCCTGGGTATTGATTATACCATGGATGCAAATTTCTACAATGACAGGGACCCGGTCCCGCCCGGTGAGAAACCTACTGATGACGACAATTTTATCGGTCACACGCTGGCCCTCACGGCCAGGCACCAGACCACCGACCGCGTGCTGTTGGGCCTGGATGACACCCTGTACAAGACCCGGGACCCCGCACAATCAGACGAGCTAAGTAACTCTATAGAGAGGGAAAAGTATCTGATCAACCGGCTGACGCCCCTTGTCTATTATGATTTCGGCCCCAGGTTTTCCCTCGGTTTGCGCTATCAAAATACCAAGATAGATTATGACCCGGGAGCTTCAGAAGACGCCGATGAACATCGTGGCGTACTTGACGTGGTCTATCATTTCTCCCGCCGGGCAACCCTGGATCTGGAAGGCCAGCACTGGAAGAAGGACTATGACGGAGCTACATCAGATTACTCTTCCAACCAGGTTCGTCTTATTTTCAAGAAAAAGCTTAGGCACTTGAGTATCATGGCGGGAGCTGGTTATCATAGCAGGAATTTTGACGATGCGAATGTGGAAAACATAGATATCTTTACCTACACCATAAACCTGGAAGGCGAGGGTACTCTCGCGAACCGCAGAACGTACGTTTCCTTCAGGACAGACCAGAACCTCAATGATCAGGGCCTTGGGGACCAGTACTTCAAGGCAACTCGATTCACCCTGAGAGCGGGACACGAATTTACCAAAAAACTGTCCGCTGATATTCGCGCCTATTACCAGATAAGTGATTACCAAGGGACCTTCGGAGTTGCGGAAGACGGAAGCATAAAAGAACGAAATGACGATACATACGATGTTTCAGGGACCATCAGTTACGCATTTGCACGCTGGTTGAGCCTGTCAATTGGGGGTGGTTATACCCGGCGGGACTCTAATTTGGCAGGACGCGATTACAACAACAGCTATGGCACGGCTCAAATCAGTTTTGCCTATGACCGAAGAAAGTGATGGCACCGGCCGTTTTTCAGGAGATTAGCCTATTGCGATGAGGAATCAGGGAACCATAAACGCTATCATCATTGTCTCCTTTCTTTTCCTTGCTATTATTGGCGACCCCATACCCCTGTCCTTGGCCCAGGGAAAAGGGTATTGTATCGGATCTCGTGACGTGCTCGCCCTCGCCATATACGCGGGAGGAGAAAAACAGCAGGAAGTGGCACTCACCGTTAGCTCCGAAGGGATGATCAATGTCCCTTTTGTCGGACCGGTCAAAGCCGAAGGCCTTACCGTTTCCAAGCTGGAATCATTGATCGAGGGCCCGTTGGCCAAAGATTATTTTGTAAATCCTGATGTTAATATCCGGGTTATTGAATATCACAGCCTGCACTATTACATATCAGGTGCGGTGAACTCGCCCGGGCTCTATGAAGTGAATACAGAAGCCACCCTGATGGAACTTATAGCGAAAGCCGGCGGTGTTTCTCCTGATCGTGGGAACATAGCGTATATTTTTCGCGAATCTGTCCCACAACTGTCTGCAGGAGACACTATTGAAAACCTCATATCTCATCGCGACCCCATCAAGGCGGACCTGAAAAATCTCCTCGACAAGGGAGACATGAGTCACAACATCCTCTTGCATGCAGGGGACGTGGTTTACATCCCTCCTCAAAAGGTCCTCAATTTGTCTGCATCCAAGGTCTATGTGGAGGGAGAGGTGAAAAGCCCGGGTGTGTATGAATACCAGGAAGGGCTCACCGCCTTGAACGCCTGTATCATGGCCGGCGGGTTCGATAAATTCGCTGCACCCAATCGTACCAAAATCGTGCGGAAGAATGGGAATAAGCAGATTGTCATAAAAGTGAACCTCAATGATGTCAAGGATGGGAAGATTCCTGATATCGCGCTGAAACCCGGCGACAGGATTCATATCCCGGAAACCTGGCTGTAAGGAATTTGTGATGGGGTGTCTAAGATACTCCCCCATAAAACAGTTCGCATTTCACCATTTGCTTGCAACACAGAGATAGCATGGACTACCAGGAAGAGGAACAACCCAGGCATGTTGCCGAGTACTACTTCGTCCTCGTCAAGCATAAGTGGATGATAGGGGCCGTATTGGTGCTGACGCTCGCCCTCGTCTATCTCTACAATTCCCGTCAGAAGCCGGTTTACCGGGCAACAGCGACCATGGTCATCGAAAGTGAGAGACGAAGATCGCCGATCAGCGGTCAGATAATGAATTATGAAAGCTTCTACTTTGGTTCTCTGGCCTTTAACACGCATTGCAGGCTGATTACATCGCGGCCGGTCCTGGAAAGGGTGATCAAAGACCTCGGGATGGATCAAGAAAGCGCCCCGGAAAAATTGGAAGCCGGTCCGTTGCAAGGGTTGTTGTCGCGCCTGAAGAAAAATCTGTTTATCCTGCTCCGAAAGAAGGAAAAGCCGCCATTAGCCAGTGAAAAGAAACCCGGGATCAGAGCGGCGCTCACCGGGAGAATCCACATAAAGCCGGTAAAGGACACCCGGCTCTTGAAGATCAATGTCGAGGACACGGATCCCAGGAAAGCGCAGAGGACCGCCAACTCTCTTGCCACGGCCTACATTGCATTTAACATCGAAAATCATATGAAATCATCCAAGAATACCCTGACCTGG
>Ga0164318_10004555_pt1 | contig 13337 bp, 9 predicted proteins | sample GuaBasSedimGuay9_FD_113734 | JGI IMG/M metagenome (GOLD analysis project Ga0164318, IMG submission 113734) | Subseafloor sediment microbial communities from Guaymas Basin, Gulf of California, Mexico - Guay9, Core 4571-4, 0-3 cm | ecosystem: Environmental > Aquatic > Marine > Hydrothermal vents >...
CAAAGGGCAACCACAAGGGATTGCCCCTACGGGCGGTTCGTAGGGGCAATCCCTTGTGGTTGCCCCTCTTCTTGGTTGTTTCTTTTAATTAAAATACCTGAAAATTTATGGTTCAGTACTTATCTGTCTATCGGGTTTGATTTGCATATAAGGACTATTTACCACTGTCCTTGAATTTTCCGGTATGGGATTTGAAGCTAATCTTTCTGCAACGTCAAAAACCCAATCCTCAATTTCTTTTGACAATTTTTTAAGTTGCCTTAAAACGCTTGGTCTAAATTCGATTTGGTATGCCATTAACCACGCCCAAAGTGTTTTTTCATGTCTTGAAGCGAAATATTTTCGCCCGGTTCTTTCATGGCATCATCCGCCATTTCTGCCAACACCCTATCTTCGGCCTCATCCAAATTATTCAAAAATTCAAGGTCTTCCAAACCTATAACAGCCGCTACATTTTTCCCTTTTTTGGCAATGATCGTCCTTTCGTTAATAGAAAAGGCACGATTGACTATATTATATAAGTCATTGCGTGCTTCTCTAATCGCAATAGCGTTCATCATTTTAAATCTCCCATTACTCTTTTTTAATTAATCACAAACTTAGTTCAATGTTCAACGTAGGGTGGGTAGCGTGTTTTTGTGCCTGCCCCATTCCCATTCTTGTAGGGTGGGTAGCGTGTTTTTGCTGCCCACCATTCCCATTCTTGTAGGGTGGGTAGCGTGTTTTTGCTGCCCACCATTCCCATTCTTGTAGGATGGGTAGCCCACCATTTATATGAGGAATGTTCAACGCAGGAATGGTGGGCAAGCGGGCGGTGAGATTTTGGGATAATATTTAATTCATTGTCGCCCGCTTACCCACCCTACGAATTCTCCTCTCACCCTAAATAACCTACATAATAATAAGGGAAATACCCCAAAAAAAAATTTGACAGCCCGCGCAGGACGCGGGCTGCAGAAAAAGCCAAAAGAATAAAAAACAAAAGAAAAAAGAAAAAAAGGATAAAAAACAAAGGGTTACAATATCATCGCAAGCCGAACGCCGAAGATCAAGTAACGGTCAGTCCGAGGCCTCCTGTAACGGAACGACGAGCGCAGCCACAAGGCAACGTCGAACCACGAGCCGCCGCGCAAAACGAAAAGGCTACCGTCACCTTCCCACACACTCCCATCAGTCGGTGCGCCTTCATAGTTGTCATGCCAACCATCAGCACACCATTCCCACACATTCCCTGCTGTGTCATATAAACCGAAGGGATTGGGTTCAAAAGAACCGACTGGCGCTGTTTGTTTACCACTCCATTGACTACCACTTTTGTAACTATTCGCACGATTCTTACCGATCTCGTTGCCCCACCAGTAATCGGTATCCGTACCGGCACGGGCGGCATATTCCCATTGAGCCTCACTGGGTAAACAATATGCTTGGCCAGTTTGTTGCGTGAGCCAGTCAATATAGACCATCGCATCGTTCCAACTGATACACACGACAGGTTGATCATCTTCTTGGGGAAAATACGGGTTGCGCCAATTGGCATCTTCTACCTGTTGCCATTTACCCTCTTTCACTACATAACTACCATCTCCCGTTTCCGCTTTATACTCTGTTGCCTCTACAAACTGCCTAAATTCACCCACAGTCAGGGGATAACGTCCCATCGCAAAGCTTTTAACTGAGAGATCATGGACAGGTTTTTCATCATCACCACCAGTATCTTGAATATCGCCCATCCGAAACTGTCCAGCAGGTATCACAACCATTTCTGGGCCTAAGCCGCTTTCTTTTAAGGGATCACGGAAAACGTCACCGGGTTTTAATTGCTGTGTTTTCAATAAACCCGATAATCGCGCTATCACGCTATCAATATCTGGGCGTTTTTCGGGATGCGGTTTTAAGCAGTCTAATAGCAAAGACTGTAATTCTGGCACATTCGGCAATTCACTGGGATGCGGAAAACGGGGGCTTTCGCTGCTTAATAAACGGTACCAAGTGGCTCCAAAGGCAAAAATGTCGCTTTTGGCACCGGGTTCTCCATATCGGGTTTCGCCCAATTGTTCGGGTGGCGCGTAATCCAGTGTGCCGAAAATATGTTGTGCGAAGACACTTTTATCACTACGAGACGCTGTCATCACGGCTTGTTGTTTCAGAGAAGTGGCGACTCTGGCTAAACCAAAATCAATGATTTTCACGGTTAAACCGCTTTGCGTTTGTTTCAATAACAGATTCGCGGGTTTCAGATCAAGGTGATAAATCCCCTTTTTGTGCGCGACTTGTAGCCCTTTCGCGATTTGTAGCCCCACTGCCAGGCCGGTGCGTAGATCAAGTTTGCCATGCTGCGCTAACCACGCTTCACCATCTAAGGCTTGGGGAATATATTCGGTGACAAAATAAGGGCGTTCTTGTCGAAGGGTATCGGTGTAATCACAGTCTATGGGTTTGGGCACATAATCGCCGGCGAGGTTTCGCATCAGCATCGCTTCTTTGAAAACGGTTTCGCGTCGCCCCTTTCGCCCTTCCCAAAAACATTTGACAACGACTTGATTTTCGCCCCATTGATCATGACATAAAAACACGCAGCCCATCCCGCCGGCACCTAGAATCTGTTGAATGGGATATTTTTCGACGTGATGCAGGGCATAGCGTTGTGAATCGATATCGATAGCGGTTTGTAAATCGGCTAAGGCTTTATCGTAAGTTTGGCAGCGCAGTCTGATCTGAAAGAGATTAAATGAGGCTAAGGCTTTATCGGCTTGATTTTGTGCCTCATTGCGTGCTTGCAGAAATAAGCTTTCGGCTTCAGCCATATCGCCCGTCGATGACAAAACGCTGCCGGCCATGATAACCAATTGATTATAATCAGGATGATGCGTAGACACGCTTTTGAGTTTGGCAACAGCGGCTTGAATCAATTCCCGGCTGGCGCTGTTATGCTGTGTAAATTCATCACGGGGTTTGAGTTGTCGCGATAAATCAAAACGCTGCATAAATTGATGCAATTCTTCTCTAAGCTTTTCCACATTATTATCTATTTTGATCAGCGTGGTGTGGAAAGCGTTCATCGCGGATAACACCTGTTCCACTTTTTCATCCAATAAGGCTGCCCAAGTGTTAAAACGTTGTGAAAAATTAATGAGTTGTTTATGGCTGTTTTGCCAAGCGGTTTGAGCGGCTTGTAACTGTTGGGGGATATCGTCAAGCGTTTTTTGCAAACGGGGCAAGCTTTGCATGATTTCACTGGCCGCGCCAAAATCAGCGGTATCAATCGCCAGCTTAACGGCCGCTTTTTGGGCCTCCAATTGTTCTTGCAAATTCGTCGTTAGGGTGGCTTGCGCCGTTTTGATATCACGCACATCTGCCCATAAACCCGCAGTTTGCAAGGTTTCTAAGGTGATTTTCGCACGCTGATCTTTGCGAATGATTTCGCGAAAGAAAAACAAAATAGCGTTGCCTAATAATTCGTCATATCGAAAAAAGGCCGCTAAAGTGTCATCCAAAGGGGCTTGGTTTTGTAATTGCGCTAATACCAAATCGGTTATCGCCACCGTGCCTTGTTCATGAACCAATGCGGCTAATTCTGTTTCGGTAAAGGGCCGATCGGGGGCATGGAAAATAGACGGTTGATCTGATAAGGGGTTGATTTGTTTGAGTAAATTTTGGCCTAAGGTGTCTTTGTCCAAACCGTGTTGAGCAGCAAAGGGTTGTAAATAATGCGTGTTGATTTGCTCAGAAAACTCACGCGATAAATTAGAATGCGTTAAGGTTTGAATAAACCGGTTTTTTTGTTCATCCTTCGCGAGGCCCGCGCTGATCGCGGCTAAGGCGTAGCCATAACTGGTTTGATAAGTTTGAGCGATTTCAAAGGCGCTGAAGGTAAAGTGTTCTCGCAAAATGGAAACCAGATTATCGGCCCCTAAATTTTTGGCAAGGATGTCTATTACTGGAGAATCAAGGGCAGTTTGTAGGCCTTTTTGAATGAGCGACATGTTAGTTATCTCAGTTATCAGTTATCAGTTATCAGTTTATCCCGATGCTTTTTTTTCAACACAGAGATCACAGAGGAACACAGAGGAACACAGAGAGTAAGTCTATGATTTCTAATAATATTGTAATACAAAATACTTTATAAATGTATGTGTTTTTTAGCCAGAATTTAAAAACTGATAGGTGGTAAGAGTTTGGAGTATAAAGTTTAGTTTGTCTATAGCTATTAATATATAATAAACGCTAAAGACGCTAAAGACGCTAAAGACGCTAAAGGGGCCTTAAAAATATTTAGTTTCACGCAAAAGTTTTTGCGAAATACTGAAAATCAATGTAGGGTGGGTAGCGTGTTTTTGCTGCCCACCATCCTGCCCACCATCCCCTTTAGTTTGCGATTGTCTTGAAATCCATTTTACACACCGAGAGGCTATTTTATGATTCGTTTTTTTGCAGCTCATCCGACAGCGGCTAATTTATTAATGCTCATTTTTCTGATCTTAGGGATTATAGCTGTTCCTAAACTTCAACGTGCAACCTTTCCCGATTTTACCCCTGCTGAAGTTGAAATCAAGGTGCCTTACCCAGGGGCTTCTGCTGAAGACGTAGAAGAAGCGATTTGTCAACGAATAGAAGATGCCGTTGATGGTATCAATGATATTGAAGAAGTCCGTTGTGAGGCGCGGGAAAGTGTCGGTACAGCGGTTGTCAAATTGCGCGAAGGGGGCAATGTTGACCATTTTTTGGAGGATGTCAAAACCGAAGTAGAGGCGATTGATAATTTTCCTGAACAAACAGAATTGCCTATTATCAAGCCTTTAGGGCGAACTGATCCCGTTGCTTCTATTGCGGTAACCGGCCCCATGAGTGCCACGGATTTAAAGGCTTATGCTGAACAGATCAAAGATCGTTTATTGCTGGTACCCGAAATTTCGCAAATCGATATCGAGGGCTTTTCTGATCATCAAATTCGTATTGAATTACCCAGCTATGCTTTACGCCAATATGGGCTCAGTGTGAGCGATATTGCAGCCGCAATTAGTCGGCAAAGCATTAATTTACCGGCGGGCAGTATCGAAACGCGCAATCAAGAAGTGCTGATTCGTTTTGTCGATGAACGTCGTACTGTGCAAGCATTTGAAGAATTAATTGTTGTCGGTAATCGCAGTGGGGCTGAGATTCGTCTAGGTGATATTGCACGTATCACTGATCAGTTTGAATTAGAAGAAAATCAGATTATTTTCAATGGGCAACGCGCTGCCATTTTAAAAATCACTAAAACCAAAGCGGAAGATGTTTTGGTTATTGGTGAAGCTGTCAAAAGGTTTGTGGAAAAGGCGCAACAAACCGCGCCACAAGGGGTTCGTTTTACCCTCACCAGCGATGCTTTTTCCATCGTCAGTGATCGGTTGAATTTATTACTCAAAAACGGCTGGCAAGGTTTTCTATTAGTCGCCATGACACTCTGGTTTTTTTTCAGCTTACGATTCGCCTTTTGGGTAGTGATGGGCTTGCCCGTTTCTTTTTTAGGCACTATCTTCTTTATGCAGCTTTTTGGATACTCGCTCAATATGATCACCATGGTAGGGCTATTGATTGCTATCGGTTTGCTGATGGATGATGCCATTGTGATTTCTGAAAATATTGCGACGCATTTGAAAAAAGGCAAGTCAGCCTTACAAGCTGCTATTGATGGTACGCAGGAAGTGACTGTCGGTGTCTTATCCTCTTTGATCACAACCCTGTGCATGTTTGGGCCGCTGGCTTTTTTAGAAGGCGATATTGGTAAAGTCTTGAAAGTGATGCCTGTTGTGTTGATTATCACCTTAATCATCAGTTTGTTTGAAGCGTTTTTTATCCTGCCACATCATATCGCACATTCCCTTGCCCATAGTCAAAAGCCGAATGCCGTTCGTCGTGGGTTTGAAAACGTGATTGAATGGTTGCGACATCAGGTATTAGGGCGCGTTGTCAATGGCATGGTGAATTGGCGTTACCTGTTTATCGGCTTTCTCATAGCCGCGCTGCTTGGTTCAGTTGGCATGTTAGCCAGCGGCCGGATTAAATTCAGTGCTTTTCCAGATATTGACGGAGATATTGTTGAAGCGCGCATTTTGTTGCCGCAAGGCACAACGTTAATGCAGACAAAAGCTAAAGTAGAACACATCATGGCCGCCTTAAATCGCGTTAATGCGGAATTAACACCGCTTCAACCCAATGGGCAAGCTTTAGTTAAAAATGTCCAAACACAATTCAGTCAAAATAAGGATGCTCATGAAACCGGCCCCCATGTTGCCACCGTAACCGTCGATTTGCTGACAGCAGAAAAACGTCATGGACGACTTGATGACATTATCCAGCGATGGCGGGAAGAGGTAGGCGATTTGCCCGATATACTCAGTATTAATTTTAAAGAACCGACTGTCGGCCCAGCCGGTTTACCGATTGAAGTGCGTTTACAAGGTACTGATTTTACTCAATTAAAAGCGGCTTCGATAGCATTACAAAACTGGCTAAACCGTTATCAAGGTGTGTTTAATCTTTCCGACGATTTACGCCCCGGTAAACCCGAAATTCGTCTCAGTTTACGAGAAGGCGCATTAGCTTTAGGCTTAGATGCCACCACAATTGCGAGTCAATTGCGTTCAGCTTACTACGGTTATACTGCCAGTGAAATTCAAGTCGGGCCGGAATCTTATGAAATCGATGTGCGTTTAGATCGTTTAGATCGAGACAGTCTAGCAGATTTAGACTATTTCACCTTAACCACCCAAGATGGGCAACAAGTTCCCCTCAGCGCGGTTGCTACGATTGAAATGGAACGCGGTTACGCTCGCATCCAACGTATTAATAACCAACGCACCGTCACCATTGAAGGTGATGTTGATAGACGTGTTTTGAATGTCAATGAACTGATTAGCCAAACTCAAAAACGTTTTCTGCCCGACTTTCAGCAACGCTACCCGAATATCACTGTCTCTTTTGAAGGTGCCAGTAAAGAGGGGGCAAAAACAGGAATGTCAGTACGCAACGGTTTTCTATTGGGTTTAATCGGCGTGTTTATCCTGTTAAGCTTTCAATTCCGTAGTTACATCGAACCTTTAGCCGTGATAATGGCTATTCCTTTATCCTTTATTGGCGTGATTTGGGGGCATTGGTTAATGGGGCTCGATATCACCATGCCAAGCGTCGTCGGTTTCGTTTCACTGGCCGGCATTGTCGTCAATGATTCTATTATTTTGATAACGTTTTTAAAAATGCGTGTCAAGGAAGGGCTGTCAGTTCATGAGGCTGCTTGCACGGCCAGCCAAGAACGTTTTCGCGCGGTGTTACTCACCTCAATGACAACCATAGCCGGTTTGATACCATTGCTATCAGAAACCAGTTTACAAGCGCAAATCCTAGTACCCTTAGTCACCAGTTTAGTATTTGGATTGCTGGCTTCCACGTTATTAGTATTGCTTGTCGTGCCCGCTTTATATACGATACTGGAGGATTTTGGGTTTACCGAGAAAGTTTAAATACCCAAGACGCACGGCCGTTTTATACCGGTTTAAAAACCATTAAAAAAAAGACGATCACTAATGAGATAAAGGCTGGCCAGCCTAGCCAAAACCAAATTCGCATGTATCGATAATAAAGGGGGGGTAGTGGCGTTTCATCGGCTATCGCTTGTTGGGCTAGATCGCGCAAACGATATTGGATCCAAACCACGGGTAGCCAGCAAGCGCCGGCTAAGAAATATAACCCAAAGCTGATCAAAAGCCATTTTTGCGTGAGCGGCCATCCCATCAGTAAAGCTATCCATATCCCGGTGATGGGTTGGATAATGCCGCTTGTTGTGGTAAATAGCCAATCGGCTGCGACGACATGTTTAGCTGTCAAGGCAATGGTTTGAATATCGTTGCTGAGATGTGCGCGAAGAAGATAGTAGGCGCTGCCCATTCCTGTGCCAAATAATACGGTGGCACTCATGATGTGGATGGTTTTGAGTATGAAATATTCTGGCATGGTTGGTTCCTGGTGAGTGTCGGTGAAGATATTGTTCATGAGAATCATTATATATGTGATAGAACGCTGATTGTACTGATTATCATGATTTACGCTGATTAAGATTAATATTAAGTATATTTGGTTAGGGAATGGTGGGCAAGCGGGCTGGGGCCCGCTTACCCACCCTACGAAGACACTGTTGAGGTTTTTAAACGACTGGTTAAGTCTAATACTCGTGAGACTTCTTCTAGGCTGGTTATGCCTTCATGTACGCGGCGTATGCCGTCTTCGGCTAGGGTGCAAAAGCCCATTTTTTTGGACTGTTGTCTTATATCATAAGTGGTGGCGCGGTGGGCGATAATATCTTGTAAGGATTCGTCAATGCGAAACACTTCCATTAAGGCCATGCGGCCTTTGTAACCTCGTTGTCCACATTGTTCGCATTTGCTGGGGCGATAGAGTTTGGGGGTTTCTGTTGAGGCTAAGTTTAATAGCATTTTATGCATGTCGTTGGGTAAATAAGCTTGTTTGCAAGATTGGCAGAGTTTACGCACTAGACGTTGTCCAACTACGCCGATAATATTTTCAGCCAAAATGTCGGGTAAGATGCCTATATCTAATAGGCGCGGGATGGCGCCGATAGCTGAATTGGTATGTAAGGTGGAATAGACTTGATGGCCTGTCATGGCGGCGCGAAAAGCCATTTCGGCTGTGTCATAATCGCGAATTTCCCCTACTAGGATGATATCAGGATCTTGGCGCATCATGGAACGAATGCCGTTGGCAAAATCTAGTTTGACGGCTTCATTGACGGCCGTTTGTCGAACTTGTCCTAGTACATATTCTACGGGATCCTCTAATGTCATGATATTGACTTCTTCGCTGTTGAGACGTTTTAGGAGAGAATATAAGGTTGTGGTTTTTCCGCTTCCTGTGGGGCCGGTGAGTAAAATCACGCCTTCTGGGCGGGCTATCATGAGTTTTAAGAGTGTCAAATTGTCTTCCAATAACCCTAGTTGTTCTATGGTCATAATACCTCTTTGACGATCCAGAATACGCAAGACTATATTTTCGCCGTAAATGGTGGGTTGCACTGAAACCCGAAAGTCGATAGGCCGCCCGGCTAGGGTTAAGGAAATGCGCCCATCTTGCGGAATGCGGATTTCTGCAATATTCAGTTCGGCCATGACTTTGAGGCGTACTGAGATGGCTGACCAATAATTTTTATGGAGACTGCGGATTTGTTGTAGTACGCCGTCAATACGGTAACGTATTCGCAAAAAGCCTTTTTCTGGTTCAAAATGAATATCGGATGCGCCGCGTTTGACGGCATCTGATAGTAGGGCATCGACTAAGCGTATTAGGGGTTGGCTGTATTCGTCTGCACTGACGGCTAAACTTTGATAGTCAATTTGGCCAGTTTCAATTTCGTTTAATATCCCATCTATAGAGAGATCAAAGCCATACCAGTTGTCAATGGCATTAAGAATTTCTGTTTCTCCGGCCATGACGGGTTCAACTTTGATCGTGCCACCAAGGGTGGCAACGAGTTGATCGATAGCCCGTAGATTAAATACATCGGCCATGGCGACAGATAAGGTGTTTGTGGTTTTATCAAAGCTGATGGGTAATAAGGTATAGCGAACGGCTAAATTTTTAGAGACTAAGTTTATGGCTTCGTGATCGACGACTAGGTTAGATAAATCGACACGGGAAAGCCCTAAGGATTGACTCATTAAATCGCGAACGACGGCTTCGGATACGAAGCCTAAATTAATGAGGATTTTTTCTAAGGGTTCGGGATGTTTCTTTTGTTCGGTTAGGGCTATTTTGAGTTGATCTTCTGTGATGATACGCTGTGCTATTAGCATTTCACCAAAATGATGGTGTGGGGTAGTCATTTTTAGTTTAGGTGTTACAGGAGTTTAGGGGTGACAAGTGTTGGCATTTTTATTTTTTTATTTCAACACAGAGAACACAGAGTTCCACAGAGTTCCACAGAGTTAATTAATGGTGGGCAACAAAAACCCGTTACCGGCCCCCTACATTTGTTCTAATGCGCTGGGTTGGGTATGTTGCTTGATCGTTTGCATACGTTGACGTACTGTTTCAGGATTGAAATGAATGGCTTGGTTTTGAATTTGTTGTAAGGCACGTTGGTAGTATGCGAGGGCGGCACTGGGTTGATTGAGCTGATCTAAACTGACGGCTAGGTTATAAGCATAATCAGCTTGTTTTTTGTCATAGCGATAGGCGTTAAAATAGGCGGATTGGGCTTGCGCCCAGCGCCCTTGTGTGGCATAAAAGTGACCTAAACTAAAATGGATATGGGCCGATTGGGGGGCTTGTTCTAATAACATTTTAAGTTGACTTTCGCTTGAGGTGGCGTGGTTATCTAGGCTATTGATTAAACCGACTTGTGCGTGTCTGTCTTGAGGATAGAGTTGCAATACGCGCCGATAATAGTGCTGTGCTTGGGGCCGGTTGCCGCTACGCAATGCGAGGGCCGCTAATCCGAATAAGGCATCACGGTTATTTTGTTCTTGTCGTAAAGCGTTTAAATAGGATCGAAGGGCTGTGCTATCATCTCCTCGTTGAAATGCGTCATAACCTGTTGATAATGCTTGATTAATGGATTGAATCACTTTATTTTTACGCAAGGTATGAATACCTGGCGTTTTGACTTTTGGTTGTTGAGGTTGCGGCTTTAGCCGTTTTTTAGGCTTTAAATCCTTTAAATGGTTTGTCGATTGTTGAGGTGATTTGAGTAAGGTTTGTTCGCGCTTGGTGATAGCTTGTATGAATGATTGGTGCGCGGTGAGTGGTTTTTGATCTGTGTTAGGCTGCTTAGCCGCTTTGGCTTGAATCACCTTAGATTGGGTTTGAGTCAATGACTTTTTGGCCGTGTTTTCAGATTGCGCGGGTTGCGCGATTTTGACAGGCTCGATCACAGTTATTGCCGCGACTTGATTCGGTTCATCAACCGGTTTATGAGTCGCTTCAAAAGCGGCCGAGGTGGATGAACTCTGTCTCGGTGGATTTTGGGCCGATGAAGCTTGCTCTGTCTCACCTGTTTTTTCAACTGGGGGAGAAATAGATGTGCTTGTCAATTGGTGCCTTTGAAATGAAAACGGTTCGGCTAATGAGGATTGACTATAATAATAATACCCTGTGCCCATGCTAACCAGTAATACCGTTAATACCCCTGTTAATAATAAGAGAGGGCGTTTGGAAACTGGCGTTTGTGGTGCGGCACTGGCGGCCAATATGCGCCGTGCGGCTTCTGGATGTGGCACGGTTTCATCCAAGAAAAAGTTTTGCTCGGTTTGAGTTTCTTCGCTTTTTTTCTCTTCTAATTTAAAGTCAAAATCTGGTTGAGTTTGTGTTAGCGTTTTTTCCTCTTGGGCTGCCGTTGTCGCTGTTGGCAATTGTTTTGTATCCACAGTTGCAGTGGCAGAAAAGATTTCATCTATTTCATCTAAGAAAAGGCTTTGTTCGGTTTGAGTCGCTTCGGTATTCTTTTCATCTAATTCAAACTCTGGTTGGGTTTGCGTTACCAGTGCGGTTGTTGCTGTTTTCAACTGTGGGCTATCGGCCGTTGCAGTGGTACAACTTTGCTTCAGATTGTCAGCAAGGGTAGATTCGATATCACGCGCTTCGTTTTTGAAATCAATAAGCGGTTGCTCGTTATCAAAATCACTTAAATCGCGGAAATCCTGATGGATGGGTTCGGCCGTTGTGCTATCGACTTTATCGTTATCCTCTTGAATTTCCTCTTGAAAATCGCTCAAATCCTGATGGATGGGTTCGGCCGTTGTGCTATCGACTTTATCGTTATCCTCTTGAATCGCATTTTGAAATTGAGGCAAAAATTCATCATCCCACATAGGCGATGTCGAATTTGTATTCGTTTCATTATTTTCTAATGGGGCTTGCCAGTCGATAAGCGAAAGGGGTTGTTCAATGCTTTGATCACTATCGGGCAAGGGTTGTTGACTCTCTATCTCTTTGAAATCTTTCAGTGATGCTTCATTCCGCTCTTTGATAGTAGAGTCTTCCATAAGTGGCAAAGTATTTTTTGGTGTTTCATTATCTGTGATTTCAGCCAAAAACAAGTTTTCATCTATCTCATTTGATGATGAATCGGTTGTTTGATCAAAATCAGACTGTTTCCTTTCAAACATTTTTTCGGCTTTATTTAAAGCTTCCATTAATACGCTCATGTGCGACTCCTTTGGATTTTGGTTTTGGATTTAAAAGCCTACGAGCATTGTGTTCGCCTCTATGACAGTATAGATGTTCAAAAAAATAATTTCAAAACAGTGTTTGTAGCGTTTTAAAAAAACTTCAACACAGAGAACACAGAGGAACACAGAGGAACACAGAGGAAACAGAATTTCACTCACGCTTTCACGCAACTGTGTTGAAATTTTTTGACAAACTGCCATTTTGAGATGAAACCTAGGCTTTTTGTAATGATAGGATTGATAGAACGCTGATTGCGCTGATTAAAATTAAAATAAATTTCAATAAAGAATGGGTATTATAAATTTAGGGCGAGTTTTAGAGGTAAGCGTTAAATTTTCATAATCTCATTATTTGAGCGTCGATAGATGAAAAATAAAAAACAACAGGCTAAGGCATCGCAAAAACCAGCTAAAAAATCAGTCAATAATTTAGCAATGGGTTGTATGGTAGTCATAATTATTTTGGCAATAACCCTTCATATTGTCATTACTTTTCTTTTTACACTCGTTTAGAGATAGCTTTAATTATTAATTAAAGGCAGTAGAATGCCAGCGAATCATGGCTTAAGTTAGTTCCACGCAAAAGCTTTTGCGCGCAAAAACTTTTGCGTGGAAAGATATTTTGAAGGGGAGATGTCAGATGTTCAGGTGAACAAAATAATTTGGAAGGGGATATGATGAAGGCAAAAGGATTTTTTGAATAACGGAAATCAGAGCCGCTCAAATGGGTGTTATCAGCATTTTCTATGTTCTATTGCCAGATAGAACGCAGAGCAAATTGATGAAATGAATTGATTAATCATTTTTTGTGGCGATATCAAATGAGGGTATAATCAATAAAGAGCTGCTAAAATATTGAAAATCCATAAGAAATTTGATTTTATGCTGATAGCTTCATGAAGCTGATTAGGGAATAAAATTTGAGTTATACTGCACGCGGGCACAATTTAAACTTTTAAAAGCATTTCCGATGGCATAAAGTACAAAGGCAAATCGATCAGAAAAAGATTAAAAAGCACAACCCCGTAGGGGTTTTCAGGCTAAAATTTCGCTCCGCGAAATTTTAGCCTGAAAATGTGAATAGCCCCAGGTGGCAACCTGGGGTTGCCAAAAGTTAAG